>Ga0187894_10002334_pt1 | contig 22829 bp, 19 predicted proteins | sample GBC1701081metaG_FD_136650 | JGI IMG/M metagenome (GOLD analysis project Ga0187894, IMG submission 136650) | White microbial mat communities from a lava cave in the Kipuka Kanohina Cave System on the Island of Hawaii, USA - GBC170108-1 metaG ... | reverse complement strand
GGCTCGACATGAACCCGATCGGCACGATCCCGTACTTCTTGGCGGCGACGAGCAGCCGCTTGCGCGCGCGCTCTTTCGCGTCGTCGTCCTCGAACGACACCTGGTTGAAGCGAGCGAGCGCGTTCCGGACGTGCGCTTCGTCGTGGATCGGAAGCCGCTTGCGCCCCTTCGAATCGATGTACGCGAACGCGTTCCTGGGCAGGCGCGCGCGTTTCTTGGCGTTGAGAGAGCTCATGGCGATCGGGCTCGACCTGTCCCCGTGGTGTCCTCGACGATACTCGACGTCTCGGTCGGGCGCCATCGCGACCGGGACCCGGAGCAGGTGCGCCGGTCTCTCCTACGGCGTCGTCGTTCGGACGGCCACGCTCGTGGCGCCCCGCAGCGTCGTGCCCTCCGAGAAGAGGACGAAGATCCGGTTGTTCGCCGGATCGAACGGCACCACACCCTGCCCGGTCACGAAGACGGCGAACGTCGGCGTCTCGTTCGGGTCGATCTGCTGCGTCACCGAGCTCTGGATCTGTGTGGCGCACTGCCCCTGCGCGTCCGTCCGGCACAGGCCGATGCTGATCGGCAGGACGGCCTGCGTGCCGAACGCGGCGGACAGCAGCCCGCCCGTGTTCGCGGAGGCGGTGATGTTGCCACCGGTCCCGAGGTTCACCGTCGCGACCGCGAAGGCGCCGGCGCCATTGGCGCCGAGGATGTTCACGATCCCGTCGTTGCTCAGCGTCAGGGCCAGCGCCACGATGTCGGGTCCGCCCGTCGACGAGACGATCACCGTGTTCACCCCGGAGATGACGCCCGCCGGCCCCGCGCCGTTGCACACGAACTCGAGCTGCACCTCGGTGGCGGGGAAACTCGCGGTCGGCTCGAACGCCAAGAGGAACGTCTGCGCCGCCCCGCCCGCGATGTTCTCCGGAATGTCCGGGAACCCGACGAGATTGTTCCCCGCATCCGTCGTCTGGAAGAGGAAGTTGGCGGCGATCGGCGTCGATGGCGAGATCCGGCATCCGGTGGCGACACCGGTCCCCGTCACGATCATCGTGACGAAGAACGTGGCGGTGCTCTGCTGGAACTCCACGGAGCGCATGAGCGGCAGCGCCGACGCGAACAGCGCCATGTCGTTGGGCGGTGGCGTCCCGTTCGGGTCGAACGCGATGGCGTCGAGCTTGTTCACGGTCTGACCGACGGTGGTGACGTGCCCCGTGGCGGGGTCGATGGTGACGAGGAGCGCCTTGTCGCTCAGCGCGGCGGAAAATGCGATTCGCGCACCATAGAGCACTCCGGCCTGGTTGAATGCGAGGGCGGCAATGGAGTCGCCGTCCGCGCCGTCGAGCGTCGCCACCTGCGTGGCCGCGCCCGTGGCGCGATCGATAGTACCCCGGCCCACCGACCCAGGAGAAACTCGGCGATGTCGGCGCCGATCGTGCGATCACGAGGCCCCGCGAGCATGCTCGGAGGCACGATGGGAAGAAATCGCGCGGCGTGTGCACCGGCGCGGGGGCGCGATCGCCGCATTCCTGCCGCGGTCGTTCGCGAACACGCCGTTTTCCTTGTGGACTGCACCTGGCAACGGTGGTGCAATCTCGGTGCGAAAGCCAGACGGCGAACGATCGAAACAGCCACCCACCCGGCAAGGGAGTCCCGATGGCGGAAGCGGGCGTGATCGAGCGCGCGGCGCTCGCCGATTACCTGACGGGCGTCTTCGGCGAACCCGTGCGGGTGGTCGCGCTGCGCCGGCTCGGGGGTGACGACGGCCGGGACGATCCCAAGGGCTTCGGCTACGGCGTGCCCCTCGAAGTCGAGTGCGTCGTGGGGAGCCTTGCGCGCCGCCTCGTGATGTCACGGACGCGCCCCGTCCAGGGATTCGGCCACGACTATCCCGCCGATCGCGCGTGGCAGGCGCTCTATGGCCACGCGGCCTACAACGACTTCCCCCGGCACGTGAAGAGCGCGGACGTGGGTTTCCTGCGGTCGTCCGGCGCGCTGGTCTCGGCGGGCAACGCGGTCGAGTTCTTCCAGCTCGTCGACAAGGCCGAGGGCGCGCTCTACTGGCTCGACCTCGATCGTCTCCTCACCCATGCGCCGACCTCCATCGACGACGAGCGCGCGCGGGCCCTCGGCGCCTTCCTCGCCGAGTGCCATCGCGACAAGCGCGCCGAGCCGACGCTCTACGAGCGGCGCATCCGCGAGCTGGTGGGCCACGGCGAATGCGCGATGGGCATCCTCGACAGCTACCCGCACCCGTATCCCCTGCTCCCGCCCGCCCAGTGCGAGGAGATCGAGCAACAGCTCGTGTCGTGGCGCTGGCGGCTGCGCGGCCGGCATCATCGGCTCTCGCGCGTGCACGGCGACTTCCACCCGTGGAACCTCCTGTTCCGCGAAGCCACCGACTTCTCGGTGCTCGACCGGAGCCGCGGCGAATGGGGCGAGCCGGCCGACGACGTGAGCGCGCTCGGGATCAACTACCTGTTCTTCGGGCTCCGGAAGAGCGCGGCGCGCGGCGCCCAGGGCGTGGCCGAGCCGTTCTGGTCGCTGTTCCAGGCCTTTCTCGACACCTATCTGTCGACGAGCCGCGATCGGGAGCTGGCCGACGTGCTGCCGCCGTTTCTCGCGTTCCGCGCGCTCGTGATCGCGCATCCCCGCTGGTATCCGTCGCTCGACGAGCGCACGCGCACGGCGCTGCTCGATTTCGCCCGCGCCATGGCCGGACCTGGCGCCTTCGACGCGCGCTGCGCGGCCGTGCTGCTGGGCGGACGCGACAGCGGCTGACCCTGCGGCGCGTCGAATGGCTCGGGGCGACGAGGCCTCACCTGTGGTGCACCGACCTCGCCGCCACGCCGCCGAGCGGTCGAAGCTCGCGACTTCTCCCGGTCACTCCGTGGCGTCGGCGTTGCTGAATCCCGGTCGGGTGGCGCGGACACTCGGCCCGGAGGGAGGAAATCGCCATGCTGATGAACCGCAATCTCGTGACCATTCCGGAGTCCAGCTCGTGCCGCGAGGCCGTCCTGCGCATGCACCGGGCCCGGATCCGCCATCTGCCAGTGCTGACCGGCGACGGCGCCCTGGTCGGGGTCGTGACCGATCGCGACCTCCGACATCACCTGTTCCGCCCGCGTATCTACAAGGAGGTGGGCGCGACGCCGATCGACGTCCTCCTGGAGGCGGTGCCGGTGCGCGAGATCATGTCCACGCCCGTCATCACCACCGACGCCGCCGACGAGATGACCGACGCGGCGCGGATCATGCTCGAGGAGCACGTCGGCTCGCTCCCGGTCGTCGAGGGCGGCCGCCTCGTCGGGATCGTCACCGAGACCGACCTGCTGCGCGAGATCTGCCGCGCCGACGCCGCGTGTTCGCTCGAGGTCGCCGACGTCGTCGTCTCCTATCCGTGACGCGGGGCACGGTCGGCCCGGCGCTCGAAGGTCAGCTCGACCACGCCAGCGTCGATTCGCCGCTCCACGACGTTCGTGAAGCGGTTCAGCATGTCGAGCATCCGCGTGTTGTCCGCGAGGACCCACGCGCGGAAGCGCCGGATGCCCCGGTCCACCGCGGCCTCGAGCAGGTCGCCGAGCAGGATCGTGCCGATGCCCTTCCCTTGCCAGCCGTCCATGACGACGAATGCCACCTCCGCCGTGTCCGTGCGATTGGTCGGCTCGTAGCGAGCCACCGCGATCAAATCGGTCCCCTCGCCCGGCGCCCGCTCCACCACGAGCGCGAGACGCCGCCAGTAGTCCACGTCGGCGAGCACGCGCGCCCAGTCGGGAGGCAGTCGTTTCATCACGGTGAAGAACCTCTGATAGGCGCTGTGCGCGCTCAGGTGCGCGTACGCGTCGATCAGGCGCTCTGCGTCGTCCGGTCGGATCGGCCGGAGATGCAGGCGGGTGCCGTCGCGCAGCACGATGTCGCGCGCGAGCTCCGCCGGATAGCCGAGTGGCGTCGCGCTCTCGCCCATGACCGGACGCATTGTAGCCCCTGAGCCGGGGCCGCTCACGCCCCCGCGAGCGCCAGGCTCCCCCGATCACGGACAGCCCTGGCACGCGCTCCGCCCGAGCGAGGTCGTCGCGCACCTCGGCGCGAACCTCGATGCGGGCCTCACCGACGACGAGGTGCGCCTTGCCGTGCTCTTCGGACTGCAGTGGCTCACCGTCTCGGCCCCGCCCCTCGCGCGCCTGCTCGGCACGGCCTCGCTCGGGGCGGCCGACTGGACGATCGTGCTGGTTGGTGTACTCTGGCCGGTGCTGGCCATGGAGATGGGCAAGCTCCGTCGCGCGCCGATGCCTCCGAGTCACGGCTGATGCCGTCGCGGACCACGGTCGTCCCGTCGCGCCCGTACAAGGCGGGCGAGGTGGTCTTTCGTCAGGGCGACGCGTCGAACGGCGAGGCCTATCTCGTGCACGAAGGCACGATCGAGCTGCGCCGGATGGTCGATGGGGTGGAGCAACGGCTGCGAATGCTGGGCCGGGGCGACCTGCTCGGCGAGGTCGCCCTGTTTCGCGCCGGCGCGCACTCGGCGACCGCGGTGGCAGCGGAGCGCGTCACGCTCCTCGTGCTCCCCGCAGCGCGGCTCGAGGATCTGATCCGCGCCAACCCCGGGCTCGCGATGGCGGTGATCCGCCAGCTCGCGCGCATGGCCGCCGGGGAGGCCCGCGCCCCTGGTGGCGGGCGGTCGCGACGCGGGCGCGTCAGCTCGGGGAAGCCGCCCGCCTCACGCTGATCACGAGCGCGCCGCGCGACGGACGCGGCGGATGGGGAGCGATGCTCCCCCTACTCTGCGCTCGCTCGCGCCCTACTCCGGCGTCATCACCGCCATGCCGCCGGCGACCTGCGTGGCGCCCGACAGGTCGTCGACGCCGAGCACGACGTGCCCGCGCGTCGTCGCGTACACGGCGTCGATATTGATCCCCGCCTGCGCCATCACGAGCGCCACGTCGCCCAGCATGCCGGGCTCGTCCAGGATTTTCACGACGAGCACCTCGCGCGTCGTGTAGGTCATCGAGGCGGCGTCGAGCGCGCGGGCCGCCTTGTCCGGCTCGTTCGGCACGAAGCGGACAAGGCCTTTCCCGTCGATCGTCACGCCCAGGATCGCCTCGATGTTGACTCGGGCATCGCCGAGGACGCCGCCAAGCCCGGCCAGGGTCCCGGGCCTATCCGTGAGCAGGATCGTGAACTCGGTCGCCATTGACGCACCTCCCGCGTGAACCGACCCAACGACCACTCTACGGCGTCGCCCGTGCGAGGGGCAACGCGATCGGGTCGGCCGCCGCTCACCTCCGGGCGTCGCCGTCCAGCAGCAAGATCCGTCGCACCTCCTGGATCGCCTCCGGCTGCCCCTGGACCGAGTGGTCCCATCTGACCACCAGCTCCGACTTGACGCCGTCGATGTGCGCGCTCTGGTATCGGACCACACCGTCGTCGCCGGATTCGATCGGACCGTCGCCCTTGACGGCGATGATCGAGTAGGCGGCGATCCCGGGATCGACGGGGATCCTCGCGAGCGTGCGCACGAACGGGTTCAGCGGGGACATGTTGTCGACCGCCGTCGGCAACCGGCTCCCGGCGATGTTCCACGTGAACGCGTCGCGATTCGCGAGGAGCTCGGCGGTGTTCTTGGCCAGCCGCGCGGGCGTGCTGACGATGCGACGGAGGAGGTTGGCGACGAACTCGCGCGCCTGAAAGCTCCCGCGATGGGGCGTGCAGATGAAGATCACCTGCTTCACGAACGGCAGCGGCTCCACGAACATCGAATGGCGGATGAGCGCGCGCGTCTCGTCGGACAGCTGGAGCTCGTCGAGCGGCCTCCTGGCCGCGGCATCGTACAGCTTGCTGCCGGTGGTGACGGCCGTCATCTTCGTCAGGAGCCCGCCCTGACTGTGGCCGATCACGATCATCTGCTTGAGTCCGGGATCCGTTCCGGCCGGGTCGAGGCGGCTCACGGCGTGGGTGAGCGCGTCGCGCAAGAGCATGGACGAGTAGACGATGGCATTGGCGGTGTCGTAGGAGAAGAACCAGAACTCGTAGCGCTCGCGGATCGCGGGATCGTTCGACAGCACGTTCACCATCTCGGCCCAGCGACCGGCGCTCGACGCCGTCCCGTGCACGAACACCACCGGAATCCGCCCGTAGCGGTGGGGCGACAAGGACACGAGCTGCGGCGGCCCGCCGACCAGGAACACGCTGCCGAAGAAGCCCTGCAGCTCGCGCTTCCACGGCGGGGCTTCCTGGAGGCCCCAGGCCAGGGCGGCCGTCGGTTCGGCCTCGAGCGGGATCGTGCGCCCCTCGATCCGGACTGTCTCCGTCTCTGTCTCCGGATACAGCTCGAGGGTCGACGCCATCGTGCCGCTTGCCGGGTGGCGCCGGGCCGCGTCGAACCGCAGGAGGGCGGTGACCGAGACTTTCAATCGCGGCGCGACGAGGTCCCGCACCGCCTGCTCGTCGGTGGCGGGAGCGAGCCCGGCGGCCAGCGCGGCGCCAATGCCCGCCCGCCGGAACCGCGCCTCCAGCCCTTCGACCTTGAGCTCGGCCACGGGGACGAAATCGATCAGCCGGCGGCCGTCCCAGATCAGCTGCTTCTCGTCGAACGCGACGTCCAGCTTGCCCCAGGGCAGATCGTAGGTGCCCGGGCGCAACTCCACCACGGTCCCGTCTGGCGAGGAGAGCCCGAGGGTGATGCCGCGATTGTAGAGGTCCGCGGCCATCCGAAGCCGAGGATCGAAGGCGTCGGGCGGCCGTCGACCCTCGTCGGGAAAGAGAAACGCCCACGCGTAGACCGCGGCCGCGAAATAGTAGGCGCGGTTGCCGCTCTGGTCGGCGTGAAGGAACGAGAGCTCGGCCGCGGCGGGCAACAGATCCTCACCGCTGCGCCCCGCCAGGATCTCGTCCCGGAGCCGGCCGAGCGCGGCCCCCGGCTCGTCCTCGTAGGTGGGGAGAAGACCATAGAGGAACAGGATGTTCTTGGTCGATCGACTGAGCTTGCCGGTCGTGAGGACGTTGCCGGTCAGTTCACGCTGGACCGCGTGGGGATCGACCCGGACCGCCCCCACCGGCGGCGCGCACGCGCCGGCCAGCACGGGCAGCGCGGATACGAGGATGGCAACGAGCAGGCGATTGCGGGTCATCGCGTCAGCGCGTCGCGAGGCCATGCGTCTTCCCCTCCATCCCATCACGTGAGCCGCGCAGCCACGCGTGGCCGACCGTCGACGACTGAACCTGTTCGCCGTGAGCAAGCGCATGCGCGAATGATCCCGACCCTGTCAGGCCACCGCCTCCACGTCGATAGCGACCGGAATCGCGACCCTTGCCCGAACCGCGCCGGTCGCGGCACCGACCCCGGGGCCGCGCCACGCCCTACCCCGGAGAACCCGCCGCCACGGGGCGGCCGCTCCGAAACGGCGAGCCAGTGAGCTAGCCCGAGATTGTGCGACCCCACCCGGCCGATCGCATATAGGCCTTTCGTCCTATTTGCCCGGCCCGCGGGTGCCACGGCGCCCCGTGCCGGCTCGGGCGCCTGAATCGATTGAGTCGCTCCCGGCCGTACGGAGGCTGAACCATCGTGGACCCGGCCATGCCCGGCGACTCGGGTCCACGACGTCGATCCGGCAGCACATCGACTCACTGGTGCCGATACTCACAGTCGTCTTGCTACGCAATAACGACACTTCTCAGTTGCCACTGCTCGCGACTTCCTGTAGCGTCCGGTCCCGGCTCTCTGTGTGCTGCGAACTGTGGGCGACAGGTGTCTGACAATGCCGTCAGGGCAGGAGGTCTCGACATGATCCGTGCACGCACGCTCTCCGTTTTCTGGCTTGGTCTCGGTCTGCTGTTCCTGTCGGCCGGCGCCACGTCCGCGGCGATCGTCCCGGTTGGCGTGATCCCAGCAACCCCGTGCACGCCGTCGCCGATGGCGATCGAGTACGGTCAGCTCATCGAGTGCGAGATCAGTCCACCCGGCGACGTCGACACCTTCACGTTTCCCGGCCTCGTCGGCGACCAGATCGTCATCACGCTCCTTGGAAAGACCCTTGACAGCGGTCCGTGTGTGACGCTCTTCGACCCGAGCAGTGTCGTCGTTATCCCCGAGCAATGCAACATCTTCCCCGACACGCACTTCGTCATGATCCGCGCTGTCCTCACGACGTCGGGCACGTATCGCATCACCGTCAACGAGAACGCCAACAACGAGGTCAACGAGTACCTCCTCGCCGTGAACCGCGAGTACACTCCGCCCAGCCTTCCGACCGGTGTCATTCCCCCGACCCCATGCACGTCCTCCCCGATGCCCATCGCGTACGGGCAGCTGATCGAGTGTGAGATCGACCCGCCTGGCGACGTCGACACCTTCACGTTTTCCGGCGGCGCCGGCGATCAGGTGGCGCTCGTGCTCCACGGGAAGAACCTCGACAGCGGCCCGTGTGCGACCGTGCTCGGTCCCGGTGGCGTCATCGTCCCCGAGCAGTGCAACGTGTTTCCTGACACACAGTTCGCCATGGTTCGGATGGTGCTCCCCGTTTCGGGCACGTACGAAGTCCTGGTCAACGAGCACGCGAACAACGAAGTCACGAGCTACCTTCTCGCGCTGCTTCGCGAGGCGCCGAGCCTGCTCTCGGAGTTGAGTCCTGCCAAGGCCTGGATCGGCCTCAAGAACAGCGACGACGCCGGCCTGCGCGTGGACCTGCGGGCCGAAGCGTTCCTGACCACGGACGGTGCGGCGACCCTGGTGGGCGAGGGCGAGCTCCTGAATCAGCCCGCGGGCGGCAGCGGCTTCAACAACGCCATCCTCCGAACCATTTCGATCAACTTGACGGGTGGTGCCGCCGAGATCCCGCCCGGCGCTCAGCTCGAGTTCAAGCTCTCCTTGCGCCGGACCTGCTCCGGCGGCGGTCCTGGCTCGGGCACCGTCAGGCTCTGGTACAACGGGCCGCCGATCGACGCCGGACCGACGCGCGACGCCGGCACACGATTCGACGCCACGATCAGCCGCTACACCTGGGATTACTTTCTCAGAAGCGGGCTGACCCTCTCCACCAGCGCTGGCACGTCCCGCACCTTCATCGACAAGTTCGTCAACAGCAGCGTGCCGTGCTCCGGCGCCGGCCGACCATTCACCTCCTTTGGCACCTTCACGCTGCCCTAGTGTCCACCGTTGCCGCCCGGGCGCTTGCATGGCCGGCTCGACGATGGCCGCCCCGGCAGCCGGATAGCACGCGGGCACGCGCCTCCCTGCGCGTGCCCGCCTACGTCTTCCGGCCGGCGCGCTCGGCTTCGAGCTGACCCTGCCTCGCGAAGTCGATCGTCTCGCACCACCGTGGGCTCGGTGGCCCGGGCCGCGGCGGGATACGACCGCTTCTCGGTCACGGCCACGCCGCCGAACACCCCGTCGAGCGCCCCGACCAACCGCTCCGCTGGGCCCTCGGCAGTCTGCGCCCGCGCCGATGTCGCCTCGCGTCGCTCCGGAGTGCATTGACACAATCGAGGTGCCAACATTGACAGAGGCGGGACGCGGCCACCGCGAATCCCGAACTCTTGCATCGAGCTTGCGCCGAATGAGCGCCGTGGATGACAGGCTGAAGTCCGACAGCGGCCTGCTGGACGCGACCGACGACGCGATCGAGCGCGAGGCGCTTCGAATCGTCGCCGGACTCGTCGCCGAGCTGGGCGGTCCCGCGGCCGGTCGCCGGGTTGCAGTCGACGATTCGCTCGACCGCGATCTCGGGATCGGAAGCCTCGAGCGGGTCGAGCTGCTCCTGCGTCTGGAGCAGGCGTTCGGGGTCCGGCTGGACGACACGGTGATAGCCGAGGCGGCGACGCCGCGCGACCTCGCTTCAGCAATCCGCGCGGCCGGGCCCGAGCGCGCCGAGGCGTCGCCGGTCGTCGCCCCGCCGCCCGGATCGGCCGCGCCGGCCCCGGCGTCCGCCCGGACGCTCGTCGACGTCCTCGCATGGCACGCCGATCGGACTCCCGATCGCATCCACATCCACCTTCGGGGCGACGACGGCCCGGAAGAACCGATCACGTACGGAGCCCTGCGCGAACGAGCGTCGAGCGTGGCGGCCGACCTTCGCGATTGCGGCGTGGCGCCAGGCGACTCGGTCGCCCTCATGCTGCGGACGGAGGCGGCGTTCTTCGACACGTTCTTCGGCGTGCTCATGGCCGGGGCGGTTCCTGTGCCGATCTACCCGCCGGTGCGCCGGGATCGCATCGAGGAGTACGCGCGGCGACAAGTCGGCATCCTCGACAACGCGCGGGCGCGGCTCCTGATCACGTTCCCCGAGGCCGAGCGCGTCGCGACATTCCTGCGCTCGCAGGTGGCCTCGCTTCACGACGGGCGCGCGAGAGCGGGGCGAGACGGCGCCGGCGCCGCGCAAACTCCACGGGCCGAGGATCCCGCGCTGATCCAGTACACGTCGGGCAGCACCGGCGCTCCCAAGGGCGTGCTGCTCACCCACGGCAACTTGCTCGCGAACATCCGCTCCGTAGGCCACGCCCTCGGCGTCGGGCCCGACGACGCCGCCGTGAGCTGGCTGCCCCTCTATCACGACATGGGGCTGATCGGCTCGTGGCTCGGCTCGCTCTATTTCGGGATTCCGGTCACGATCCTGTCGCCGCTCGCCTTCCTGTCGCGGCCCGCACGCTGGCTCCGCGCGCTCTCCGCGCATCGCGCCACGATATCGGCCGCGCCGAACTTCGCCTACGACCTCTGCGCGCAGAAGGCGAGCGATGCGGAGCTGGAGGGCGTCGATCTTCGCGCGTGGCGCCTCGCCATGAATGGCTCGGAGGCGGTGAGCCCGGAGACGATGGAGCGCTTCGCGCGCCGCTTCGCCTCGTTCGGATTTCGGCGCGAGGCGATGTGCCCTGTCTACGGCCTCGCCGAGGCCTCGGTGGCGCTCACCGTGACGCGGCCGGGGGCCGGACCGCGGATCGACGCGATCGCGCGCGACACGTTCGGGCGTCACGGTCGGGCGGAGCCGGCCGGGGCGAGCGATCCCGCCGCGCTCAGGTTCGTGGGCTCTGGCCGCGCGCTGCCAGGGCACGACGTGCGGATCGTGGACGACTCCGGCACGCCCGTCGGCGAGCGCCGGCAGGGCCGCATCCAGTTCCGGGGCCCGTCTGTCACCGCCGGCTATTTCCGCAATCCCGACGCCACGAGCGCCGCATTCTCCGACGGTTGGATGGACTCGGGCGATCTCGGCTATCGGGCGGAAAGCGATTTGTTCGTCACGGGACGGCGGAAGGACATCATCATCAAGGGCGGCCGGAACCTCTATCCGCAGGAGGTCGAGGAGGTCGTCGGCGTCATCGAGGGCGTCCGTCGGGGATGCGTGGCCGCGTTCGGCGTCCGCGACCAGGCGATCGGAACGGAGCGGCTGGTCGTGGTCGCCGAGACCCGCGAACGCGATCCCGCTCGGCGGTCCGCGCTCGAGGCGCTGATCGCGGAGCGCGTCGTCTCCGCTCTTGGCGTGCCCGCCGACGCCGTAACGCTCGCGGAGCCCGGCGCCGTGCCCAAGACGTCGAGCGGCAAGATCAGGCGGAGCGCGACGCGCGAGGCGTATCTCGACGGAGCGCTGGCCCGCGGGCGGCCCTCGATCGGTGCGCAGTGGGCGCGACTGCTCACCGCCCACGTGAGCGCACGGGTGGCGCAGGCGCTGCGGCGCGCGGGCGCGCTCGCCATCGGCCTGTACCTGGGCGCGTTGCTCCTCATCACGATGCCACCGCTCTGGCTCATGGTCGTGCTCGCGCCGAGCGGCCGTGCGGCCGACCGGGTCGTCCGGCTCTGGTGTCGCGTCATCCTCTCGCTGTCGGGATCGCGGCTTCGGACCGAGGGACGCGAGCATCTGCCGGCCGCGGGTCCCGCCGTGCTCGTCGCGAATCACGCGAGCTACGCCGACGTCGTCGCGCTCCTCGCCGCTGTGCCCGCGGACTTCCGCTTTGTCGCCAAGCGGGAGCTGCGCCGCGCGCCGCTGGTCGGCAGCATCATCCGGCGGGTCGGTCACCTGACGGTGGAGCGCGCCGCGGGGTCGCAGAGCGTGGCCGACGCGCTCGGCATCACGAGAGCGCTCAGTGATGGACGCTCGCTGCTCGTGTTCCCCGAGGGCACGTTCGCGCGGCCGCCGGGCATCCTGCCGTTCCGCCTCGGCGCCTTCAAGGCCGCCGTCGACACCGGCACTCCAGTGGTGCCGATCGCGATCGCGGGAACGCGCGACCTCCTGCCCGCCGGCCATCTGTTGCCAACGCCCGGTCCCGTGACGGTGAGGGTGAGCGCGCCGATTGCACCGGAGGGAAGCGGCTGGCCCGCGATCGTGAGCCTGAGGGATCGAGCGAGAATCGAGATCGCGCGCCTCGCGGGAGAGCCGCTCGTGGACGCCCGTCCCTAGCGGCGCGACGTGTCTTCACTCGTGGTCGAGGAGCCGTGCTGAGCGCGGATGCCGAAAGCGGCCCGCCGTGCCTGATGCCGAGAACGCGGAGCTGTCCGGAACCTCAGATCCAGGATAGTTCGCGGGATCCCCTCCACACCGAGCATCGTCCGTACTAGAATTTCCGGGATCCGCGGGACATGACGCGACGCCCCGAGCGGCGCGCGCCCCAGGCGGGGAGAGAATGACTCGACACGACGCCTCGGCCGCGCCGCAATCGTCGGGAACCATGGCGTTCCCGGGTGGCACGGCTGTTGCCCGCTGTTCGAGTTCAAGGAGGACATCGCCATGAAGCGCATCCGTCACATCCTTCACCCCACCGACTTCTCGTCGGCCTCGGGCGCGGCATTTGCCAAGGCGATCGAGCTGGCGAAGACGAATGGCTCTGACCTCGCGCTGGTGCACGTCCTCTCGCCCGTGATGCCCATGACCGCGGACGGCTACGTGTCGCCGAAGCTGTACGACGAGATCGCGGCGTCGTCGCGCGCCCATGCGACCAAGCAGCTCGACGCGCTCGTGGCCCGCGCGAAGAAGGCCGGTGTGCGCGCCAAAGCCGTGCTCGCGGAAGGCATCGCCCACGAGCGGATCAACCGGGCGGCCCGCTCGAGCCGGGCCGACCTCATCGTGATGGGCACGCACGGGCGCACCGGGCTCGCCAAGCTCTTCCTCGGCAGCGTCGCGGGCCGCGTGGTCTCCTCGGCGACGTGCCCGGTGATGACCGTTCGGGGCAAGTGACGGGTCCGGGGGGGCGCGCCGGCACGCGCATCCGGTCGAGCGGGATGAGCTGGGCGATCTGGATCACGGGCATTCCGGGCAGCGGCAAGTCCGCGCTGGCACGCGCCGCCGCGGACGAGCTCCGAGCGACCGGTGAGCGCGTGCGCGTGCTGGAACTGGACGAGATCAGGAAGACGCTCACGCCCGAGCCCCGCTACACGGACGCCGAGCGCGACCTGGTCTATCGCGCGCTCGCCTACATGGCCTGGCTCTTGACCGACGCGGGGGTCCCGGTGATCGTCGACGCCACGGCCCACCGGCGCGCGTGGCGCGATCTGGCGCGCGCCGCGATCTCCCGCTTCGCCGAAGTGCAGCTCGTGTGTCGGCCCGAGATCGCCCGGGAGCGCGAGCGCGCCCGCGCAGACAGCCATGCGCCTCGCGGCATCTACGAGCGCGCGGGACAGCCGGGCGCGACCGTGCCGGGCGTCGACGTCGTGTACGAGCCGGCGCTCGCGCCCGAGCTGGTCCTGGACTCCGCCGCCGAGTCCGTGCCCGCCGCCGCGGTACGCGTCGCCGAGCTGGGCCGGCGCCTCGCGAGCGCGATCCCGGCCGAACCTGCCGCCCGCCCGCCCGGCTGGGCCATCTGGATCACGGGTCGCCCCGGGAGCGGCAAGACCTCGGTGGCGGGCCGCGTGGCGGGCGCGCTCACGGCCCGCGCCGTGCCGGTGCGCGTGCTCGACCTCGCCACGGCGCGCCGGTGGCTCCTGCCCGGCGATGCCCCGTCGGCCTGGCAGCAGGAGATCGCGCATCGCGCGCTCGGATACGCCGCCAAGCTTCTGACCGAGGCCGGCATCGCGGTCATCATCGACGCCACGGCGCCTCGCCGGGCGTGGCGACAGGCGGCGCGCGCGCTGATCCCGTGCTTCGCCGAGGTGCAGCTCGTCTGCCCGGTGGACGTGTGCGTCGAGCGGGAGCGCGCCGTCCGCTGGGGGCTGGGCGCAGAGCTCGGCGACCTCCACCGCGGGCGCCCGACTCCCGGGCCCGACCTGGCCCTTGACTACGAGGAATCACTGCGGCCGGAGCTGGTGCTCCACACGGGCCTCCACGACGCGGACACCGCGGCCGAGCAGGTGCTGTTCCTCGCGCATCGGCTGCGCGCGGTGTCCGTCGCGATCGAATCGCCGTGAAGAAGAGACCGTCATGCGCGCCCGCGGGTGCGATCGCGGTGGACGCGCGGGCGCACGTGTGATACGGAACACGGCCATGGAAATTCGTCGGGGCGCGTTCCGGTCGGTGATCCTCGGGGTCGATGGCTCCGCGCACGCTCGAAGGGCGGCGGCGTTCCTCGCGCGGCTGGCGCCGGGGGCCCGAGGGGAGGTCACGGCCATCCACGTGATCGAGCCGGTGCGTCCGCCCTCGCTCGCGCTGCTCCCGGCCGGCGTGCGCGATCGCCTCGCCGGCGAGCTGGGGCGCCGGGAGCGCACCGTGCTCGCGGAGGCGCAGCGGAGTCTGGACGCCGTCGCGCGCGTCCTCAAGCCGGCGGGCTGGCGCGTGCGAACCGCCGTGCGCCAGGGCGTGCCGCTCACCGAGTTGTTAAGCGCGGTGCGCGCCGCGCGTGCCGACGTGCTCGTCCTCGGCGGCCGCGGGACGAGCGGCCTCGAGCGCCTCCTCCTCGGGAGCACCGCCGAGGGCGCGCTCAAGCGAAGTCCCGTCCCCGTCCTCATCGTGAAGTAACGCTACGCTCGCCGCGGCGGGCGCTGGCGCCAGCCCGTCGTGCTACGCTCGGCGGTCATGATCGTCCGCGCGACCTCCGCAGAGGCCATGAGCATCCTCGGCGCCATGCGCGAGGCCGCCACCGCGGGAGGAGCGACGCCGCTCAGTCCTGCTGACCGCGCGGCGATCGCGGCGGCCCACCGCTACGTGTTCAAGTGCAGCGAGGCCCTCGACGTCGATGCCTTGCCGCCGACCTCCCCGGCGGAGCTGGCCAGCGCGCTCGGCGACCCGACGCTCGCCGAGCATGCGGTCCGCTTCGCCGCCGTGATGGCCCTGGTGGACGGCCGGCTCGACGAGCGGAAGATCGCCGTTGTCCTGCGCTACGCCGATGCGCTCCATGTCCACGAACACTATCTCCGCCAGCTGGTGGAGGCCGCGCGTGGGCATCTCGCGTGGGTGGCGATGGACATGATGCGCCAGAACGTCCGGAGCATCCCGGGGCTCGCGTGGAATCCCGCGGACGTCCGAGGCACGTTTCTCCCCTACACGGGGACCGGCGCCGACCTCGATGTGGCGAAGCGCTATCAGGCCCTGGGCGCGCTGTCTCCGGGCACGTTCGGCCGCGCGTTCTGGGCCCACTACCGGAAGAACGGGTACCCGTTCCCGGGCGAGCCGAACGGGCTCAACGAGAAGTTCGCGACGCCCCACGACTCGACGCACGTGCTGAGCGGCTACGACACGTCGCCGCGCGGCGAGCTGCTCGTCTCCACCTTCACGGCCGCGATGCACCGGCAGGCGCCGATGTCGGGACACATCCTGCCCGTGATCTGGAGCTGGCACCTCGGCATCCAGCTCAACGAGGTCGCGAAGAGCGCGACGGGCGCCTTCGATCCTCCGGCGTTCTGGCTCGCGTGGGACCGTGGGTCGGAGGTCGTAGCGGACACGTTTGCTGCGACGTGGGACTTCTGGAGCGTGACCCGCGTTGCCGTCGCGGACCTGCGGAGCCGCTACCGCGTCCAGCCCCTCGACGCGGAAAGCGACGCGACCCGCGCCCTCCTCGACCCATGATGCGCGAGACGCACCCGCGCGCCGGAGGCGGAACGTCAGGGTGCTACAATGTAGCACCCTGAAATCCATCGGGATTCGGGAACTGCGGCAGCGCGCGAGCGAATACGTGCGCCGCGTCGAGGCTGGTCAGCCCCTGGAGATCACGGCTCGCGGACGCCCGGTTGCCGTGCTCGTCCCGTTGCGTGGCGCCGGTCGGCTCGAGCGGCTGGTCCGAAGTGGCCGAGTCCTGCCCCCGACTGGCGACCTGCTCGATCTGGGCCCACCGCTCAAGCCGGCGGCGGGCCGCTCTCGCCCCAGCGCGGTTCTCGCGCGGGCGCGAGCTCGAGAACGATAGGCGGCGGTGGTCTATCTCGATTCCTCGGCACTGGTCAAGCTTGTCGTCGCAGAATCGGAGTCGGCGGCGTTGCGCCGCTATCTGGGCGACGAGCCCGATCGCGCATCCTGCCTCCTGGCGCACGTCGAGGTCCTCCGGGCCGTCCGCCATCACGGAGCTGCAGCGCTCAACCGGGCCCGACGGCTGTTGCGGCGACTCCACGTCGTGCCGATCGACGAAGAGCTGCTCGACACCGCCGCCGCCTTCGATCCGCGCGTGCTCAGAAGCCTTGACGCCATTCACCTGGCCGCGGCCCAGATCTTCGGCGATCAGCTGACGGCAATCGTGACCCCGTCACCCGGTACGTGCCATCGGCGCGCCCCGGCGACCGCGCTCCCCACGTGTGGCTCGAGCACGAGGGCGTCCGGATCTCGACCATCGACGTCTTCGGCCCGCGCTTCACGCTGCTCGCGGGTCGCCGCGGGACGGCCTGGCGGGACGCGGCGCGCGCCGTCGCAAGTCCAGCGCGGCCGGAGATCGCCGCCTATGTGATGGGAGCGGATCTCGTCGAGGTGGACGGCGCCTGGTCGAACGCCTACGAGGTGGACGACGACGGCGCGGTGCTCGTCCGGCCGGACGGGCACGTGGCGTGGCGGAGCCGCGTCGGGTCGGACCGCCCCGAGCGGACGCTCGAGCAGGTCCTCGAGCGCGTGCTCGCCCGTCCGGCTGCCACGCGCGCCTGAGGGCGCTCCCGCGTCTACTGGACGCCGGGAACCTCGACCTCGATCCAGTCGATCTCCGCCGTCGCGTGATCGATCACCCGCATCGCCTCGTCGCGCTGCTGCACGGCCTCCAGCACGCGCAACGCCACGTCGCTGCCGTTCCGGCTGCGGAACTCGACCCCGCGGAGCCAGGTGATCGTGTCCGCTCTCGTCCCCATCGGCGAGCTCACGATGATCCAGTACCGCATCCACGCCCCCTGCTCGAACGGATCGCACGCGGCGATCTGCGTCATCTGCTCGAACCACGCCGTCATGACGGCCCGCCTCCGCACGATCGCCACGCGCATGGCCGGCAGATGGAGCGTCACGAACGCACTCGCCGGTGCCGTCGTTCGCAGCAGGGCGTGGTACGGCATGAGGGCATGGACGATCGCTGCCGCGACGTCGTTCGTCGCCGCGCGCCGGACCACTCCGCGGCGCCACGCGCGGAGCGCCGCGGGTTCGGCCCGTGACCACGAGCCGATCGAGGCCTCCCGGTCGAAATGCGCGAGCGCGTTCCGGAACTGGGTCGCCTCATCGGGCTCCAGCTGCACGATGTCCTTCACGTCGAGCATGGCCTCGAGGATCACGACGAGGTCAGAGACAGAGCCATCCTCCGGATCCGGGGGAGCCGGGCTCCGGCGCGGGCCTCCGCCGGTTCCACGCTCCGGCGGAGCCATGAACTTGTCCCACTCGGACGACACCAGCTCGAGGTCCCCGCGCCAGATCAAATCGAGGCGCCCTGGCCCTCCGTCGAGCTCGCTCCGGTTTGCTCGAAGCACTCGCGGTGATAGTCGTCCGTCAGGAATCGATAGATGCCTGCCTTCGGGTCCACGGGCTTCTTGCAGACAGGACAGATCTTCCACGTCGCCTCGTCGCTCATTCCTTGAACGGTACGGGCGGGGACCCACCCTGTCTTGACATTGCGCGACAGTCGCTTGACACTCGGTGCCGCAAGCCCCAGGACGCACGTGACGCATGCCAGCGAGACCGATGATCTCCGTGGCGGCGACGACGGGCCTGACCGAGGCGATCGTCGCCGCCGGCGGCCGGCCCGACGAGATCCTGCGCGCGGTGGGCCTCGGTCGCTCGGCGCTCGCCAATCCGCACGGCTTCATCGCGTGCGTCGCCTTCACCCGCCTCCTCGAGGAGGCGGCCCGGTCGACGGGCGAGTTGTGCTTCGGCCTGCACTTCGGCGAGCACTTCTCCCCGAGGAACGTGGGCCCGCTCGCCTACGTGGCGCTGAACTCACCGACGTTCGCCGTGGGCTTCGAGAACATCGTCCGCTATCATCGCGTGCACAACGACGGGGTCCAGATGTCGTTCGCCATCGAGGGGCAGTGGGCGTGCGCCCGGTCGCGGCTCACCGACCCGACCGAGGCGCCACGCCAGCACAACGAGTTCAGCTCGGCGGTCGCCCTCAACATGATGCGCCTGATGGCGGGCAGCCGCTGGGCGCCGGCGGAAGTGCATTTCGCCCATCCCCCGCCGCGCGATACCTCGGAGCACCTCCGGGTCTTCGCGGCGCCGGTGTCGTTCGACCACGAGACCAACGCGTTCGTGATCGCGCGCGAGTTCGCCGAGCGCCCGGTGCCCGCGGCGGACTCGCACCTGTACCCGATCCTGAAGCGCTATCTCGACCGCACCATGAAGGAGCTCCCCCGAGAGGACGGCGCGCTCGCGGCGGTGCGCAAGGTCATCGCGGAGTCCATGCGCGACGGCGATCCGACGCTCGCGCGCGTGGCCCGCCGGCTCGCGATGAGTCCGCGCACGCTCCAGCGGCGGCTCGCCGAGCACGCCACGGACTTCAAGCGGCTCGTCGAGGACACCCGCCGGCGCTTCTCGACGAGCTATCTGAGAGACCCGAAGCAGACGTTGACCGAGATCGCCTTCATGCTGGGCTACTCGGAGGTGAGCGCGTTCAACCGCGCCTTCAAGCGGTGGACCGGCTCGACCCCGTCGGACTACCGGCGCACGGCGCGGGCATAGCCTCGGCGGAACGTCGCCGAGACCGCTATCGAATCGGATCGGCTGGCTCCGAGGCGTCGGCGTCGCGGCGCTGCCGATCGCGTCCGACAGCCCGTTCCACCGCCTCGAGCAATGCCTCGTCCTCGAACGGCTTGGGGAGGAAGTCGACGGCGCCCGCCTTCATGGCCCTCACCGCCATCGGGATGTCGCCGTGGCCGCTGATGAAGACCACGGACAGGTCGCACCCCGACCGGACGAGCACCTCGTAGAGATCGAGGCCCCCCTGGCCGGGCATCCGGACGTCGAGCACGACACAGGCGACGTCGTCGAACTGGCCTCGCCCGAGCAGATCCTGCGCCGACGCGAACGTCTGCACGCGATAGCCGGCTGACCGCAACAGGCGTTCGAGCGCCCGGCGGACCGAGGCGTCATCGTCGACGACGAGCACGGCGCCGGCGGGGTCGCTCACGCGGCGGTCTCGACGGCGAGCGGCAGCGTGAAGTGAAACGTCGCGCCGTGCCGCGGGTTGTTCTCCGCCGAGATCGCCCCGCCGTGCGCATCGATGATCGATCGCGCGATGGCCAGTCCCATCCCCATCCCGGACGGCTTGGTGGTGAAGAAGGGCTCGAACACCAGATCATGGGTCCCGGTCCGGAGCCCCGGCCCCGCGTCCTCGACCGAGATCCGCACCGTCTGCCCGTCGGTCATCCGCGTGCGCACGACGAGTCGCCGCTCCTCCCTGGCCACCTCGACCATGGCTTCCATGGCGTTCAGGGCGAGGTTCAGCAGGACCTGCTGCAGCTGCACGCGGTCGCCGCGTGCGACGGCGCTCGGCTCGTGCAGATCGAGTTCGACCGCGACGTCCCGGATCAGCGCGTCGCTGCCGAGCAGCTTCACGACGTCGCGGATGAGGCCGTTGACGTCGAGCGGCGTCATCTCGAAGTCGCCCTTGCGCAGGAGGTCGCGGAGGCGCTGGATCACCTCCGAGGCCCGCTTGTCGTCCTCGACGATGTCGGCGAGAATCTCGCGCACCTCCTGGAGCGCGGGTGGCGCGAGGTCCAGGAACCGGCGCGCCGCCTGCGCGTTGGTCAGGATGCCGGTCAGCGGCTGGTTCAGCTCGTGGGCCAGCGAGGCCGTCAGCTCGCCCATCGCGGAGACGCGCGTGAGGTGGGCCAGCTCCTGACGGCTCCGCTGCGCCTCGATCTCCGCGCGCTTCCGCTCGGTGACGTCGGTGCGCGACACGACGGCGCCGCCCTCGGCACGGTCGAGCGCCACGACGGTCACGGCGAGCCAGCGCTCCCCGGCGGCCACGCCCGCCAGGTATTCCAAGGCGAAGCTCGGCCGGTGTCCGCCCAGGACCATCTCGATCCCCATCAGCAGTTCGACCGCGCCAGGCTCTCCGCGACGGGCGGCCTGTCGGCAGTCGTCGACGTAGTGCTCGCCGTCCGCGGGTCCGAGCGTCCACGCCTGGTTGACCGCCACGATGCGCCCGTCGCGATCCAGGACGGCGACGCCGCTGTGGAGCGAGCTCAGGATGGCCGACTTCATCACCTCGCTCGCCCGCAGCGCGTCCTCGCTCTCCTTGCGGGCGAGGGCGCTCGCGAACACCTCCGCGACGAGCGGCAGGCTCAGGACCTCCTGCTCGGGCCACGCCCGCTCCGCGTGGACCGTCACGAACGCGAGGCCGCCCAGCACGCGATTGCCGGCGAGCAAGGGCAGGACGAGCTTCGACCGCACGCCGTGGCGGCGCAATGAGTCCCGGTCGCGCGTGGCCCCCGGCGGGACCTCGTCGAGCCGCTCGAGGATCATCGGCTGCTCGCGGCGGAGCAGGGCCACGGTCCATGGGTACTCGTCGCTCACGTTGATCCGCGGCATGGGACCGAGGCCGGGCGCGTCCCACGAGCGCGCGACGCGGAGGCCGCCCCCGTCGTCGAGCATTCGGAGCAGCAGCACGCGGTCGAGCGCCAGGAACGCGCCCAGCCGCTCCAGCCAGGCGTCGAACGCCTCGTCCATCCGGTCACTGGGCAGATGGACGAAGCTGCTCGAGAGCCGGGCGATGAACTCCTCGAAGCGCAGCCGGTCGGCCAGCGCGCGCTCGGCACGGCGCCGCTCCTCGATGAGCCCGGCCAGGCACATCACGGGCACGACGCTGACGATCAGGTAGACCTGCATCGCGAGCACGCTCTCGGACAGCCGGAGGTCCACGAACGGGCCGCGGCCATGCGTGGCCGCCCAGGTCAGGATCAGCGTCGTCGCCAGCGTCGACCAGGTGCCCCCCGTGGGGCCGAAGCGGACGGCCGCCCAGAGGATGAGCGGGAGGAACAGGGCGACGGGCACGTGGGGCAGTTCCGGAATCGGACGGAGCCCGTCCGCGGACCGGCTGAAGGCGGCCGCCGCGACCCCGATCAGCACGAGAGCCAGGACCATCGCCTCGACGATCCGCCCGATCGGCGCGCGACGGACCCACGACCAGCCCGCAGTGGCGCCGGCGACGATGGCTGGCGCCACCGTCAGCTCGGTGAGCATGTTGGAGAAGCAGCGAGTGCGCCACACGACCCAGTACGGCTCGGGTCCGAGGCCGGACACCACCCCGGCGTCGAGGAACGACGACAGGAACGGCGCGAGGAGGCCCGCGCCCGCGATGAAGATGAGCACGCGACGCAGCGAGTCCACCCGCGCAGGCTCGTCGCTCCATTGCCGCACGCAGGTGGCGCCGAGCAGGGCCTCGCAGCAGTTGGTCACGAACAGCGCGAGGACGAGGGGCAGGGGCCATTCCGCCTGCGCTGTGGCCAAGAGATGCGCGGGCAGCGCGGCCAGCAGATAGATCCACCACCGCCGGACAGGCACGAGCAGCAGCGTAGCGGTCAGGATGGAGTTGGGCGGCCAGAGCACCGACGGCGTCAACGGGGGGAACCGGAGGATCAATCCGATGTTCGCCCCCGCGTAGTACGCCGCCGCCACGAGGAGCGCGGTGAGGGCGAGGCCAAGGCGGGGCCGCGTCACCGACGGTCCGCTCCGGCCCCGCGGGCGCAATGGCGTCGCGCTTTCCGCTGTCGTCGCGGCGGCATCCGTGGTCGTCATGATCCTCCCGCGCCAGGCCCTCGGCCCCGGGTCAGCCCATCGCCACCCGGCTATAGTACTCGCCTATCGGACCTTCGTCCCATACGCGCCGGGGCACACGTGTGATACTCGACACGCGGGACGCGTGACGGGCCCGGGCCCGGCGCGTCGGCCCGCTCCAACCCGAACCGGCCGTCGAGGAGGGAACGCCATGAGCGGAAGCGAGATCGGTCAAATGGTAGTCGCCACCGTGACGAGCGTCGGGCTGCGCGTCGTCGGCGCGATCGTGCTCTGGATCATCGGCCGCATGCTGATCAACCTCGTCGTGCGGCTCGTGGCCCGCGCCTTCAGCGTGAAGCACCTGGACGCCACGATCTCGCGCTACCTCTGCAACATCCTCAACGTCGTCCTCAACATCGCGCTCGCCGTGGCGATCCTCGGCTTCTTCGGCGTGGAGACCACGACGTTCGCCGCGCTCGTGGCGGCGGCGGGCGTGGCCATCGGCGTCGCCTGGGGCGGCCTGCTCGGCAACTTCGCCGCCGGCGTGTTCCTGATCATCCTGCAGCCGTTCAAGGCGGGCGACTTCATCACGGCCGCCGGGGTGACCGGGACGGTGAAGGAGATCGGCCTGTTCGTGACGAGCATCAACACGCTCGACAACGTCCTCACCATCGTGGGCAACAACAAGATCCTCGGCGACACCATTCAGAACTACTCGAGCAATCGATACCGCCGCGTCGATCTGGTCGCGCAGCTCAACCACGGGGTCGATCACCGCGACGCCACGCGCCGGCTCAAGGAGCGCCTCGCCCGCATCCCGAACGT
>Ga0187894_10002333_pt1 | contig 22832 bp, 18 predicted proteins | sample GBC1701081metaG_FD_136650 | JGI IMG/M metagenome (GOLD analysis project Ga0187894, IMG submission 136650) | White microbial mat communities from a lava cave in the Kipuka Kanohina Cave System on the Island of Hawaii, USA - GBC170108-1 metaG ... | reverse complement strand
TGATCCTGCAGAAGCACAAGGACGGCGGGCTCAGCGACGCCAAGGCCTTCGTGCTGGCCGAGGGCCTGCAATGGGCTGGCCGCACCAAGACCAAGGCCGATCTGAAGGAATGGATCGGCGAACGCGCCCAGGCCGGCCGCCTGCCGCCGCTCGGCTCACCGCGTGCCAACAAGTTCTGACCCTCCCCCACGCAGTGGGGGAGGTGGCCGAAGGCCGGAGGGGGAGCCCACGGAGTCTACGTTGCAGGGACCACGTCGTCTCCCCTCCGCCCCTTCGGGGCACCTCCCCAACTTCGTTGGGGAGGATTCACTCTGAGGTCCGTATGGATGTGATCGTCGCGCTCAAGGCCCTGCTGCTGGGCGTCGTGGAGGGGCTGACCGAGTTCATCCCGGTGTCCTCCACCGGCCACCTGATCCTGATGGAAGAGGTTCTCGGCTTCGAGGGGCCCAAGGGCCGCGTGTTCGAGATCGTGATCCAGCTCGGTGCGATCCTGGCCGTGTGCTGGCTCTATCGCGTCAAGATCTGGCAGACCGTGGTGGGCCTGTTCGGCGATCCCGTGGCCAAGCGCTTCGCCATCAATGTCCTGGTCGGCTTCCTGCCCGCCGCCGTGATCGGCGTGCTGGCGCACGGCGTGATCAAGAGCGTGCTGTTCAATCCCTGGGTCGTCGCCACGGCGCTCGTCGTGGGCGGCTTCGCCATCCTGCTGATCGAGCGCATAGCGCCACGGCCGTGGGTCAAGACCGTCGATGCGCTCGACTGGAAGACGGCGCTGGGGATCGGCTTCTGCCAGACCGTGGCGATGATCCCCGGCGTCTCGCGCTCAGGCGCCACCATCATGGGCGCCCGCCTGCTGGGCGTCGACCGGCCGACCTCGGCCGAGTTCTCGTTCTTCCTCGCCATGCCCACGATGGTCGGTGCCACCGTCTACGACGTCTACAAGAACTGGTCGACGCTGGGGGCCGACAGCGACGGCATCGTGCTGATCGCGCTGGGCTTCGCTGCTGCTTTCGTCGTCGCCATGGTCGTGGTGTCGCGGCTGATCGCCTTCATCAGCCGCTATGGCTTCACGCCGTTCGCCTGGTACCGCATCGTGCTGGGCATCGTCGCGCTGGCGCTGCTCGGCATCAACGCGATGGGGTGACAGGCCGTGGAGCCTTCATGGTGAGCTTGTCGAACCATGAAGGCCCGCACGGGCTGCGGTGCGTCTCGCTTCATGGTTCGACAAGCTCACCATGAAGCGACCAGTCTACCCGCTGAACGCCAGGTACTCGGTGCGCACCGCCGACGCCATCTTCTCGGCGGCGTCGAGCAGCCAGCCGCGGCCGTAATCCTTGAGGTAGGTATCCAGCGCCTCGCGTCGGTCCGCGACGTCGGCATGGACGGCGGCCAGATCTCGCCCCATGGCCCACAGCATGTCGGCGGCGAGCAGCGAGGACAGGCTGTCGTCCATCTCGATCTTGCGGTTGTTGGGCGACAGCCGGCGGACGACCAGGTTGTCGTCACGCAGCCCGAACCACGGATCGGGCGCGCGGAAGCGTCCGATGGCGATCTCCTTGCAGCGGATGCCGGCGTCGATGCGCCCCGGCACACGGGTCCAGGCCGACTGGGTGATGGCCTTGACCTCGCGCACCACCGGCGCGCCGTGCCAGTGGGCGACCCCGGCCAGGCGCAGCCGTCCCAGGCTGCCCATGCCGGCGACGCGGCGCAGGACGATCAGCGGCTCCGGCGGCTCGGGGAAGGCCGAGCGCAAGGTGGCGACGAACCGTACGGGCGGGTCGGGATGGCGGCGCAGCTTGTCGATGGTGCGCCAGAAGTCGGCGCGGTCCTTCTCCGGGACGACGACCATCTTGCGCAGCCACTTGTACTCGCGCTCCAGGATCAGCGGCTCGGGTGCCGCAAGGCCATCGCGGTAGCCGTTCATGATCTGGCCGCAGACCTCGCGCGACGGCATCTCCCGCCGGCCGCGCGCCAGCAAGGCGCTGGTCGCCAGCCGTACCAGATCAAGGACGAAGGGCATCTCGGCCGCCTCGTCGTAATCGTTGACGCCCCACACCAGGCGGCCGTCGATGTCGCGCCAGGTCCCGAAGTTCTCGAGATGGATGTCACCCACCGCCAGCACGGAAGGCGCGCTGGCCAGCTCGGGACAGACCTCGAACACCGTCTCGGCCCAGCGCCAGTAGGTGGCGCGCAGGAAGGAGAAAGCGTTGTCGCGCATCTTGGCGTGCTTGCGGTCGAGGTCCGTCGGGGCAAAGCCGTCGGGCAGCTGGGCGCGCAGCCAGTCCTCGTAAGCCCGCGTCGATTGGGTGATGCCGGTCAGCGCACCGCGCCAGGACTTGCCGAAAGGGCGCTCGCGTCTGGGCATGACGGGCAGCGTCGGTTATTCGTCGTCGTCGAAGGCGCCGGGATCGAACGGCTCCCAGCCGGCGGTGCCCAGCGCCTCGAGCGGGCGGTAGCGGGCCTTGTAGTCCATCTTGGTGGCGCCCGAGATCCAGTAGCCGAGATAGACGTAGGGCAGGCCGCGCCGGCGTGCTTCCTCGACCAGCCACATCACGATCTGCACGCCCAGCGCCCGGCGCCGCAGGCGCGAATCGAAGAAGCTGTAGACGGCCGATATGCCGTTGCCGAGCCAGTCGGTCAGACAGGCGGCCACGAGTTTTCCATCCTCGCGCAGTTCGACCAGGTGGGTGTCGACCGGGCTTTCCTCGATCATGGCCCGGTAGTCGTCGAAATCCATCTCGGCCATGTCGCCATCGCCATGGCGGGCCGCGACGTAGCGCGAGAACAGGGCGAACTGCTCGCTGGTCGCCATCGGCGGCACGACGGCACCGCTCACGGCCTGGTTGGCGCGCCAGGTCCGGCGCTGCGAGCGACTGGGCGTGAACGCGGCCACCGGGATGCGCACCGGCACGCAGGCGGTGCAGGTGCCGCACAGCGGCTTGTAGACGTAGTGGTGCGAGCGGCGGAAGCCGGCGTCGGTGAGCTGGTCGTGGATGTCGAGCGCGTCAGGGCCGCCCAGTTCGGTCACCAGCTTGGTTTCGAAGCGATTGGGCAGGTACGGGCAGCGCAACGCGGGTGTCGTGCGAAAGAAACGCAACGGGACCGTGGTCTGCCGGATGAACATCGAATGCCGTACCGCCCCTTGTGGGCGGGCGGCCAACTGCCGCCCGCCCGGAAACTGTACCTATTGCCTGGGCGGTCGGCGAGTCCCGCGTGCGATGGCGTCGATCGGGGCGGAGCGGGTGTACCGACAGGCGGACTGCGCAAATTTCGGGCGCGCGCCGGGGGTTGCGGTGTGGTCAGATAGGCAGGCTGTAAAGGGGAGCTGAGCCGGGCCATGGTGCAAACACGAAGCGAAACAGGACATCCTGAGCCGGCACCGCATCCGTCCCCCGCCCGCGATCGCCGCCCGCCGCCGGTCGCCTGGGCCCGGATCCTGGCGCCGCTCGACCGCCAGGACCGCGCCCACCTGCAGCTCATGCAGGCCATCATCGCGGCGATCGACGGCAACAGCGTGCCGCGCGGCGCCCGCCTGCCGTCCGGCCGCGACCTCGCCCGGATGCTGGGCATCGGGCGCAACACGGCGATGGCGGCGCTGGCCGCCCTGGTGGAGCAGGGGTATCTCGTGGCCCGCCAGCGATCGGGGGTCTATGTGGCCGACCGGCCACCGGTTCCGGCGGTGCGTCTTCCTCAGAAGGGCCGCAGCGAAGGGCTGCACTGGCTGCGCCGGCTCGGGGCGGACGAGTCCATCGCGGCGGCGGCCACCGCTAACGCCGCCGACGTGGCCGGGCCACACTATTCGTTCCTGTACGGCCAGCTGGACATGAGCCTGTTTCCCGCCGCGTCCTGGCGGGAGTGCGAGCGCGCCGCGCTCAGCGTGCTGGAGATCGCGCACTGGGGCCGGGACATGGTCGACGAGGACGATGCCGAACTGATCGAGCAGCTGCGCAGGCATGTCCTGCCGCATCACGGCATCTGGGCCCGGCCCGACGAGATCATCATCACCCTGGGCGGCCAGCAGGGGCGCTACCTGGTGGCGCAGCTGCTCAGCCGGCGCGGCACCCGCGCCGGCATCGAGAACCCCGGCATGCCGGATATGGCCGAGATCCTGCGCCTCACCGGCGCCGACATCCGGCTGCTGCAGCTCGACGCGCACGGCATCGTCGTGTCCGCGCAGCTCGATTCCTGCGACACCGTGTACGCCACCATCGGCCACCAGAACCCGACGACCGCGACGATGCCGCTGCCGCGCCGCCTGGAACTGCTGGAGCGCGCGGCGAGCCGCGATTTCGTGATCGTGGAGGACACGTTCGAGACCGAGTTCCTGGGCGATCCTGCGATGCCGCCGGCGCTCAAGAGCCTCGATACCGGCCACCGGGTCGTCTACATCGGCAGCCTGTCGAAGCTGATGGCGCCCGGCCTGCGGGTCGGCTTCGTGGTGGCGCACCCGGTCGTCATCCGCCAGCTGCGCCGGCTGCGCCGCCTCATTCATCGCCATCCGCCCGGCAACAACCAGCGCGCGCTGGCGATCTTCATCAAGCACGGCCACTACCGCGCCTATCTGCGGCGCGCGGCGCAGGAGTTGGGCCGTCGGTCCGCGGCGATGGCCGCGGCGCTCGATCGCTGGCTGCCGGACTTCCGCCGGCGGCATTGCCCGGGCGCCTCGAGCTTCTGGGTCGAGATGCCAACGGGCCTTGATGGTCACCGCCTGGTCCAGGCTGCTCATCGCAAGGGCGTGTTCATCGATTGCGGTGATCGCTTTTTCCTCGGTGCCGAGCGGCCCGCGCATTTCCTGCGGCTGGCCGTTTCCACGACCAGCGCAGCGCAGATCGACGCCGGCATCCGGTTGCTCGCTGCTGCGCGCTCGGAAATGGACTGAGCGACTCTGGCTCTGTCGATTCGGAGCGACTGGTTCTTCTTCGGGTGAACCGCCGCCTATAGCTTGCGCGTCTCAGGGCGGCAACGAAGAGAACAGACAATGACGAAGACCGAGGGGCGGATGACGAGGTTTGACCGCAGGCGATTCCTGCTGTCGGCGGCCGGCGCCGGACTGGCCGGTGGCGCGCTGGCATCGATCGGCGGTGTGAACGCGCAGGGCAAGACCAAGGTCCTGGTCCAGTACGACTGGCTGCTGGGTAATGGCCAGATCGGCGACATCGTTGCGGAGAAGAAGGGCTTCTTCGCCGAAGAAGGACTTGCCGTCACGTTCGGCGCCGGTGGTCCCAATGCGCAGACCTTGCCGCCGGTCCTGTCCGGGCAGGCGCAGCTCGGCGAGTTCTCCACCACGTCTCAGGCACTGGTGGCGTACGGCGCCGGCCGTCCCATCAAGCTGTTCGCCTGCGGTTACCAGTACTCGCCCTACGCCTACATCTCCCTGCCACGATCGCCGATCCGCCAGCCGCGCGATCTGATCGGCAAGACGGTGGCCGTCAATCCCAACGGCCGCTTCACCCTGCAGCTGATCATGGCGCTGCATAAGATCGATCCGGCCCAGGTGCGCATCGTGACCATGGGCGTTGACATGACGCCGCTGATCGCGGGCCAGGTCGACGCGGTGACCGGCTTCTTGACCAACACCAAGGCGCTTTCCATCCTCGGTCCCGATCGTGTGGTCATGACCTCGGAGGAGGCCGGTATCACCAGCTACGCCAATGCCTATTTCGCGTCGGCGGAAACCTACGACAGCCAGAAGCCGGTTCTGGCGAAATTCGTCCGCGCCGTTGCCAAGGGCTGGGGCTGGGCGCATGCCCATCGGCAGGAGGCCGTCGCCATCATGTGCGATGCCTATCCCAATCTCGAGCGCGACGTCGAGCTGGCCACCGTCGATATCGTGATGAACATCGCTTTCAACGGGGCCACCAAGACCCAGGGCTGGGGCTGTTTCGACAACGCGCGGCTGGAGCGGCAGATCATGATCTTCAACAGCGCCGAAGGCACCTTCAAGAACCGTGTCCCGGATCTCGCCGGCTTTGCGACCCAGGAGATTCTCGAGCTCACATCCGACGCGCGTCCGCGGCTGGGATGAATCATGGATCAGGCTATCGCGCTCACCGATCTGGAGGTGAGCTTCGAACGGGATGCGCGTCGGGTCGTGGCTTTCACGGGGGTTTCGCTGCAGGCGAAAGCCGGACGTTTCGTGGTCCTCATCGGACCCTCCGGTTGCGGCAAGTCGACGTTGCTGCGTGTCATGGCTGACCTGCTGGCGGCGGGTACCGGTCGCGTGCAGGTTTTCGGCAAGGCGCCGGCCCAGGTGCGTGAAGCGCGGCGGATCTCGTTTGTCTTCCAGGATGCGACCTTGCTGCCGTGGCGCAGCGTGCTCGACAACGTCCGCCTGCCGCTGCAGGTCGGCAACTGGCGGCAGGTCGGCCGCGACAGCCGCCAGCCCGAGGACCTGATCCGGCTGGTCGGACTGGCAGGCCGCGAGGATGCGCTGCCGCACGAGCTGTCGGGCGGTCAGCGGCAGCGCGTCTCGATCGCGCGGGCCCTGGTGACCAACCCCGATATTCTGCTGATGGACGAACCCTTCGGGGCGCTCGATGAGATCACGCGGGACAGGTTGAACGACGAGCTGCTGCGGATCTGGCGCGAGACCAAAACGACGATCGTTTTCGTGACCCACAGCCTGTCGGAGGCGGCCTTCCTGGGCCAGTCCGTCGTGGTGATGGGCGCCAATCCGGGCCGTATCATCGAGGAGATCGATCTGGACCCGCGCAAGCCCGACAACCGGATCGACCGGACATCCGCTGCGTTCTTCACCATCACGTCCCAGCTGCGCGCCGTTCTCGAGCGGGCCTACGGCGATAGAGCCGGATCATGAGGGTATCGGCGACCTGGCTGTGGCCGATCAGCGGCGCAGCCTCTCTCTTCGCCCTGTGGTGGGGCGTGGTCGTCTTCTTCGAGGTACGCCCGTTCATTGCGCCCAATCCCTTCGCGGTGATCAGTGCGCTGTGGACCAACCGGTCGCTTCTGCTGATGAACCTGGTACCGACCGCCACCGAAGCGCTGTGCGGGTTCCTGCTGGGTAATCTCGTCGCGGTGACGCTGGCCACGGTCTTCATCCATAGCGCCACGCTGCGGCGGATGTATTTCCCCGTCGCGGTGATCTTCAACACCATACCGATCATCGCTCTGTCGCCGGTGCTGATCCTGCTGTTCGGTCTGTCGGTTGCGTCCAAGGTCATCATCGCCGCGGTCATCTGTCTGTTTCCGACGCTGGTGAACATGATCCGCGGCTTTGAATCAGTGTCGGCCTCCGAATTGGAGCTGATGCGTGTGATGTCGGCCAGCCGTCGCGAGGTGTTCTTCCGGCTGCGCCTGCCGCGGTCGATGCCTTTTCTCTTCGCCGCGCTGCGGATCGCCTGCACCACCAGCGTGATCGGCGCCATCGTGAGCGAGTGGATCGGCACCGACATCGGAATCGGCGTCCTCATCATCCAGGCGACGTTCGACTATCGGACCGAGCTTCTCTATGCGGCGATCGTGACCTCCTCGGCGCTGGCGCTGGCCATGTTCGGGACCGTCGCCCTGCTCGAACATCTGTTCGTCCGCTGGCGGACCAGCTGAAAGGATCCCATGACCACATCAGATGCCAAAGCCACGGCCGCCGATACCGGCGACCAGCGGCGGTTGACGGCCCTGGCAGCTCTTAACCTGCCGCGCTACGTCCTGCTGCCCGGCGACCCGGACCGCATCAAGGTGATGGCGGGCCAGTGGGACGAGGCCAAAATCATCGACCTGCCGCGCGGCTACTGCGCCGCGGTCGGGACCTATCAGGGCGTGCGCATCGGCGCCGTGTCGACCAGCATCGGCGCCCCGTCGCTGGAGCTCGTCTTCACCGACCTCGCGCGTCTCAACGTCGATACCTTCATTCGGGTAGGAACCACGGGGACGCTGCGTGCCGACATCGCGACGGGCTCGCTGATCATCAATGACGCCGCCGTTCGGCTGGACGGAATGACTGACCTCTACGTTCGGCCGGAATATCCCGCGGCGGCATCGCACGAGGTAACCTTCGCCCTGGTCGACGCGGCGGCGGCGCTAGGCGTGGCGTATCGCGTGGGCACAGGTGCGACGGCGGGATCGTTTCTCGCCGGCCAGGGCCGCCCGGCATTCAGGCACTACAAATCACCGGAGGGGGAGCGGATCTTCGAGGAGATGAAGCGCGCCGGCGTACTCAATTTCGAGATGGAGACGGCGGCGCTGCTGACCCTGGCGCGTCTCTACGGTCTGCGAGCAGGCTCGGTCTGCTCTGTCATCGCGAACCGGATATCCGGCGAGTGGGGAGACCAGGGCGGGATCGACCGCGCCTGTCGGACCGGCGCCGAGGCGGTTCGACGTCTGGCTGCGTGGGACGCCGCCAGCGCCAAACTGGGCCGTGCGACGCTGACGCTCGAGGCCATGACATCCGTCTGAGGCCGAGGCCCGACGGCAGGAGCGAATGGATGCCGATTACCGACATCAACGTCCCGACCATCGTGCGCATGAGCGTGCTGCTCGAGGATGACCGCGTGCGGATCCTGGATCGCCGCGTGTTTCCCCTCAAGGAGCAGTTCGTCGACTGCCGGACGCACGAGGAGGTCGCGGCCGCAATCGAAGACATGGTGACGCAAAGCGGCGGTCCGTTCTTCGCTGCCAGCGCCGGCATGGTCCTGGCAGCACGTGCCGCCGAAGAGAAAAGGTCGGCCCAGGCACGGCTCGATTACATGGCGTCCGCCGGCGAGCGCCTGCGGCGGACGCGGCCGACGAACAACAGCATCACGCTTGCGGTAGCGGCCATGCTCGATGCAGCCCGCAAGCTTGCCGACGAGGGCAACTTCGCTGCCTGTCTCGAAGAGGAAATGCGCGAGATCTGGAACTGGCGATGGGCCCGCAGCCGCAAGCTGGGCGAACACGCTGCAACGCTCGTGGACGACGGTGATGCGATCCTGACCCATTGCTGGGCGGAGACGAGCTTCATCGACACACTGGCGGCAGCGCTGCGGCAGGGCAAGCGGCTGCAGGTCATCTGCACCGAAACCCGGCCCTATCTGCAGGGATCACGGCTCACCGCGCACAGCGTGGCGGAAATGGGCATCGACGTCACGGTGATCACCGACAACATGGCGGCGCACGCCATGGATCGCGGCAAGGTGTCTCGCTTCATGACCGCGGCCGACCGCGTGACGCTGTCCGGTCATGTCATCAACAAGGTGGGTACGCTCCAGCTGGCGATCGCCGCTCGGCACTTCCGGCTGCCCTATATCGCCATGGTCCAGGCACCCGACCACAGGGCAGCGACTCCTGACGACGTGGAAATGGAAGAGCGCGACGGCAGGGAATGCCTGATGTGCCTGGGCACGCCGACGGCCTCTCCGCTCGCCCGCGGCTGGTATCCGGCCTTCGATGTGACGCCGCCTGATTTCGTGACGGCCATCGCGACCTGCGACGGCGTCTTCGGCGCCTCGGTCCTGCGCAGCCATTTCTCGTGACGGGGTGGGTCATGCCGGGCACCAGAGCGAAGACAATCTGTATCCGCGGTGGGCACATCTGGACCGGCAGCGACATGTCGGTGCCCGTGCCGGGAGGCGTCGTCATCATCGGTGGTCGGGTTGATCGCCTGCTGTCGCCGGCCGACGTTGATGCTGCAAGCGCGGCCGCCGACGAGGTCTTCGATGCGACGGGCGCGCTCGTCATGCCGCCGCTGTTCGACGGTCACGTCCATTCGCCGTCCACGCTCTTACGTGGAACGGAGAACGCTTTACCCCTGGAACTCTGGTCGTATTACACGATCAATTACGGGCGAGCCTTTACCGAGCGCTGCGTGCGGGCGGCCATCATGCTGACCGCGGCGGAGATGATCCGAAACGGCATCGGCGGCTACATCGATCATTTCCCGCAATCTCGTTTTGCCCACGCCGCCCTGGACGCACACCGCGCGACCGGCCTGCGGGTCGGCTTTGCGTCGTTCTTCGCCGACCTGGCGGACGAACACATTCTCGGCATTCCACTCGATGCGACGGTCGTACAGCGTCTTTCGCCGCTCGCGCCCAAGAACGTCGAGGCCGTCCGCGACCTGTTTGTCGATTTGCATGCGCGGACACGATCAGACGATCGGGTCCGGTTGTTGCTGGGACCCAACGCGCCGCAGCGATGCTCCGATGGGCTCTGGCGACTGTGGCTGCAGCTGCGTGACGATCTCGATCTCGGTAGTCACACGCACGTACTGGAAACGTGGCCGCAGGCGCGTCACGCAAAGGAGAGATGGCCGGCAGGACTGATCGACGCACTGGACAGAACAGGTCTTCTCGATGCCAGGCTTTCGATCGCGCATGCGATCTGGCTCACCGGCGAGGACCGCGAGCGCCTCGCCCGGCGCGGCGTGACGGTCGTCCACAACCCGATGAGCAATCTGATGCTCGGCTCCGGACGGTTCGATGTCCGGTTGGCGCTCGATGCGGGGATGGCGCTCGCCCTGGGGACCGATTCCTCCAACACCGGTGGTCGTCATGACCTGTTCGAAATCATGCGCCTCATGGTGACCGCGCAACGCACGCCCGGGTCGGATTTCAATCGCTGGGTGACGCCGCGTGATGTCGTCCGAACGGCAACCGAAGGCGCCCGCGCTTTGGGACCTGGGACGGGACTTGGCAGCCTCGCCGCGGGTGGGCCGGCCGATCTGCTCGTGGTCGACTTCGCGCGTGATGGGCTCGCCACGGCACCCGTGACGCTCAATGCCCTTGTCGCCCATGCCGACCCGCGCTCGGTCAAGGCGCTCATGGTTAGCGGCGATTGGTTGCTTCGCGATGGCCGGATCGAAGCATTCGACGAATCAGCGGTCCTTCAAGACGCCGCTGCCTGCGCCACCGATCTGCGGCTTGTGGCGGCGGATGCAGCGGGTGCGCTCGCGGGACTGCATCAGCCCTATGCAGGCTGGCAGACGTCCGTGTTTGACGCGAGAACCTGTCCGACATGCGGCATGTAGCCGTCGCGCGACCCTGTTGAGGCGTTTGACCCGGGGAAGGGAAGACTATGTCCGGTGGTGATGTCGCGTTGCGCAACGCCCTGATCGAAACCTGTCAGGCGATGAATCGTCTGCAGATCAACAAAGGCACATCCGGGAATGTCAGCGTAAGGGTTGATGGCGGGTTCCTGATCTCGCCGACAGGCATCGCCTATGACAAGCTGACACCCGACCGGGTCGTGCCCATGCGCATGGACGGTACATTCGATGGTGACGTTCTGCCTTCCAGCGAGTGGCGTTTCCACCGCGACATCCTGCACACGCGACCAGACCTGAACGCGATCGTGCATACGCATTCGACGCACGCCACGGCGCTCGCCATCATGGGGATGGGGATTCCCGCGTTGCACTACTCGATCGCAGCCGTCGGCGGTCACGACATCCGCTGCGCACGCTACGCGACCTTCGGGACCCAGGAGCTCTCCGACGCCGCGCTGGCAGCCATGGACGGGCGGCGCGCGTGTCTTCTCGCGCATCACGGCGTCATTGCTGCCCACGCTGATCTCGGCCGGGCCCTGTCGCTGGCCGTGCTGGTCGAGGAGCTGGCAAAGCAGTATCTGCTCTGCCGTTCACTCGGCGAGCCACCGGTCCTCGACGAGGCTGAGATCGACCGCGTTCTGGTCAAGTACAAGTCCTACGGCCAGCAGCGCACCTGATCGCCGCCAGTGCACCTGTCGTGCGACGAAGTGGCGTCTCGCCGGGGCCCCGGGAATCGCCGACGCTGACGTGGTAACGACGGGAGCGACATGGGCAGATCGCGTGCGGTGCCACCCGACGGCCAGCCGGTCCGGGTCGCCGTGCCGCCCGGCGGGCCGGTAATCCTTTTTGATGGCGTCTGCAATCTCTGCGCGGGCTTCGTCCGCTTCGTCATCGCGCGTGATCCAGCCGGCATCTTCCGCTTCGTGCCGGCCCAGTCGGCGCTGGGCACGGCGATCCTGCATGATCTCGGGATGTCGACCAGCGAGTATGAGAGCAACATCCTCATCGAGGACGGGCGCGCCTACTTCAAGTCGGGTGCCTACTTTCGCATCGTTGCACACCTGCGTCAGCCCTGGCCGCTGATGCGCTTTGCCCGGATCTGTCCGCGACCCTGGCGCGACTGGGTGTACGACCGGATCGCGGCCAACCGCTATGCCTGGTTCGGCCGCCGCGACACTTGCCTGGTGCCCAGCCCTGATATCGTCGCGCGCTTCCTGGGCTGACCGACGATGGCGGGCTTTCGGGTGGTTGTCATCGGCGGCACGGGCGCCTTCGGCGCACGGGCCTGCCGTCTGTTGGCGCGCGACCCTGGCATCGCTGTGGTTGTCGCCGCGCGCACCAAGCAGTCGGCAGAAGACCTCGCGGCGGAGTTATGCCGGTTGCACGGCCGCCAGGACATCGCCGCGGCGAGGCTCGATATCGATGCTGCGGATTGGGCGGACAGCTTGGCGCAACTCAGACCAGCCGCCGTCATCCACACCGCGGGGCCGTTCCAGGAGTCTGATTATCGCGTCGCCGAGGCCTGCATCCGGCTCGGCGTTCACTATGTCGATCTGGCCGATGCGCGCGCCTTCGTCTGTGGCATCGGCGTGCTTGACGCGGCGGCGCGCCAAGCCGGTGTTCTGGTGGCGGCCGGTGCCAGCTCCGTGCCGGCGTTGTCGAGCGCTGCCATCGACCACATGGCCGAGGGCCTGTCCCGCATCGATACCATCGACATCGCCATCACGCCCGGCAATCGCGCGCCGCGCGGGCGGGCGACCATCGCGGCCATTCTCAGTTATGTCGGGCACCCGGTGCGGCTGTGGCAGAACCGCACATGGACGGACGGAATCGGTTGGCAGGATCTGCACCGCCGCACCCTGGCGCTGGCGGACGGCGCCAGCCTGGGTACGCGCTGGTTCTCGCTGTGCGACGTGCCCGACCTGGCGTTGCTGCCCGAGCGCTACCGGGTAAGCGAGCGGGTGGCGTTCCACGCCGGGCTGGAACTGGCGGTGATGCATGTCGGGTTGTGGCTGCTGTCGTGGCCGGTACGCTGGCGCTGGATCAGATCGCTGGTGCCGTTCACGGACGCTTTGCGCTGGCTGGCCGATCGGATGCTCGGCCTGGGCACGGATCGCGGCGGGATGCTGGTTGATGTCGCCGGTCGAACCGCGGCAGGCCGGGCAATCACCCGGCGCTGGCGATTGTTGGCCGAAGCCGGTGACGGGCCTTGGATACCAGCGTTGGCCTCAGTCGCCCTGGTGCGCAAGCTGGCGCGCGGCGCTGTGGCGATACGTGGTGCGATGCCGTGCGTCGGCCTGCTCACAACGGAGGAGATCCTGGCCGAGGCCGAAGGCCTGGCGATTCGCTGGGCAAACGACGAGGCCCAGCCGCTCTACATGCGCAGCATCGGCGCTGCCTACGCCTCTTTGCCCGAGCCCATCGCCCGGCTGCACGATCTGACGGCGGGCGCGGTGTGGCGGGGCCGCGCCAACATCGATGGTGCACGGGGGATGTTCGCCCGCTTCGCCGCACGCGTCTTCGGCTTCCCGCCGGCAAACGCAGATGTGCCGGTGAGTGTGGCCTTTACCGTGCGCGATGGCGTCGAGACATGGCATCGCACCTTCGGGCGGCACGCATTCATGTCTTTACAGTACGCCGGTCCCGACAGCGGCCTGATTATCGAGCGCTTCGGCGCCGTTGCCTTCGCCATGGAGGCTGCCGCGTCTGTGCAGGGCATCGATCTGCATTTGCGTCGGGGCAGTGTGCTGGGCGTGCCGCTGCCCCGTTGGCTGTGGCCGCGCATCGCCGCCAATGAGCGTGTCGATGGCGCTGGCCGTTTCTGCTTCGACGTCGAGATCGCCGTGCCCGTGATCGGCCGCCTGGTACACTACCGGGGTTGGCTTGCGCCGGCCGAGGATCTCACTTCGGCGGCGGGACCAGGCTGATCGTACCGATGCCCTCGCGCTGCAGCCGGAAGCGATAGCTGCCGCCGATGCGCAGGTAGTCGAAGGCGCGCCAGCCGCTCACGAAGTTGGCGTACCACGGCGACAGGAAATTGCCCGACTGTCCCAGCGGGATCGCGAAGCGGCTGTTATCGAGGTCGTCGAAATCATAGATCGCCCGCAGGCCGGCGCCATGCACGTCAGCGTACGGGTCGCGACCGTCACGGAAGGCGGGGGTGGCACGATTGAGGGTATGCATGCCGCCGTCGGCCGGAAAACGGATCGATGCGACGTCGCGCAGCAAGGGCACCGCGTCGAACAACGGATGGCGATGCGTCGCCTGGTGCGCGTCACCCCAGCGCCATGAGTCGATCGACGCACCGTAGCGCTTCTGCAATTCATCCAGAGCCAGATCGAGTGCCGTCGACATCGCTTCGGCGCAGGTCTCGGCCCGCGGTGTCCGCACGTCATCGCACCATTCCGGGCGGTCGCGCAGGATGGTGACCAGGAAGGCGATGTTGGGCGAGACGTAGTCCTTGAACAGGTCGTCGCCCAGCTCGTCGGCGTACAGGACACGTTGCAGGGCACGCAGCCAGGCGGTGTAGATCAGCGGTTCCGGCTGGTCGGCCAGCATCCGCCGGTTCCAGTGCCGCAAGCGCTCGATGGCGGTGGCCTGGCGCGCGTCACGCGGCTGCAGGGCGAGCAGGAACGGCAGCGTGTCGGCCGTATCGGGCGACAGCGTGTCCTCCTGCAAGGCGATCATGCTGCCGACAGTGTGCTGACCGGCACCCGAGAGCACGGCATTGGCACGCCGCTGCCGGTACGGCTCGGCCCATTCGCGGCTGATGAAATGCCGGAAGTTGCCGGGCACCAGCCGCGCATTGGCATTCACGATGATGCCGCCGGGCGGATTATACGCGCGCGGCAACTCCTCGAACGGCACGAAGCCCGCCCAGTCGTATTCGCCGGTCCAGCCGGGTACCGGCAGGAAGCCATCGCCCTTGCGCCGGATCGGCACCTTGGCCGGTGCGATGAAGCCGATGTTGCCGGCAGTATCGGCATAGACGATGTTCTGCATCGGCGAGACGATCTTGCGCGTCGCCGCCAGGAACTGGTCCCAGTCGCGCGCCAGGCCCAGCTCCAGGAAACCTTCGGCCGACGTATCGCCGGGATCGAGCGCCGTGGCCGACAACGCCAGTACATGACCGCCCTCGACCTCGACCGTCTTGGGATCGAGCACGTCGGAGATCACCGGGCCGTGGCGGGTCGTGCGCAGGCGTATCTTCACCTGATCGCCAAAGCGCACGTTGATGTATTCCTCGCGCGCGTTGAACGGACGGCTGCCGTCGGGTGTCACATACTTGCCGGGATCGCCTGGATCGATGCGCTCGACGAACAGGTCCTGGCTGTCGAGGTTGGTGGTGGTGAAACCCCAGGCGATGCGGCCGTTGTGGCCCAGCACGACGGCGGGCGACCCCGGTGAGGTGGCGCCCCGGATGTCGAAGTCGGGCCCGACCAGCCGCGCCAGATACCAGATGCCGGGCGCGCCCAGGCCCAGGTGTGGGTCGTTGGCCAGCAGCGGCTTGCCGCTGCTGGTGTGCGTGCCCGAGAGCACCCATTCGTTGGATGCCTCCCGCTTGCGGGTCAGCTCACTGTCCGTGGCGCCGAATAGGCGGTCCAGCGGCAGTTGCAGCAGCGCATCACCCAGGATCGACAACGTCGACTCGCGATCGTCGCCGAGCTGCGGGAACATCTGCAGCATGCGCGCTTCGCCCACCTTCTTCATCAGGCGGGCGCGGAACAGCTCGGCGCGCCAGTTGCCGTCCAGGCTGAGCGCCATCAGCTTGCCCCAGACCAGCGAATCGGCAGGCTGCCAGGGCTCGGGCGTGACCTGCAGCAGGGTGAATTCCGGGCCGAACGATCCCTTGTGCGTGGCGATGTGAGCGTTGACGCCGGCAGCGTAGGATTCCAGCAGCTTGCGTGTACGGGGCGCCAGGGCGTTCAGGCTGTCCTGGGCACGCCGATAGACGCCCAGTGCGCGCATGGTGCGGTCGATATCGATCACGGCCGAGCCGGCGAGCGCCGGTGGCAGGACCTCTGACAGTCGGCCTGCGGCGGCACGCCGCATCATCTCCATCTGCCACAGCCGGTCCTGGGCGTGCACGTAGCCCAGGCCGAACATCGCATCTTCCAACGAGCCTGCGAAAATATGCGGGATGGCGTTGCGATCGCGCACGATATCGATCGATGCCTGCAGACCCGTAATGCGGACTGTGCCGGCATAGTCGGGCAGGGACGTGCGCAAATGGAAATAGAGGCCGACCAGCAGAGTGAGCACGAACACGACCAGCCCGGCCAGCAGCCGGCCACCAACGCGGGCAATGGCTGCCAGCACCCTCATGCCGGGCACTGCTTGGTACCCATGCTGGCATCCTTGAAAAATGACTCGTTGGCAACCACGCCCATGCCGATCCTCTCTGGCAAGGCAGTCTTAACCAAAGGGGTGAGCCCAGCGCAATCGTCGTATCGACCTTTTGCCAGTCGCGGGTCGATATCCCAAAAAAAATACATCAACAGCGCGAAGCGCAGGCCATGATGACCAGGGCGGGCACGGGAATGTGTCGCGCCGCGGCACCCCCGCCGTACCCGCCGATCCGTGCACCGGCCATCATGACCCGGGTGCCCGGGTTGCGATCAGCAGCGGTCAGGGCGCGGGTCTTGTCGCCCGACTGCAGCAACGTCCCGGTGCCGGCAACGCCGATCAGGCCGGCCCGTAACGCCCGTTCGGTTGGCGCGCCAACGCGCGGCCGCTGCAGCCGGTAACGGCGCCACGACCTCGTCGCGGTCACAAGTCAGATGCCGTGGCAGGACTTTAGCGTGCGACGCTGACGTGATTAAGTGCGCCGCTGGCGCGTGCTGCGCGCCCTGCGACCGGGAGCCGCGATGAAGATCTGTGTGGTTGGTGCCGGGGCCATTGGCGGACTGCTGGGCGTCCGGCTGGCCGGGTCTGGCGAGCAGGTGACGCTGATCGCCCGCGGCCCGCATCTGGCGGCGATCCGCGCCAACGGCTTGCGCCTGATCGGCGAGGATGGACAGGAGGCCGTGGCCAAGGTCGCGGCGACTGACAAGATCGCCGAGGCCGGTGCCCAGGACCTGGTGATCCTGGGCATGAAGGCGCACCAGGTGGCGGCCGTCGTGCGCGACCTGCCGGCACTCTATGGCCCTGACGCCATGGTGATGACGGCGCAGAACGGGATTCCGTGGTGGTACTTCATGAAGCAGGCCGGTGCTCACGAAGGCACGCGCCTGCAGTCGGTCGATCCCGGTGGCATCATCGCCGACAACCTGCCGGTCGAGCGTGTCATCGGCTCCGTGGTCTATCCAGCGGCTGAGATCACGGCGCCCGGAATTATCAAGCACATCGAAGGCAACCGGTTCTCCGTGGCCGAGATTGATGGCAGCGAGACGCCGCGCATCAAGGGGGTCTCGGAGGCGCTGCGCAAGGCGGGCTTCAAGGCGCCGGTGATTTCCGACATTCGCGCCGAGCTGTGGACCAAGCTCTGGGGCAACCTCAGCTTCAATCCGCTGAGTGCGCTCACACACGCGACCCTGGTCGACATCTGCCGCTTCCCGCTGACGCGGGAGCTGGCCGCCAAGATGATGCAGGAAGCACAGGCCGTCGGCGAAAAGCTGGGCATTCGCTTCCGCGTATCGCTTGAGAAGCGGCTTGCTGGCGCTGAGGCAGTCGGCGCGCACAAGACCTCGATGCTGCAGGATGTCGAGACCGGCCGCGTGATCGAGGTCGAGGCGCTGGTCGGCTCGGTCGTCGAATTGGGCCGCATCACGCAAACGCCGACACCGCACATTGACGCAGTCTACGCCTGTGCCAGCCTGCTGGCCCGCTCGCTGCAGACGGCCAAGGGGCGGCTGCGCATCGAAGCGATGTAAATTTAGGAATGGCTTGAGAGGCATGACATGACGAGGGTTTCGACGCTGCGGGAACTGCTGGCCAAGGGCGCCGACGCCGACGTGGCGATCGCGGCACCCGTGACAGCGCCGCTCTCCTACGCGGGCCTGCGCGGGCTCGTCGACCGCAGCCTGGTGACGCTCAACGCCATGGGCATCGGCCGTAACGACCGGGTGGCGATCGTGCTGCCCAATGGACCGGAAATGGCCACGGCCTTCGTCGCCATCGCCTCGGGTGCCACGGCCGCACCGCTCAATCCCGCCTATCGGGCCGACGAGTTCGAGTTCTATATGTCCGACATCAGCGCCAAGGCGTTGGTGGTCGACAAGGGCAGCGACTCGCCGGCGGTCGGTGTGGCCCGCAAGATGGGCGTGCCGGTGATTGAGCTCGTCGCTGAACCATCGCAGGGCGCTGGTGCGTTCACGCTGGGCGATCGGGCCGGCGCTGGCGTCGGTAACGGCCGATACGCAGAAACCGACGATATCGCGCTGATCCTGCACACGTCGGGAACGACATCGCGGCCCAAGATCGTGCCGCTGGCCCAGCGCAACATCTGCGCGTCTGCCGGCAACATCGCTGAGACGTTGCGGTTCACTACGGGTGATCGCGGCCTCAACATCATGCCGCTGTTCCACATCCACGGTCTGATGGCTGGCCTGCTGGCGCCGTTCTCGGCCGGCAGCTCGGTGTTCTGTACACCGGGCTTCAATGCGCTGCGGTTCTTTGCCTGGATGCAGGAGGCAAAGCCCACCTGGTACACGGCGGTGCCCACCATGCACCAGACGATCCTCACGCGGGCGACGCAGAACAAGGCCGTCATCACCGCGACGCCGCTGCGCTTCGTGCGGTCGTCCTCGTCATCGCTGCCGCCGCAGGTGATCGCCGAGCTCGAGTCGACCTTCAACGCGCCCGTCATCGAGTCCTATGGCATGACCGAGGCGTCGCACCAGATGGCGAGCAACCTGCTGCCGCCGGGCACCCGCAAGCCCGGGACCGTGGGTGTCGCCGCTGGCCCCGAGATCGCGATCATGGACGAAGCGGGCACGTTGCTGCCGGCCAATGCGACGGGCGAGATCGTGATTCGCGGCGCCAACGTCACGCCCGGCTACGAGAACAATGCCAAGGCCAACGGCGAAGCCTTCACCAACGGCTGGTTCCGCACCGGCGATCAGGGTGTCATGGACGGCGAGGGCTACGTCAGCATCACCGGCCGGCTGAAGGAGATCATCAACCGCGGCGGCGAGAAGGTCTCGCCGCGCGAGGTCGATGAAGTCCTGATGGACCATCCCGCCGTGTTGCAGGTCGTCACGTTCGGCATGCCGCATGACAAGCTGGGCGAAGAGGTTGCCGCCGCCGTCGTGCTGCGCGAGGGCAAGAGTGTCACCGAAAAGGAGCTGCGCGATTTCGTGGGCGAGCGCCTGGCCGCCTTCAAGGTGCCGCGCAAGGTGTTGTTCCTGCCGGAGATACCCAAGGGCGCAACGGGCAAGCTGCAGCGCATCGGGCTGGCCGCCAAACTCGGATTGTAGGAACTGTCATCCCGAGCGCAGCGAGGGATCTCCCGGGAAAGACGCGTAGTCCGTCCATTCGCGGGAGATCCCTCGCTGCGCTCGGATGACGGCGCTCTTCAGAAGAAATGATCCTACTGCGCGGCGGCTGCCTCCTTCAGGATTTCGCGCAACCACCGATGAACCGGGTCGCGGTCCTGGCTTGCCGTCCAGAACGCGGCGATCTCGATGTCGGGCACCCGTAGTGGCGGCTCGATCAGCCGGATCGCGGCCATGACCGCGAAGCGTTCTGCGAGCTTGCGGTGGACGAGGGCGATGCACTCGGTCTCGGCAACGACCTGCGGCAACAGCATGAAGTTGGGAACGAACACCACGTTGTTCTGTCGTGCGTGCTGCCGGTACAGCATGGTCTGCTCGAAGCTGGCACCCCTGCCGTCGCTGACCTGAAACATGGCGTGCGGCAGGCGCAGGTAGGTTTGCCGATCCAACCGCTTGCCGATCGTTGGATGGCCGCGCGCTGCGATGCAAACCATGCGGTCGCGGATCAGGGGCATGTGTCGCACACCCTGCTGTCGGCTGATGCCCAGATCGGGCGCCAGCAGCAGATCGATCTCGCCCATGCGCAGGCGCGCCAGGTAGTTGGCCGGAATGTCGACGAACTGGATTGAGCTGCGCGGTGCCTCGCGGGCGAACCGGCGCACCACGGCAGGGGCCAGCAGGAATGACACATAATCGGCTGTGGCCACGACAAAGCGGCGCTCCAGGTTGCCAGGATCAAAGGCGGGCGCCGCGACGACCACCTGCTCCAGTGCCGCCAGCGCCTCTTCGAGCGGCGCGACCAGGCGTTGGGCGGTTTCCGTCAGCTGCATGCGCCGCCCGACCATGACCAGCAGGTCGTCCTGCAGGAGAAAACGCAGACGGCCCAGCGCGGCGCTGGTTGCTGATTGCGTCAGGCCGAGCCGTTCACTGGCGCGGGTGACGTTGCGGGTCCGCAACAGCTCTCGCAGCACCGGCATCAGGTTGAGATTGACGCGTCGTAGGTTCATGCCGTTCTCGCCGCCGGAAATGATACTCGAAGCCTGAGGTATCTATGGAAATGATACCACAATGACGAGTTTGAATTTCCCGGCCCAGCCCCCGCGACTTATGTCCGGCGCAGAGGAAACGACATCAAGGCGCTACGATGAGCCAGATACCGCCGGCGCCGGCGACACGCGATTGCGACGTTCTGATCGTCGGCGCCGGCCCGGTCGGATTGACCCTCGCCATGGACCTTGCCCGGCGCGGCATTTCCTGTCGCGTCGTGGAGGCCCGACCCGCCGATGCACCGGCGCACCCGAAATGCAACACCACCAGCGCCCGCAGCATGGAAATCTTCCGCCGGCTGGGTGTCGCGGCCGACGTCAGGCAAGCCGGCCTGCCGGCGGACCACCCTGGTGACATCGCCTACGCAACGCGCTTTTTTGGCCACGAACTTGGCCGCTTCGTGATGCCGCCCTTCTCGCAGCGCAGCCACAGCCCTATCGCGGCGCTCGATGCCGATTGGCCGACGCCGGAGCCCCAGCACCGGATCAGCCAGCTCTTCCTCGAGCCAGTGCTGCGGGACCATGCCGTCGGCACGCTGGGCGTGGATATCGCCTTCGATTCCGAACTGATCGCGCTGGTGGATCGCGGTGCCGGCGTCGAGGTCAGCCTGCGCGATCCCGGCACTGGCGAACAACGCCGGTTGCGGGCCCGGTTCGTGGTCGGTTGCGACGGTGCCCGCAGTGCGGTCCGCAAGTCGATCGGCGTCAAGTTTCATGGCGACGACAATCTCTCCCGCACGCGATCGGTCTATCTCCGCTCGCGCGCGTTGAAGGAGCAGCTGTCCCGTACGCCGGCCTGGATGACCTGGATCGTCAACGGCGAGCGGCGCGGCAACGTGATCGCGCTCGACGGCGATGCGCTCTGGCTGTGTCACTGCACCCTGCGTCGGGACGAAGCGTTCGATGGGGTCGACACACGCGCCCTGATCGCGCAGGTGATCGGCGCCTCCGTGGACATCGAGATGCTCGCCGCCGAGGACTGGACCGGACGCCGCCTCGTGGCCGACCGTTACCGGGTTGGCAACGTATTCCTCGCCGGCGATGCCGCGCATCTCTGGATCCCTTACGGCGGTTTCGGCATGAACGCCGGCATCGAGGATGCGATCTCCCTGGGCTGGATGCTGGCGGCCGCCACCAAAGGTTGGGGGTCGACGACGCTGCTGGACGCCTACGAAACGGAGCGCCGTCCGGTCGGCGAGCAGGTCTCGCGCGCGGCACGACAATTGTTCGCCAATCAGCAGGGCATCAAGCCGCCGGAGGCGCTGGAATCCGACGATGCCGACGGCGTCCGTGCGCGTCGTGAATTCGGTACCGCACTGCTGGCCACCGAGATCAAGCAGTTCAATCCCGTCGGGCTGAATTTCGGAATCTTTTACGAGGGATCACCCGTCATCGCCTATGACGAGGCGCCGCCGCCCGTCTTTGAAATCGACCGCTACGTGCCATCCACCGCACCGGGTTGTCGGGCGCCTCAGGTCCAATTGCGTGACGGTACCTGGTTGCACGATCTGTTCGGGCCTGATTTCACCTTGATCACGTACGGCCATCCTGAAGCCGCGTCCGCCGTATGCGCTGCAGCTCTACGACGTGGCTTGCCGCTGACCGTGATCGACATCGGTGCCGAGCCGCACGCCATTGCGCTGTACGACCGCCCGCTGGTGTTGGTGCGTCCCGATCAACGGGTTGCCTGGCGGGGGCAGGGCGTACCGGCAGGTCTCGATACGCTGATCGACCGGGTGCGCGGCCTACCCGCAGCCGTAACACCTATGGCTGCTGCAGGAGGAGGATCATGACGGTGCGACTGGGCTATGTCGGCATCGAAGCATCTGATGTGCCGGCCTGGGTAGCGTTTGCCGGCAGCGTCTGTGGCTTCGACGTCGAGAACGTGGGCGAGGCGCGTGCCTTCCGCTTTGATGAGCGGGCTCGGCGCTTTCTCGTTGTTCCGGGACAGCGCGATGATCTTGCGTTCGCCGGGTTCGAGGTCGACTCCGATGCGGAACTCGATCGGCGGATCGCACGTCTGCGGGCTTCAGGCGTGCCCGTGTCGCCGGGCAGCGATGCCGAGGCGGCGCTGCGCGGTGTCACGCGGTTTTTCCGGTTCAGCGATCCCAACGGCACGCCGTTCGAACTCGCCGTTGGCGTGCAGGCTGCCGCGGCACCCTTCCGCTCGGCGCTGGTTCGCGGCGGCTTCGTCACCGGCGATGGTGGCCTCGGCCATATCGTGCTGGGCACGACGGAGCTGTCCGCCAGCGAGGCATTCTGCGGCGATTTCCTGGACGCGGGGATCAGTGATCATATCCATGAGAAGCTGGGGCCGATTCCGATCACTGTCGCGTTCCTGCATCTCAATCCGCGCCATCACTCGATCGCCTATGC
>Ga0187894_10002332_pt1 | contig 22838 bp, 19 predicted proteins | sample GBC1701081metaG_FD_136650 | JGI IMG/M metagenome (GOLD analysis project Ga0187894, IMG submission 136650) | White microbial mat communities from a lava cave in the Kipuka Kanohina Cave System on the Island of Hawaii, USA - GBC170108-1 metaG ... | reverse complement strand
GGGGCAGGACATCGGCGCGATGACGTGCCTGGCGTCGCAGTCGAACACCTTCCACCAGCACACGCATGTCTCGGTGTTCCTCAACGGCGAGCAGTTGTCGTTTCCGGCCATGGTGGGCTTCGTCACCGGCTCGTCGCCGGCGAGCGATTGCCACTACCCGCTGCATACCCACGACAAGTCGGGACTGATCCATCAGCACGGCACGTCGCCGCAGAACTTCACGCTCGGGCAGGTCTTCCAGGTCTGGGGCCAGCCGCTGTCGACCACGAACTTCGCCGGCGAAACGGGTCTGCCGATCGTCGTCTACGTGACGGACGGCAGCACCGTGACGGTGGCGTCGGGCAACTGGGCCGACATCCCGCTCAACTCGCACCGCGAGATCACGGTGCAGATCGGCACCGCGATCACCGAGATTCCGAATTACACCTGGACAGGCAACTGACCGGAACGGGCAGCTGACCGGGAACTGAGTCCTCCTGCAACGGGCCGGGTCGCGCCTTCGTGCGCCTCTCGGCCCGTCTTATTTCGTGCGCGTGTAGCGCATGACGTAGTTCGTCTCCCAGGTCGCGCCGCCGTCGGCCGAATACGCCTGCTCCCATTGCATCGATGTCGGCGTGAGCGGCGTGAAGATGCCTCGCACCTTCACGCGCCGGCCTTCCCAGACGTCCTCGCTGAGGAACGTACCGATGCGGTCGGCAAACGTGCCGATCCCGTGCACCTCGATCTTCGTCGGGCTGCGGCCGTCCAGGTACCAGTCGGCCCAGGTGCTGCTCTTCGCATCGTAGGCCCGCAGTCCCATGCCTCGCGAAGTCACGAAGCCGCCGCCGGCGACTCCGCCTGGCCGGTGCGCCACGCTGTCGTTGAAATTCGCGAAGCCGCCGAGGATCGGCTGGCAGGTCGTGGTGCCGTCGAATTCTTCCCATGCGTCGCTGCCGACGAGACGCTTGCCGAGCCGGCGGTGACGGACGGCCCAGCTGCCGAAGAAGAAATCGAAGTCGCGGTCGCCGCCGGGCTGGCTGGCGGCCCGGCCCGGTGCCACAGCCGTCATGACGCCGGGCAAGGCGGCCAGGAGCGTCAGCAGGCGGCGGCGGTCGATCGTGTCTCTCATGGCTGCAATTCGTCCCCCTGCGTGGCGTCCGGCAAGGATGTATCCGGCGTGGAGTGCGTCGAAAGGTCCATTTGAGCGGCGCCGGCGGGACCATTCGCGTGATTCGCGCCGATGCACTGTCGGGTCGCGCCCACCGCAATCGTCCTTCGATCATGAGTCAGCACGAATCCTCCGGGGCAACGCCGGCCAGGGCAACCCGGCGCGAGTGGATCGGTCTGCTGGTGCTCTCGCTCCCGTGCGTGCTCTATTCCATGGATCTCACCGTCCTCAACCTCGCGGTGCCGGCGTTGAGCGCGGACCTGCAACCGAGCGCAGCGCAGCTGCTGTGGATCATCGACGTCTACGGTTTCATGGTGGCCGGTGCGCTCATCACCATGGGCACTCTCGGCGACCGGATCGGGCGCCGGCGCCTGCTGCTGATCGGCGCCGCCGCGTTCGGCGTCACGTCGCTGCTCGCGGCGTACTCCACCAGCGCGCAGATGCTCATCGCGACCCGCGCGTTGCTCGGGCTCGCGGGAGCGACGATCGCGCCCTCGACGCTTTCACTGATCCGCAACATGTTCCACGACCCCGGTCAACGCACGGTCGCCATCGGCGTCTGGGTTTCGAGCTATTCCGCCGGAGCGGCCATTGGTCCGCTGGTCGGCGGCCTGCTGCTCGAGTACTTCTGGTGGGGCTCGGTATTCCTGCTGAGCGTTCCGGTGATGGTCCTGCTGTTGGTACTCGGTCCCTTGCTGCTGCCGGAGTTTCGCGATCCGCAGGCCGGCCGCCTCGATCTGCCGAGCGCGACACTGTCGCTCGCGGCCATTCTGCCGGTCATCTATGGACTCAAGCAGATCGCAGTGGACGGTCCAGGCTGGACGCCGCTCTTCGCGATCCTCGCGGGCATGGTGGCGGCAGTGGCCTTCGTGCGCCGCCAACGCAAGGCTGCGAGCCCTCTCATCGACCTGAAACTGTTTCGCCGGCCGGCTTTCAACAGCGCGCTGGCGGTCTATACGATGGCCACGTTCGTAGCGTTCGGTGCTTTCGTCTTCATCGCGCAATACCTGCAGCTCGTGCTCGGCATGTCGCCGCTGCGCGCCGGGCTGTGGACAGTCCCGTTCGCGATTGCGTTCATCGCCGGGTCGATGGCGACGCCGGCACTCACGCGCCGCATCGCTTCGACGCGCCTGATCACGGTGGGCCTGTGCCTCGCGGCTGTCGGGTTCGGGCTGCTGGCTTTCGTCGACGGTAGCGTCGCGCTCGCCCTCCTGGTGACCGGCTTCGTCGTCTATTCGCTCGGGCTCGCCCCGGTGTTCACGCTGGCGACCGACGTGATCATCGGCAACGCTCCGCCGGAGCGGGCGGGAGCCGCCGCCGCCTTGTCCGAAACGGGGTCGGAGTTTGGCGGCGCGCTCGGCATCGCGATCCTCGGCAGTATCGGCACGGCGATGTACCGCAGCCAGCTCGGCGCACAGACGCAACATGGTGTGCCGCAGGTGGCGTGGGAGTCGGCGCGCGACACGCTCGGTGCTGCGATCGAGGTGGCGCAGCAGCTACCCGCGCAGGCAGCCGGGGAGTTGCTCCTGTCCGCCCGCGAGGCCTTCGCCTCGACCCTGCACGTGGCGGGCCTCGTGGCGGCCGCTGTCGTCATCTGTACCGCCATCCTGGCCTGGCTCTTGCTCGGCCGGGCGCAGCAGCGCAATTCCTGAGGTGCAGCCCGAAGCGTGATCCGGGTCACGAACCCGGCGTTGTTACCGCTTTGTTACCGGCGTTCGACTGACCCTGCGACCCGGGCCTCGCAGAATCGCCCTGCATCGACCGGGGAGCCGCGTGTCCATCCAGTTCGACCAGATCACCAAGCGCTACCGCGGCCTGGCCGTCGTCAACGACGTGACGATCGAGATCGCCACGGGCGAGTTCTTCGTGCTGCTCGGCCCGAGCGGCAGCGGCAAGAGCACGCTGCTGCGTGCCGTCGCCGGCCTCACTGCCATCGACCACGGTCGTATTTCGTTGCACGGTCGCGATGTCACGCACGTCGAGGCACGGCACCGGGGCGTGGGGTTCGTCTTCCAGCACTACGCGCTGTTCCGCAACATGAGCGTCGGCGAGAACATCGAGTTCGCCCTGCGCATACGACGCATGCGCGCGGCGCAGCGGCGCGAGCGGCGCAAGGAACTGCTCAAGCTCGTCGACCTCGAGGGGATGGACGATCGCGTGCCGGCGCAGCTTTCCGGCGGCCAGCAGCAGCGCGTCGCCGTCGCACGCGCGCTGGCGCACGAGCCCGCGGTGTTGCTGCTCGACGAGCCTTTCGGTGCCCTCGACGCCAAGATCCGCGTCGAGCTGCGGCGCACGATCCGCGACGTACAGCGCCGCCTCGGCACCACCGCGATTCTCGTGACGCACGACCAGGAAGAAGCCTTCGCGCTCGGCGATCGCATCGGTGTGATGCACAACGGCCGCCTGCTGGAAACGGGACGGCCGGCGCAACTCTACCGGCACCCGGCGACGCGCTTCGTCGCAAAGTTCCTGGGCGCGGCCAATGTGCTCCTCGGACGGCGCAGCGCCGGCGGCGTGACGCTCGATGCCACGCAGGTGGAGGGCGAAGACGCGCTGGCCGTGGTGCGGCCTGAGGACCTGGAGATCGGCGTGCAGCGCGATGCGCTCACCCACGCCTGGCTCGCCAACGGCACGGTCGTCGAAACCAGTTTCGGCGGCGGCATCGAACGCCTGCGCGTGGCATTGCCACCCGACAGCAACGTGCGCTCCGCGCAGGCAGCGGAGGGCACGAGCGAGGAACAAGCGCCGACGCTCGAAATCACGCGCACGGGCGCGGACGGCCTCAGCTTCCCTGTGGCCGCCGGGCAATCGGTCGCGATCGGCGTGCGCCGCATCCACGTGCTGCCGACGCCCATTTCCGGATTCGTGGTGCACGCGCATTCGCGTGCCGCCTCCGAGCGCGTGCGTGCGGCGCCGATCCTGTCGCATCTCGTGCGCAGCATGCAGGCGCCGGTTCGCGAAGCGGAGTGGCCGGACGTCGTTGGCGTATCCGCGCCGCGCTCCGGCACGTCAGGCGTGGCCGTCGTCGCAGCGGGGGCCACTGCGGCCGCCGACATCGTCCGCCTGGTTGCCGGAGGAGCCTCGCGGATCCTCTGCCTGTCGCCCGATTCGCCGCTGCCGCAGCGCGCCCTCGTCACCTGGCTGGGCGATCATGTGCGCCAGCCGACGCTCGCGTTCGCGGCGAGCCTGATCCGCCACATGCCGGTCGAGGCCACCCTGGTGGGCGTCGCCGACGGCGCCACTTCGGGCGGCGTCGCAGCCGCGGGCCCCGAGCGCAGCGGGGCGTTCCGTCGCATGCTCGACGCGCGCGCCGAGTTTCGCGCGAGCCACGGCCTCGACGTGAGCACCGAGATGCACCTCGGCACGCTCGCTTCGCGCGTGCTCGGTCCTGCCGGGCAGATCGAATCGGCGCTGCTGATCCTCGGCGTGGAGTGTCCTGCGGAGGAACTGCAGAGCATCCTGAGCGCGCAGCTCAACGGCCTGCTCGCGCTGCCCGGTGCTTGCCCGGTGTTTCTCGTCTATCAGCCGACGCGCGCGGTTGCGCACGGCGCACGTCCCGAAGCCGTTCATTCGTTCGGATCGCAGGATAGAGAGGCGCAGTCGTGACCGTCAGTCGCAAGTCCCCGGTCTCGTCCTTCCACCGTCGGTCCGGACAGTTCGTCGTTCCCGTCATGGCGACACTGGCGACCTTCGCGACCGGCGGCTTGTTCGCGGGCTCGCAGGCGCACGCCGCGAACATCCAGCTGCTCAACGTCTCCTACGACCCGACGCGCGAGCTCTATCGCGACGTGAACGAGAAGTTCGCGGCGGAGTGGCAGAAAAAAACCGGCGACACGGTGACCATACGCCAGTCGCACGGCGGCTCGGGCAGCCAGGCGCGCGCGGTCATCGACGGGCTCGACGCCGACGTGGTCACCCTGGCGCTGGCGTACGACATCGACGCGATCCACACGCGGGGGCGCAAGCTCGCGGCGGACTGGCAGAAACGCCTGCCGAACAACAGCGCTCCATACACCTCGACGATCGTGTTCCTGGTGCGCAAGGGCAACCCGAAGAACATCCGTGACTGGTCGGACCTGGCGCGGCCCGGCGTCGCGGTGATCACGCCGAATCCGAAGACCTCCGGTGGCGCGCGCTGGAACTACCTCGCGGCCTGGGGCTACGCGCTCGAGCGCGAGCTCGGCGCGGATTTCGACGACCTGGCCAGAGTGCCGGCGGCGCGTCGCGCCGTGGCCGACGGGAAGGCCCGGGACTTCGTCGCGAAGATCTACAAGAACGTGCCGGTGCTGGACCGCGGCGCGCGCGGCTCGACCAACACGTTCGTGCAGCGTGGTATCGGTGACGTGCTGCTGGCGTGGGAGAACGAGGCGGTGCTCGCGATCCGCGAGCTGGGCCCGAACAAGGTGGAGATCGTCGCACCGCCGATGAGCATCCTGGCCGAACCCGCGGTCGCCATGGTCGACACGGTAGTCGACAAGAAGCGCACGCGCGCGGTTGCCAAGGCGTACCTTGAGTTCCTGTACACCGACGCAGGACAGGAGATTGCGGCGAAGCACTACTACCGCCCGCGCAACGAGCAGGTCGCCGCGCGCTACGCGCGGCAGTTCCCCAAGGTTGAGCTGTTCACGATCGATCGCGTGTTCGGCGGCTGGAAGAAGGCGCAGAAAGAGCACTTCGACGACGGCGGCCTGTTCGATCGGATTTTCACGGCAAACACCGCGCGCTGAGCGCGTCGCGCCGAAGGCCCCACGGATCGAGTCATGAACGTCGCAGCCGCAGCACTGCCTGCAACCGCAGCAGCCCCCGCAGCCGTCTGGCGGTTCCGCGAGCCCTCGGTGCTGCCGGGTTTCGGCCTGACGTTCGGTTTCGCGGTGACGTACCTGTCGCTGCTGGTGCTCCTGCCGCTCGCCGCACTGCTGATGCGCGCGCTCAGCGTATCGCCCAGCGAGATCTACTCGATTCTCACCGACCCGCGCGTGATCGCTTCGCTGCGGCTCTCGTTCGGCACCGCGTTCCTCGCCGCATCGGTGAATGCGATCTTCGGTCTCGCGGTCGCCTGGGCCCTCAGCCGCTACGAATTTCCGGGGCGGCGACTGTTCGATGCGCTCATCGACATGCCGTTCGCGATGCCGACGGCGGTCTCCGGCATCGCTCTGGTCACGGTGTTCTCGCAGAACGGCTGGCTCGGCCGCTGGCTGGAGCCGCTGGGCATCCAGGTCGCCTACACCTGGATCGGCATCACCGTGGCGCTCACGCTGATCGGCCTGCCGTTCGTCGTGCGCACGCTGCAGCCCGCGCTCGCGGCGCTCGAGCGTGACGTCGAAGAGGCGGCGGAGTCGCTCGGCGCAACGCGCCTGCAGACCTTCCGGCGCGTGATCCTGCCGGTGCTGATGCCTGCGCTCCTCACCGGGTTCACGCTGGCGTTTGCACGCGGCGTCGGCGAGTACGGCTCGGTGATCTTCATCGCCGGCAACCTGCCGCTGAAGACCGAGATCGCGCCGCTCCTCATCGTCATCAAGCTCGAGCAGTACGACTACAACGGCGCCGCTGTGCTCGGCTTCGCGATGCTGATCCTGTCGTTCGTCATGCTGCTGCTGATCAACCTGCTGCAGGCCTGGCAGCGCCGGCGTACCGTGAGGAGCGCCTGAGGTGGCCGCCGCCGCACAGGGCCGCAAACGCGAGTCCGACCGTCCGGGCGCCAACTCGCTCGTCAGCCGTACGCTGCGCGCCGTGATCATCACCATCGCTGTGGCCTTCGTGGTGGTGCTGCTGGTCCTGCCGCTCACCACGGTGTTCGTGGAAGCCTTGAGCCAGGGGTTCGGCGCCTACTTCAGCGCCTTCGCCGATCCGGACACCATCGCCGCGATCAGGTTGACGCTGACTACGGCCGCCATAGTCGTCCCGCTGAACACCATCTTCGGGATTGCCGCGGCATACGCGATTGCGCGTTTCGAGTTCCGCGGCAAGAACCTGCTGACGACGCTCATCGAGCTGCCGTTCGCGATCTCGCCGGTGGTCTCGGGCCTGATTTACGTGCTGCTGTTCGGCGCCAACGGCTGGTTCGGCGCCTGGCTGGAGGCCAACGACATCTCCATCGTGTTCGCCTTCCCGGGAATCGTCCTCGCGACCATGTTCGTCACCTTCCCGTACGTCGCACGAGAGCTGCTGCCGCTCATGCAGATGCTCGGGACCGAGGAGGAAGAGGCCGCCATCTCCCTCGGGGGAGGCCCGTGGACGACGTTCTTTCGCGTTACGCTGCCGAAGATACAATGGGGCGTCGTCTATGGAGTGATCCTGTGCAACGCACGCGCCATGGGAGAATTCGGTGCAGTAGCGGTAGTGTCCGGCCATATCCGCGGGCTGACCACGACCATGCCGCTGCACGTCGAGATTCTCTACAACGAGTACAACTACGTGGGGGCCTTCGCCGTGGCGTCGCTCCTCAGCCTGCTGGCCGTCGTCACGGTCATCATCAAGACGGCGCTCGAATGGCGTGCGTCGGCGCGCCACCACTGAGAATTCCGCCCGTCCGCCGCACGGTTTTCTCGTGTTCCGCTTGAGCAACCTCAAGCTGAGCGCCGCGCTCGGCATCGGCAGCGTGCTGATCGTGCTGATCGCCGTGCTCGCGATGGCGCTCAGCTCCCAGCGCCTTCTGGGCAGGCTGGCCGAGAGACAGGCGCTCACGCGCGCGCAGCTGGCCGCGGCCGGCGCACGGGAATTCCTGAGGCGCGCCAACGAAGACGTGTTCTCGAGCGCTCAGGTGCTGGCGGAGCGTCCCATCCTGCAGCGACTCCTGCAGGGGCAATCGTGGCGCATGCTTGAACCTGTCCTGCAGCGCTTCTGTGCTACGGGCGGAGGCGACGTTTGCGCTGTTCTCGCGCCGGGTGTCGAAGTGAGCGCAGGGGCGCAGGGTTCGCCCGTTTCCTGGCAGGAAGTGCTGGCCGCGGTGGACGAGCAGGGGCAGCGCTTCGTGCTGGCGCCGCAGGATGGCTCCGCGCCGATCACGGGCGCTTACCTTTCGTCTGCGGCGGACCCGCAGGTGCGCGTCGTCGTCCTGCGCCGCTTGCAGGGACCGTTGCTGCGCAGCCTGCGCGACCAGGTCGGCGCGGAAGTGCGCATCATCAACTATTCGAGCTATGCCGCGCCGCCGGACGATCCGTACACGACGCTGCATTCGATGGCCCTGTCGGACGGGCGCTACGCGGCCATGCGTTTGTCCAACCCGGACGTCTACGCCGCAACTTCCATGCTGTCCGCCGTCAACGGCGAGATCGTCGGACTCATCGACGTCGAGCTGCCGGCCACCGAGTTCGATGCCGCGGTGGGCTCGCTGACACAGCGCCTCGTCATCATCGCCGTCGTCGTGCTCGCGATCGCCGGGCTGGGCGGCGTGCTCTACGGGCGCTGGCTCGTCAGACCGGTTTCCGAGCTGCGCAACGCCGCCGACCGCATCGGCCGCGGAAATTTCTCGACCGCGATTCCCTCGTCCGGCACGCAGGAGGTGTCGGCGCTCGCGGCGACGATGGAGGAGATGCGGCGCAACCTCGTCGAGCTGACCACCGCGCTGCGCAGACGCGAGGCAGAGGCGAGCGCGGTTCTCGGCGGGGTCGTCGAAGGGGTGTACGCGGTCGACATGGACCGGCGCATCCGCTACGCCAATCCGCAGGCGGCGCGCATCGTCGGCCGCGAGCCGCAAGCGATGATCGGGGAGTTCTGCGGCGACGTGCTGCGGCCGGAGCTGGTCGACGGCCGGCGCCCGTGCGAGCACGATTGCCCGATCGTGCGCGCGCGCGAGCACGGGAGCCATCGTGCCGTCGAACGTCTGTGCGGGAGCAACGGCACCGTGCGCACGACGGTGATCCAGAGTGCGGCCCCGGTGGACGGTCAGCAGGTGCAGGTCATCCGTGACGAGACTGAGCTCGAAGCCGTGCGCCGGGCGCGCGATTCGGTGCTCGCCAACATCTCCCACGAATTCCGGACGCCGCTTGCGGCACAGCTCGCCTCGATCGAGTTGCTGCACGATGGCGTCGGCAGCCTCACGGACGCAGAGCAGCGCGAGCTGTTCGCCAACCTGGAGCGCGGTGTCCTGCGGCTGATGCGGCTCATCGACAATCTGCTCGAGAGCGTGCGCATCGAATCCGGACAACTCGGCATCCGCCGCAACGCGGTCGTGGCCGGGGAGGTCGTCGACGAAGCGGCGGCGTTCATGCGCCCGCTGCTGGCGCAGCGTCGCCAGGAGCTGCGCATCGATCTGCCGCGCGACCTGCCGGTGATCAGCGGCGACGCGCAGCGCCTGATTCAGGTGTTCGTCAATCTCATTTCCAACGCGAGCAAGTTTGCCCCGGAGCGGACGCCGATCCGCGTGAGCGGCGGCGTGAGCAACGGGTCCCTCGAGCTCTGGGTGGAGGACGAAGGGCCGGGCGTCGCGGAGGCCGATCGTGGCGCGCTGTTCGACCGCTTTTCGAGGGCCAGCGAAGCGGAGCCCGCGGCGCCGGGCCTGGGGCTCGGCCTGTGGATCGTCAAGTCGATCGTCGAACGCCACGACGGCGGTATCGTGCTGACGCGCACCGCCGATGCGCGCACGCGTTTCGTGGTGACCTTGCCGGTCGGAATGCCGGAATGAAACTGCTGCTGGTCGATGACGACGCCGATCTGCTGGCGGTCACCGCATTCGCTCTGCAACAGGCGGGCTACCTGGTCGTCAAGGCCGCGTCGAGTCCGGCCGCGTTGCGGGCCTTTGCGGACGAGCAGCCGGACCTGGTGCTCCTGGACATCAACCTGCCCGGCGGCAGCGGCTTCGAAGTCTGCGCAGCGATCCGGCGCGACTCACGCGTGCCCATCATGATGCTCACAGCGCGCGGCGAAGAGCAGGATCTGGTCCACGCGCTGGAGCTGGGTGCCGACGACTATCTGACCAAACCTTTCAGTCCGCGCACGCTGACGGCACGCGTCAAGGCGCTGCTGCGCCGTGCGGGTCTCGTGTCGAGCGGACGTACTGCCGCTGCGGGCCTCGAGCTCGATCCGGATACGCTGACGCTCAAGTGTGCGGACGGCACGTCGATCCGCGTGACGCAGCTGGAGTCGCGGCTGCTGCACCTGCTGATTGCGCAGGCAGGCCAGACCGTGCACGCGGACCGGTTGCTGGCTCACGTCTGGGGGCGGAAAGGCGGCGGGGATCGCCAACTGCTCAAGCAGCTCGTGCACCGGCTGCGCCAGAAGATGGGCGAGAAGCCCGACGAGCCGCGTTTCATCGAAACGATCCCCGGAGTCGGCTATCGCGTACGGGTCGCGGAGTCGGGCGCAGCCTGAAGGTGTTCGCCCTGCGCGACCGCTGACGGCCGGCGGGCAAGTCTAGACGCGATAGTCGAGAGCGATTCCGGCGAGCTCGTAGCCGCGCTTGAAGTCCCTGATGTGCTTTTCCATCCAGCTGCGCGCTTCTTCCGCGTTGCGCTGGCGGATGGCTTCGATGAGCTTCTGCTGCGCGCCGACGATGCGCGCGCGCGCCTGCGGCACCTGATCGATCATGCGCCCGAGCGTGGGCGACAGCAGACTGGTGAGCGGCGCCTGGGCCATGACCAGGACACGGTTGTTGCTGCAGCGGGCGAGGGCACGGAAGAAATCCACGACCGTGGCGACGGCTTCCTCGGTGCTGGGGCCGGTGGTCTCGAATTGCGTGCTGAGACGCACCAGTTCGTCGACCTGCGCGTTGTCGCGCTTGCGCGCCGCGAGCGCCGCGGTCTGCGGCTCGATCAGCATCATCGCTTCCCAGACTTCGAGGAACGTGACGCCGTGCAGGGTGAGGGCGCGGCTCACACCGCTCGCAACGTCGGCCGTGCCGGGATGCCGGATGAACAGGCGCTTGCCGCCTTCGCGTCTACAGACCAGCCCCTTGCTCTGCAGCTCGCGCAGCGCTTCGCGCACCGTGGAACGATTCACCCCGAACTGCCGCGCGAGGTCGAGCTCGGCGGGCAGGGTGTCGCCGTCATTGAGGTCGCGCGCCATGATCTTGGCTTCGATGGTGGCGGCAACCCGCCGATAGGCCGGGTCGAGCGAGATCGGTTCGAACAGAGCGGTCATGGGTCTCCTGGCGGAGTCTGGGCGTGGCGCCTGAGCGTTCCTCGAAAATGCCAGCATTTCGGGCGGCGCACCAGCGCGCCGGCTGCGGTGCAACATAGGACCGGCCAGAGGATTATTGACGGACTGTCGGATTGTCCGACAGAATTGCGCCCCCGTCCAGCCAGCAATCCCAGGAAGCAGCCGTGCGCGAGTTCGATTTCGGTCTGGGAGAGAGCGTGGATCAGCTGCGCGAGGCCGTGAGTGCCTTTGCCGGGGAGCGCATTGCCCCTCTGGCCGCGGATATCGACCGCGACAACCGCTTTCCGCGCGAGCTCTGGCCGGAGCTCGGATCCCTGGGGCTTCTGGGCATCACCGTCGAGGAGGATTTCGGCGGGGCCGGCCTCGGTTATCTCGAGCACGTGGTCGCCATGGAAGAGATCAGCCGCGCCAGCGGCGCCGTGGGCCTTTCCTATGGAGCGCATTCCAACCTCTGCGTGAACCAGATGCGCCGCTGGGGCACGCCGGAGCAGAAGCGCCGCTGGCTCCCCAAGCTGGTGAGCGGCGAGCACGTCGGCGCTCTGGCCATGAGCGAGCCGGGGTCGGGGTCGGATGTCATTGCCATGCGCACGCGCGCTGAGCGCCGCGGTACCGGCTATGTGCTGAATGGAACGAAGGCGTGGATCACCAATGGCCCCGAGGCGGACGTCGCGATCATCTACGCCACACTCGATCCGGCCGCTGGTGCGCGCGGCGTCACGGCTTTCGTGGTCGAGAAGGGCACGAAAGGCTTCAGCACGGCACAGAAACTCGACAAGCTCGGCATGCGCGGCTCGGACACCAGCGAGCTGGTACTGGACAACTGCGCCATACCGGCCGAGAACCTGCTGCATGACGAGGGCAAAGGCGCACGCGTCCTGATGAGCGGCCTCGACTACGAGCGCGTGGTGCTCGCCGGGGGCCCGCTCGGCCTGATGCGTGCCTGCCTGGACCTGGTGCTGCCCTACGTGCACGAGCGCAAACAGTTCGGCCAGCCGATCGGTACTTTTCAGCTCATGCAGGCGAAAATCGCCGACATGTACACGACCATGAACGCCTGCCGCGCGTACGTCTATTCTGTGGCGCGCGCCTGCGATCGCGGGCAGACCACGCGCTTCGACGCGGCCGGCTGCATTCTCTACGCCGCCGAGCGCGCCACGGCCTGTGCCCTCGACGCGATCCAGGCCCTGGGCGGCAACGGCTACACCAACGAATTTCCCGCCGGGCGCCTGCTGCGCGACGCCAAGCTCTACGAGATCGGTGCCGGTACCAGCGAGATCCGCCGCATGCTGATCGGGCGAGAGCTCTACGAGGCGACGGGCTGACATGCCGGCCATCGAAAGCGCGGTCAGCCTGCACACGGAAGAAGCGCAGCGCAACGCGGAAGTGAACCGCGCTCTGGCCACCGAGCTGCGCGCGCTGATCGCGCGGATCAGCGAGGGTGGCAGCGCCGAAGCGCGCGCCAGGCACACGGCGCGCGGCAAGCTGCTGGTGCGCGAGCGCGTCGCCCGGCTCCTCGATCCCGGCTCGCCGTTCCTGGAAACAGGCCAGCTCGCGGCACACGAGGTGTACGCCGACTGGATCCCCGCAGCCGGCCTGGTTACGGGCATCGGCCGAGTGCGTGGCCGCGAATGCATGATCGTGGCCAACGATGCCACGGTGAAGGGGGGCACGTACTACCCGCTCACCGTCAAGAAGCATCTGCGCGCGCAGGAGATCGCGCTCGAAAATCACCTGCCGTGCATCTATCTCGTCGACTCGGGTGGCGCATTCCTGCCGTTGCAGGACGAGGTATTCCCGGACCGCGAGCACTTCGGTCGCATCTTCTACAACCAGGCGCAGTTGTCGGCGCGCGCAATCGCGCAGCTCGCCGTGGTGATGGGCTCGTGCACGGCGGGCGGGGCCTACGTGCCCGCGATGAGCGACGAGAGCATCATCGTGCGCAACCAGGGCACGATCTTCCTCGGCGGGCCGCCGCTCGTGAAAGCGGCGACCGGTGAGATCGTCGACGCTGAAACGCTCGGCGGCGGCGAGGTGCACAGCAAGACCTCCGGCGTGACCGATCATCTGGCCGAAGACGACGCCCACGCGCTGGGCATCGCGCGCACGCTGGTCGGCAACCTCGAGCGTCCGCGCGACTACGCACCGGCTGCTGCCGCCTGGCAGGCGCCGCGCTACGCCGCGAGCGAGCTGTACTCGGTCATCCCGCGCGAGACGCGCTTCCCGTACGACGTGCGCGAGGTAATCGCACGCATCGTCGACGGCTCGGAGCTCGACGAGTTCAAGGCGCTTTACGGCCGCACGCTCGTGTGCGGCTTCGCGCGCATCGAGGGACAGCCGGTCGGCATCGTCGCCAACAACGGCATTCTCTTCTCGGAATCGGCTCTGAAGGGCACGCACTTCATCGAGCTGTGCAACCGCCGGCGCATTCCGCTGCTGTTCCTGCAGAACATCACGGGCTTCATGGTGGGCCGCAAATACGAGAACAGCGGCATCGCGCGGGACGGCGCGAAGATGGTGACGGCCGTTGCCTGCGCTTCAGTGCCGAAGCTCACGGTGGTGATCGGCGGGTCCTTCGGCGCAGGCAACTACGCGATGTGCGGGCGTGCGTACGGCGCGCGGTTCCTGTGGATGTGGCCGAACGCGCGCATCTCGGTGATGGGCGGCGAGCAGGCCGCGACGGTGCTGGCGATCGTCCGCCGGGAAGGACAGGAGGCGCGCGGCAAGCGCTGGCCGGCCGAAGAGGAGGAAGCGTTTCGCGGCGAGATCCGCGGGCAGTACGAGCGGCAGGGCCATCCTTACTACGCCTCGGCGCGCCTCTGGGACGACGGCGTGATCGACCCGATCGACACGCGGCGCGTTCTCGCGCTCGCGCTCGGTGTCTGCGCCAACGCACCCGACCGTGGCGAGCAGCGCTACGGCATATTCCGGATGTAGCCGCATGTTCGACGCCGTGCTCATCGCCAATCGCGGCGAGATCGCCTGCCGCGTCATTCGCACCGCACGACGGCTCGGCGTGCGCAGCATCGCGGTGTACTCCGATGCCGACAGCGGCGCCATGCACGTGCGCATGGCGGATGCGGCCTGGCGGATCGGCGGTGCGAGCGCGCGCGAGAGCTACCTGAACGTCGCGGCAATTCTCGAAGCTGCGCGGCGTTCGGGCGCACAAGCCGTGCATCCCGGCTACGGCTTTCTGTCGGAGAACGCGGATTTCGCCCAGGCCTGCGCCGACGCGGGCCTGGTGTTCGTCGGCCCGCCGCCGGCGGCGATCCGCGCCATGGGCTCGAAGATCGGCGCCAAGCAACTCATGGAGCGCGCGGGTGTGCCGATCGTGCCCGGCTATCATCGTTCCGGAGGCTCAGAGCAGGACGATGCGACGCTGCTCGCTGCGGCCGATGCTGTCGGCTATCCGATCCTGATCAAGGCGTCGGCCGGCGGCGGCGGCAAGGGGATGCGCATCGTGCGCAGCGCCGCAGAGTTGCCCGCAGCGCTGGCGGGCGCGCGCCGCGAGGCGCTGAAGGCATTCGGCGACGATCGTGTGCTGCTCGAGCGCTATCTGATCGAACCGCGCCACATCGAGGTGCAGGTGTTCGCGGACACGCACGGCGGCTGCATCCACCTCAACGAGCGCGACTGCTCCATTCAGCGTCGCCACCAGAAGATCATCGAAGAAGCGCCGGCTCCCGGCATGACTCCGCAGCGTCGTGCAGCCATGGGCGAGGCCGCCACGCGCGCGGCTCGCAGCGTCGGTTACGTCGGCGCCGGCACCGTGGAGTTCATTGCCAGCGGCGACGAGTTCTTTTTCATGGAGATGAACACGCGCCTGCAGGTCGAGCATCCCGTGACGGAAATGATCACGGGCCTCGATCTGGTTGAGTGGCAGCTGCGCATCGCGGCCGGGGAGCGCTTGCCGGCAACGCAGGAGCAGGTCGCACCGCGCGGCCATGCGATCGAGGCGCGCATCTACGCCGAAGATCCGGCGCGCGACTTCGTGCCCTCCACGGGCGTGATCGGACACCTGCGCTGGCCGGCGCCGGCGAATGCCGGTGGTGCCGCGACGCGAATCGACACGGGCGTCGAAGCCGGGGACGAAATTACCGTGCACTACGACCCGATGATCGCCAAGCTCGTGGTATGTGCCCGCGATCGTGCAACGGCGACGCGACGAGTGGCCGAAGCGCTGGCGGCCTGCGAGATCGCAGGGGTCACGACCAACCTCGCCCTCCTGCAGGCGATCGCACGGCACCCGCAGTTCGCGGCCGGCGCCGTGCACACGGGCTTCATACCGCAGCACGAAGCAGATCTCTTCCGGGTTCCTGACGAAGCGGCCCACGCGCGCCTCGTAGCGCTTGCCGTCTCAGGCTGGCTGCTGCGCGGGCCGCAGCCGGCAACGGCATGGACGGCGCGCGACGGCTGGCACCTGAACCTCCCCGCCAGACTCGAACTCGCCCTCCGTAACGGTGACCGCTGCATTGCAGTCGCGGTTCAGCCCCAGTCGCCGAACGGGACCGGCGATGACATCTGGACTATCGAGGTCGCGAGCGACGGCTCGCCCACGGTGCAGCTCGCCGTCGCGGCCCGTTTCGATGCCGACGGTCGTCTCGATGCACGCATCGACGGTCGCCGCGTCAGTGCGGGCTGGCTGGAAAACCGCGGCGCGCTGCTCGCCTTCGCGGAGGGGCAGAGCGTGCGGCTCGAGTGGGACGATCACTCGCGCGACGTCGCGCGCGAGGGACACGGAGGCGGCCTGCGCTCCCCAATGCCGGGGCAGGTGCTGCAGATCCTGACGAGCGTCGGTGCCACGGTGAAGCGCAACCAGCCGCTCATGATCGTGGAAGCGATGAAGATGGAGCACACGATCGTCGCGCCGGCCGACGGCGTGATCGAGGCCATCCTGCACGCGGCGGGCGATCGCGTGGCGGAAGGCGATCAGTTGCTGAGGCTCAAAGCACCCGGCTGATTGCAGGCCGGCACCGCAAGGCGGCTAGGGATCCAGCGGCAAGATGCGGATTTCGCCCGACGGCTCGGGCTGCAGCGAACGGCGCAGTTCTTCGAGCTGTTCGGGCGTGTCGATGTCGATGGCGGCGTTCGACATCGGCACGCGCACCAGTCGATCGGCGTGGTGCTGCAGGACGGCCCGGGCGCCGCGGTCGCCGCGCACGCTCATCAGGTCCGAGAAGGCCCAGCGCGGAAAAATCGCGGGCACGCCGAGCGTCCCCGAGTATTGGCTCACGGCGATCACTCCGTCCTGCCCGTTCCAGGCGGAGGCGAGACGCTTGAGGTCGTCGGTGGTGACGGCCGCCTGGTCCGCGAGCATCAGCAGGACCGCATCGCACGCCGGCGGCAGGGAAGCCACGGCGGTCCGGATCGATGAGCCGAGCCCTTCGCGCCAGTGGCGATTGACGATGACCGAAGCTGGCGAATGGCGCAGCAGCTGAGCGAGCTCCTGCGCATGCGCGCCGATGACGACGGTCACCGCGTGACCACCCAGCGCGACGGCGCGGCTCACCATCGTGTGCAGCAACGGCCGCCGGTCGAGACGCACCAGCTGCTTGGGCTCGCCGAGGCGTGTCGATGCGCCGGCGGCCAGGACTACGACATGAAGGCTCGAGGTCACGGACGGTCCTCAGGTTGATTCAGCGCGTGCGCAGCCAGCCGGTGATCGAGTACCGGGGCCGGGCGGCGAACGGCGCGACCACGCTCACGGCATGTGCCTGCGGGACGCTGAACAGGTTGATCGCATTGAAACGCGGCGCATACGCCCGCGCCACGTGACCGTCCTGGTCGAGGAACTGCAACAGCCCGCCCCAGTCGGTGTTCCACTCCGGCGTGAGGTTGACCACGTACGCGACCCGGCGGTTGCGGGCGCCCGAGGAATCGTCGTGGCGCGTCAGGAAGTGGCCGGGCCCGTAGCGCGTGGCCTGCGCATCGGCCCAGTCGATGTCGTGCGCGCCGGTCACCGTGCGCGCGAAGGCAATGAACGGCGGCGAGTTGAGGAAATCGACGAAGCGGTTGAGCACCGTGGGCTCGGATGCGCGGGCCGTGGCTTCCTCCGGCACGCTCTGGCGCTCGTACAGAAACTGAAATCCCTCGCGCGCGCGCTCGTATGCGAAAGCCGCGAGCTCCAGCTCGCGGCCCGGTTCGAACTGCCGTCGCTGTGTCGGCGTTGCCTCGCGCGCCTGCTCCCCGTCGTTGAGCACCAGGCTCCACTGCACCTCTTCGGCCAGGTACCGGTGGAGGACCTGCGCCGTTTCGGGCGTGAACACTCCGCGGACGTGCAAGCGCCGGTTCGGCCGATAGAGGGCCGCCAGGGCCGCGGCGTCGAGTCGCGGATCGAGCTGGAAGAGCTCGGGAGAGAGCGTGGCGCTCACGTGCGCTTCCTGGTCTCCGCGCAAAAAATGCGGCATCAAAAATGCGGCATGACGAAGCGCCGCAACTGCGTGCGAGCACGATACCACAGCGCCGCCGTCGATCCGTCCCCGGCGCCGCGTGCCGGCGCGGCAAAGCCTGACGAAGCGCGACGCATGCGCCTGCTACAATTGCGACATGTCCGGGAATGTCGAAATCGTCGAAGTCGGGCCACGCGACGGCCTGCAGAGCGAACCGGAGATCCTGCCGACGGACCGCAAGATCGGCCTGATCGAGCGGCTGATCGCGGCCGGTCTGCGCCGCATCGAGGTGGCGAGCTTCGTCAATCCGGCGCGAGTGCCGCAGATGGCGGACGCCGAGCAGGTACTCGCGGGGCTCGCGCGCCGCAGCGACGTCCAGTACGTCGGCCTGGTGTTGAACCGCAGGGGGTTCGAGCGCGCCGTGGCAGCCCGTTGCACGGAAATCGGCATGGTGGTCGCGGCCAGCGACACCTTCAATCGGCGCAACCAGGGTGCAGGCACGGACGATTCGATCGCAGCGTGGCTGGAAATCGCGCGTGCTGCGCGCCAGGCAGGTTTGCGTGCACAGGTGACGGTATCGACGTCGTTCGGCTGTCCGTTCGAAGGCGAAATACCGGTGGCACGCGTCGTCGACGTCGCGCGACGCCTGGCCGAAGCGCAGCCGCTGGAGATTTCGCTCGCCGATACCATCGGCGTCGGTGTGCCGACGCAGGTGGCGGAGCTCGTCGGGCGCGTGCGCGAAGCCGTCCCGGATACGCGCCTGCGCTGCCATTTCCACAATACGCGCAACACCGGTATCGCGAACGCTTACGCCGCCGTGCAGGCCGGCGTGCGCGTGCTGGATTCGAGCGTCGGAGGGATCGGCGGTTGTCCGTTCGCGCCGGCGGCTACAGGCAACATTCCGACCGAAGATCTTCTCTACATGCTCGAGCGCTCGGGAATTTCGACAGGGGTTTCACTGCAGAGCGTCATCGATGCGGGCAAGTGGCTGCAGGAACAGCTCGGGCGCACGGTGCCCGGCATGCTGGTCAAGGCCGGCCCGTTTCCGAAAGGCGGCGCCACGCGCAGCCAGGCTTCCTGACCGGTGAGCGATCAGAGGGTTCGCGGCATCGTCTCGATGCTGGCGGCGGTCGGTTTCTTCGCCGGGATGGACGCTTTTCTCAAGCTCTTCTCGCAGCACTATCCCGCCCTGCAGGTGAGCGCGCTGCGCGGCGCCGCGTCCATTCCATTCGTGCTCCTGCCGCTCATCCTCACGGGGAAGCTGCACACGATCAAACCGGTGCGCTGGGGCATGCACCTGCTGCGCGGCGCGATCGCCATCGTCATGCTGGCGACGTTCGTCTACTCCGTCCGTCACCTGCCGCTCGCAGACGTCTATTCGGTGTTCCTGGCGGCACCGCTCCTGGTGACCGCGATGGCCGGACCGTTGCTGGGCGAGCGGGTCGATGCTCCGCGCTGGATCGCCATCGCAGTGGGGCTCGTGGGTGTCATCATCCTGCTGAAGCCCACCGGCGCGGGTTTCGGGACGCTCGCAGCCATGGCGGCCCTCGTGGCCGCGCTCTGTTACGCACTCGTGGTGCTCTCGGTGCGCGTGCTCACCAAGACCGACACCACAGCCAGCATGGTGTTCTGGTTCATGCTCATGCTCGCGGTGTTTGCCGGCGCTCTGGCGGCACCGGGCTGGGTGCCGCTGCAACGCGAGCACTTGCCGTGGCTCGCGGCCGTCGGCCTGCTCGGGGCACTCGGCCAGCATTTCATCACCGAGGCATTCCGCCACGCTCCCGCCTCGACGGTTGCGCCGTTCGAGTACACGGCGCTGCTCTACGCCGTGGGCATCGACTGGCTCGTGTGGCAGCACGCACCCTCGATGCGCATGTTCGCGGGCGGCGCGATCATCGTTGGCTGCGGCCTGTACCTGATCTACCTCGAGCGCCGCCAGGGCCAGGAACACCGCCCGGCCGAACGTAACCCCGGCGCGCCGCTCTAACGCGCGGTGCGCTGGTAAGATTCGCAGCTCGCGCCCGCCCCGACGAAGCAGCTCGCGTCGCGACGCGCAACCTATCCGCTTCCGAAGAGGAGAAATGCCATGACGATCCAGGTTGGAGACAAGCTGCCTGCGGGCACTTTCAAGACGATGACCAAGGACGGGCCTCAGAACGTGAGCACCGACCAGCTCTTCAAGGGCAAGACGGTGGTGCTGTTCTCGGTTCCCGGCGCATTCACGCCCACCTGCGATGCGAAGCACCTTCCGGGCTTCGTCGAGCAGGCAGCCGCGCTCAAGGCCAAGGGCGTCGACACGATTGCCTGCACGGCGGTCAACGACGTTTTCGTGATGGGGGCGTGGGGCAAGGCCGGCAACGCGACCGACCGCGTGCAGATGCTGGCCGACGGCAACGGCGACTACGTGCGTGCGCTCGGCCTGGAGCTCGACGCGTCAGCGCACGGCATGGGAAAGCGCGGCAAGCGTTTCGCGCTGGTGGCGAAGGACGGTGTCGTGTCGCAGCTGCACGTCGAGGCGCCGGGCGAGTTCAAGGTCTCGAGCGCCGAGTACATTCTGGGCAAGCTCTGAGCATGGCGAGCACCATCGCGCTGGCGCGTTCGGACGCCGAGATCGCGGCTTGCTACCCCGTAATGGCGCAACTGCGCCCGCACATCGCGGCCGAAGATTTCGTGCCGCGCGTGCGGCGGCAGATGAGCCAGGGTTACGAGCTCGCCGTGCTCTCGGCGGACGGCCGGCCAGCCGCGGTGGCCGGTTTTCGGGTGCTCGAATACCTGTTCTCGGGAGTCACGCTCTACGTCGACGATCTCGTCACCGATTCGGCACACCGATCAAAAGGTTACGGCGAGGACCTGCTGTCGTGGCTCACCGAGCACGGCATCGGGCGCGGTTGCCTGTCGCTGCAGCTCGATTCAGGAGTGCAACGCTACGACGCACACCGCTTCTACCTGACTCAGCGCATGCGCATTTCCAGCCACCATTTCGCGCTCGATCTGCCGCCGAAGCCTGGTTCCTGACAGCCCGCAGGACGCTTACTGCACTGCGGCGGTGCAGCTAGGCAATTTGCCTAAATGTGCCGCCGGGGCTGGGTTAAGTCATCACCACGCGTTGTGGTTGAGCCGTAAAGGGCGCTCGTGTAATAGTCGGGCCGTGTCAAGGGCAAACCCGTCGAAAGGCGGGGACGCAAAGCCACCGGTCTTCAGGGAGACGCTCCCAATGACAGCGGGGTCGCCACAGTCGGATCGAGGAGAGCTGGACTAGGCAGCGCACAGCTGTCGATCGGTCCGCTTCTCGCAACTCCCAGGCGTACACCCGTATCGATGCTCGCGCGGGGCGGGCATCGGAGCGCTTTTCCTCGTCGATCGTGCTCGAGAGCGTTCGGTTACAGGGGAATGCGCATGCGCGAACAGGCGGGGGCTTCGGTGGGGGCCGCGGCGGGTGGTGACCCGGCCAACGGCGTTCTGTTCATCATCACGTTGAGCTCTTCGACCACGCCCATGGCCCTGGACGTGCCGTCGCTCGCCGAGTTGGCCGGACTGGCCGTGTTCCGCTCGCGCAAGGTCGAGGACGGCCGCGATCGCTTCCGTCTGCATCTGGGCTATTTCGAATCGGCCGCGGCGGCGGAGAACGTACTGCCGACTGTGCGCGAGCATTTCCCGGCGGCCTGGGTCGGGCCCGCGCCCAACAGCGGCATGGGTTCGCTCGACGACACCAGCGTCGCCCAGTTCAAGTTCATCAAGGCGCCGAACACGATCAAGTCCGACGGCGGCACCTCGACGCGCCTGCGCGCGCTCATGGCCGCGAGCACGCCGGCGCCGGTGAGTTCGCCGGTCGCGACGCAAAGGACAGCTCCTGTGCAGAAGGCCGCTCCCACGCAGAAGGCTGCTCCGGCTCCGGCGCAGAAACCCGCTCCCACGCAGAAAGTTGCTGCTCCTGCGGGCGTGCCTACGGTGAACGATGTCGTCACTCCCCGCGCTCGCGCGAGCCAGACCACGGCGGCCAGGAGCGGTGCGACGCGAGCGCCGGGGGTGGGCAAGCGCGGCGCGGTCGGCAAGGGCGTGCCGCCGAGGCTCGCGGCGGCAATGAAGGCCGCCTCTCCGGCCAAGGTCCCGCCAGCAAGGGCGGCTTCGCCGGCACGGCCAGCGGTTGCACCTGCTGTTTCGGGCGCCGCCGCGCCGGCGGCACCTCCTGCGAAGGCGCTGGCGCCGCGAGAGGTCCTCAACCTGCTCGAAAGCCGGCAGCGCGAAATGCGCGCGAGCCACCAGGAACAAATGCAGCCGCGCGAGCGCGCCGCGGTAATCGGAGCCATCCAGCGCTTCGCCGTGCAGCTCATCTGGTCGACCGACCCGCTGAATCTCGCCGAGGTACCGAAGCTCGCGATCTTCGACGCCTACACGCTCTACAAGGTCCAGGTCGACCGCGCAGGCCGGCGCTGGTACGGCCTGAGGCTCGGATTCTTCGGCGACGCCGTTTCAGCGCGCCAGGTGGCCATCTATGCACGTTCGGACTTCAGCGCCGCGGCTGTCGTGCCCGTGAGCGATCGGGAGTGCGATCGCGCGGGACAAGCAGCGGTCAAGGAGCTGCCCGCGCTGCCGCCGATACCGAAGGCCGAACTGGAGATGGAACTGATCGAGGTGCCGCGTGCCGCGCCAAAGGTCGACATCGGCGCGGACCTGCCGAAAGCGCGGCCAGTGGCCGTTGCAATGCCTCTGCGGGCAATGAAACCGTCATCGTCGCAACCGATGGCGCCGAACGCCGCAGCACCGGCACCAGTGAAGCCGCAGGCGCCTGCCGCGCAGCAGGCGCCTCCCGGCGGGACGGCGCGACAGTCCGCAGCGGCAAACCACTCTGCCCAGGTGGAAAAGCCGGAGAAGGCGCGACGCCTGAAGACCGCCCAGGACCTCGCGGCCGAGCTCGTCGATTCCGAGCCGGACTTCGACCTCGCCGGAGGCGACGATCCGCTGAACGACACAGGCGTTCGTCACCTGGCGATCAAGGTCGTCAAGAAGGAATCCGGCCTCGGGAAGCTCTTCAAGCGCCGTCGCTGACTTCCGCCGGTGCCGATGCCGATGCGGGTGTCGATGCCGGTGCCGGTGCAGACGCCGGTCCGGCCGAGGGTCCCCCGTTTCAGCTGCCGGCGTCGCTTCCGTCGAGGAAGCTCGTCCAGGCTTTGGCACGCTCTGCCAGTGCCGGCGGGCGCACCTGTACGTGC
>Ga0187894_10002330_pt1 | contig 22845 bp, 22 predicted proteins | sample GBC1701081metaG_FD_136650 | JGI IMG/M metagenome (GOLD analysis project Ga0187894, IMG submission 136650) | White microbial mat communities from a lava cave in the Kipuka Kanohina Cave System on the Island of Hawaii, USA - GBC170108-1 metaG ... | reverse complement strand
TTCTCTTCTCCACCGGGAGTCCTCCTTCTAGGTTGTGGTGAATCGTCATTCCAATCCGATTACCTACTCTAGAAGTGCCTCCCGTCTACTCCCTCCCAGTTACAGGGATTCTAGGACATAACCGGGTAATAGTTGCCTCCGCCAGTTCTTGGGCTGCTTGCCACTCCCGGCGGAACTGACGGTGCTCGGCAGCAAGGCTCAGGATCCAACCCAAGCTGTAGGGGTGAGACAGTTCCCGGGCTAGGGTGAAAGCTTCTTGGTTCCTCTTCAGAGCCTGGTCTGGATAGCCGAGAAACCACAGGGCATGGGCCGCACGGGACAGGCAAAACACCCCGGGGTCCAGCCCGTAGAGGAAGGCCAGGGAGCGGTGGTTCTGGGGGTCGTAGAGGGTGACCCCTTGCTCTGCGTACTCTCGGGCTGGAGCAACCTCTCCAAGAAAGAAAAAGGTGTTCGCCAACGCCGCATGAGCCTCCAGGAGGAGATCGGAGTCTTGCACGCTTCGAGCCAAGCGCAGGAGCTGCTCCCCCAACTCGTGCGCCGTAAGTAACTCCGCCCGCACCAAATAAAACGACCGCAGTCCAAACAACACTGGGAAGAGCTGAGAGGTTTCTCCTACCTTATGGCACAGCTCCCGCGCCCGGCTGTAGGTTTGTTCCACTTCCGAGGCCGCATTGCCCTTGGTAGCTATCAACACCGGGCCGAGGGTGATTTGCAGCGTAAGTTCTTGCTGAGTACGCTCGAGGGTATCCGGCAGGGTTTTGAGCAACCCCAGGGCCGCAGTGAGATTACTGATAGCTTCTGTGGGTGCTGACCGTTGCACCGCTTGTTGACCGGCGAGTCGTAAATACTCAATCGCCTTCTGCGTGTTGCTACTCCAACTGTAGTGATGAGCAAGCTCGCTGTAATGCTCATCTAACTTTGAGTGAAATATCTCTTCGAACGCTTGCGCTGCTCGCCCGTGTAATTCCTTGCGTCGCTCGATCAGGACAGAGCTATAGGCGACTTCCTGCGTCAGCGCATGCTTGAAAGTGTACTCAGTCTCTGGAAACGCCGGCTGTTCGTAGATAAACTCCGCAGCCTGCAAGTGCGAAAGTGCTTCGTGCAACTCTTCTTTGGGTTTGTTGACGACCTGTTTGAGCAAACTCAAGGGGAACTCCTTACCAAGAACAGAGAGGGTCTGGAGTAAGCTCTTTTCTTCTGGCAGCAGTCGGTCGATGCGGGCGGCCAGGATGCCTTGCACGGTGGCCGGGAGACGGAGGTCTGTTGGTAAGGGCACGGCATGCCGTGCCCCTACACCGTCGCGGACCAGCACTCTTTGTTCCACCAGCGCCTGAACAATTTCCTCCATGAAGAATGGATTGCCTTGGGTCTTTTCCAAGATAAATCGTTTGAGCGATTGTAGTGCTGGGTCATCGCCGAGCAAAGCCGCAAGCATCTCCTGCGCATCCGCTTGGCCGAATGGATCAAGCCGGAGCTGTGAGAAGAAAGATTTATTACCCCATTCGTGTCGGTACTGAGGTCGGTAGTTCACTAACAGCAGGATCCTCGCCGTTGCGACGCTGTCACTGAGCAGGTTGAGGAACGTTTGGGTCTCACTATCCAACCAATGTAAATCCTCGAAGATGAGCAGCAGCGGCTGGTTGAGACTCTCCCGCACGAGGAGCCGCTTGATCGCCTCGAACGTCCAGCGTTTGCGGATTTGTGCGTCCATTTGGTGCAGTGGAGAGCTTGGTCCAGCAATATCGAGGAGAAAGAACACGTATGGCAGGGTGTCTTCTAGACTACGATCAAGTGTGAGGACCTTCCCAGTAACCTTTTCCTGCCGCTTTCGCTCACCATCCTGGACGGTAATCTGGAAGTAGTTCTTCAGCAGATCGATCAGTGGAAGATACGGATAGGCTTTGCCATGCGAGACGGAAAACGTTTCCAATACCAGACCGCCGCCTTGCGACAAGAGCTTAAATTCGTGGAAGAGGCGTGACTTTCCTACTCTCGGCTCACCCATCACGCTGACGATCTGACCATGTCCTTCCTTTGTTTGTTCCAAAGCCTGCTGCATCTGCCGCAATTCATTCTGTCGCCCCACGAATTGTACCAACCCGCGGCGAGCCGAGACCTGCAATCGCGTCCGCAGCGGCCCTATCCCTAATACCTCGTACATGTTGACGGGTTCGCTGACGCCTTTGATCTGGGTTGCTCCCAACGCTTTAAATTCAAAATACCCTTCGGTCAGCTTGTGAGTGTGTTCACTGACGACGATCGATCCTGGAGTCGCCAGGCTCTCCATCCGCGCCGCCAGGTTGGTTGAATGGCCCACAGGCACGTAGTCGGTGTGCAGATCGTCTTTACGTATTGAACGAACCACCACTTCACCAGTGTTAATGCCGACGCGCATCTGCAAAGGGACACCACCCTGCTGACGCAGTTGGTCACCATAGCGGCGCATTTCCTCTTGCATGCGTAAGGCCGCGTAGAGTGCACGGTGCGGGTGATCTTCATGAGCAATAGGCGCACCGAAGAGGGCAAAGATGCCGTCGCCGAGCGATTGGGCAACATAACCTTCATAGTGATGCACAGCGTCCATCATCAGTTGCAAGGCGGGATCAATAATGCGTCGGGCCTCTTCAGGATCGAGGTCTTCGATAAAGGCCGTTGAGCCTTTCAGATCGGCAAACAAGGCTGTGATAGTTTTCCGCTCACCGTCAGTCGCACCGCGAGCTTCTATTGCTGCTTGTTCGGCAAGAATACGATCGGCGAGGTGTTTTGGCGTGTAGCTGGCTGGGAGTTGGCGGTTAGGGATTGGGGATTGGTAACTGACAATTGATGACTGGGAACTGGTGATCGGAGGCTGGGTAGTGAGACGAGTGCCGCAGTTCCCACAAAAACGATCCCCAGGCTCATTGGCAAAACCACATTGCAGGCACAGCAGCGGCAATGCTTGTCCGCACGCCGTACAGAATTTACGGCCAGGTTTGTTTTTAGTCTGGCACTGCGGACAGGTCATACGCTCTCCTTTACAAAGCCTATCCTGCTCAAGAGGTCGCTTTCTGTCAAATCGTTCATTAACCTCTCTCTGTGCTTCCGACGGCAGGCGTGATAGAGCAGGATTCACCTGTAACAAGGAGGATCGTATGGACGCAAAGGCTGGCGCACGCGAGCAGTTTGACGCGGTTCGTAACCAGATGATCGCCCTTAGCCATCGGATTCATGCCCACCCGGAACTCGGCTTCGCGGAGGAGCGAGCCTCGACCTGGCTATCAGAGACCCTTGCGAATTCCGGGTTTACGGTCGAAACCGGAATCTGTGGTTTACCCACCGCCTTTATTGCTCGCGCCGGTAGTGGGCCGCTACATATCGGTATCTGTGCCGAATACGATTGTCTCCCCGGTATCGGGCACGCCTGCGGTCATAACATTATTGCGGCGATGGCCGTAGGTGCTGGCATTGCCGCAGCGCGGGTCGCTGATGACGTTGGCCTCACCATTAGTGTTATCGGGACCCCAGCCGAAGAAGGAGGCGGCGGTAAAATCCTCCTCCTGGAACGAGGCGCATTTGCCGGGATGCACGCGGCCATGATGGTACACCCCGCTCCGTTGGACGTCGTCGAGTTCCCGATCATTGCCGCCACCCACTTTCAGGTTCGCTACACTGGCAAAGAAGCGCACGCGTCGGCGTTTCCCGAGGTCGGCATTAACGCTGCCGACGCGTTAACCGTCGCCCAGACAGCCATTGGTCTTCTCCGCCAGCACATCCGTTCAACCGACCGTATCCACGGCATCATCACTAGAGGCGGAGACGCTCCCAATATCATTCCTGCCCACACCGCGGCTGAGTACATTGTCCGGGCGGAAACCCTGGGTGATCTCGATGACATTCGTGCCAAAGTCTTCCGTTGCTTCGAGGCCGGAGCGCTGGCGACCGGGGCGAAGTTAGAGATTACTGGTGGTCAGCGGCCGTATGCCGAGATGCGCCATGATACAGATATGGCTGCGGTTTATCGACGCAACGCTGAAACACTCGGGCGTCAATTTCCTCCAGTCACACCGGCGCTTCAGCGTGCCGCCGGATCGACTGATATGGGGAACATCTCGCTCGCGTTACCGGCGATCCATCCCGCCATTGGCATTAACTCTCTCCCGGCGGTGAACCACCAGCCGGAATTTACTGCACACTGTGTGACCGAAGCGGCCGATAAAGCGGTTATTGATGGCGGGCTGGCAATGGCGTGGACGGCGATTGATCTGGCGACGGAGACGAAAGTACGCAGCCGCCTGTTAAACAGAACCGTCTGAAAAGTAATTGCTGATTTGCTTGCGTAGGGGCGTATGGCTATACGCCCCTGCTGGCTTGGCGCATTACGGAGAGACGACGGCACTGGCATTGCCAACGGTAATGATCGTTCCATCCGCTTTCTGGCACCACACTTCGAGATGTGCTCGACGGCGGCTGCCCTCTGGCGTGAACTCTTTGAGGACTCCGTGGGTCATAACCGTCTCGCCCTGCCATAAGACGTTCACCAAATTGACAGTCATTTTGCCGCCGCAGTACCACCCTTCGCCAAAGCGCCGAGTCATCAACTCGGAGAGAAAGCAGATCGACATCATTCCCTGAACCACAATATCTGGGAACCCGAGCTTGTGGGCTTCCTCGCGGTCAGTATGATAATTCTTCCCTGGTCCAGAGAAGCGCTGGCACATCTCTAAACTGATCTCTTTTGCCAGAGGGGTAAGTTTCTCAATGGTTGGACCTGTCCCTACCTCAAAGCGGCGACCAGCGTCCTTTTCCCGCTCTTTGCCCACGACCGTACCGCTGCCGCTTTTGTCTTGCAGAAAGCTCTGGTGCGTGCGGCTGCGAACGCGGAGGCGACCGTCGTCTCCTAACAAGAGGACTTCGTTCACTACATAATCGCGGCCGCGCTTGGCGTAGCGGTCCACGACTAATGAATGGGCGGAAATCTTTTCACCCACTAAGACCGGGGCAAACAATTCCCACTCCTGCTTCGCATGCAGGTTGCCGTAGATGTTGGGAAGATACCAGCGGCGATCGACATACACTTCTGAATGACGGATCAGACCCGGCGCGACCGGGCCGCCGAACGGCGACGACCCCGAATACCACGAATTGTTATCCTCGACAGCCTCAGCGTATTCCCGGACAAGGTGTGGTGAAATAACGTACTCGCGGCGACCGCAATCCATACCGACATAGACGTTGTCTTTCATTGTCTTAGTCATTCCAGAATGCCCCCCTTCATTGCGGTAAAATCCGCCTCTTGATAAGCGATAGAGGAGAAAATACGCTGAGTCCTTGATCGAGTACAGGGGCCGGAAGGGGAGTTTATGGACGTATTAAAAACGATGACATACGAAGTGACCGAGCGCATCGCGCGGATCACGCTCAATCGGCCGCAGCGGGGCAACGGCATTACGCTTGATATGCCGCGTGAATTAACGGAGTGTGTCGAGCGCGCCTTTCAACAGCGGGCTGCGGAAGTTGGCTTCAAACAAGCGGTGCATGAACGGGATGACCCCTTCGGTGATTTTGGCCCTAGTACGTTCAAAGGATAATGACCGCTGTGACCGACCGAGTCCCCACAGAAACATATACCTGCCCTTTTTCCCAGCAACAGCTCGAAAGAGTGTTTTCTCTGCTGGTGGACAACCGTCCATTGCAGATCTGCGAAGTCTTCTCCGGGAACATCAATACCATCGTCAAAGTGGCGAGTGGCGGGCGCTGCTATGGGCTGCGGGTGCGTACGCAAGAAGGTGTATATCGATATGAGCCTGATCTGGTCAAAGAGGCTTTTATTGTCTGGCTTCTTAATCACGCACGCGGCACGATAAGTGACAAAGACGTTGCTTCTGCCTTCGCGCAAATCCTCAGAAATCGCCGTGGATCAATCACCGGCTCGAGCAGACTTCTACCGAGTGTGTTGAGGTATGACTGGTCAAGGCAAGTTCTTCCCTATCCCTATTGCATCTATGAGTGGGAGGAAGGCGAGCCGTTATGGAACGTATCAGAGCCACAACTGTATAGGTTGGCAGGCCAAACGCTAACGCAGATTCACCAGATCCAATTCTCGGCGTTTTATGCCGACTTTCTGTCAGTAGGGATACAACCTATCAGTTGGGAAGCGCGTTATCTTGCTGCACTCGATAAAGAACTAGCGACGGCTCGTGGCTCTTTAGACCTTCTCTCTGCCAACATCCTGAAGGCGATGACAGTCTCTGCCTCAATATCTTGTGCGCCTTGTCTCGTCCACAATGATTTTTCTCCCGGCAATATCCTGGTGCGAGACGAAACTATCGCCGCCGTGATCGATTGGGATAATGCCGTGATTGATGTGCCCCATCTCGATTTCGTCAAGATGAAGTATTGGACAGCGAAAAATGCACGTGGAGAACTGGCACATGCGCCAACCTTATTCTCGGCTTTTGTCGATGGCTACGGACCGGCTGGGCGCGAGATCGTCGCATCGTCTCTCTTCTGTTTGTACGAGGCATTGTGGTTGTTACGCGTGTTCAATTTCGAGCGCGCTAAAGAGGAGCAGGGGCTCCCCCGGGCTCCGGGATATCCCGCGGCCTCAATTTATAGGAAACATCTTAAAGAGGTCCTCAACAAGCTCTAGTGCTCTCGTCTTCTCGTCGAAGGAGCGAGAGCGGGTCAGTCCTCCGTAGGATCGATCCAGTAATGTTCGCGATGATAGCGAAGATGATCCTTATTAATCGAGTGTCGGAAATCGACCAGCAAACGGCCTTCCTGGCCGATCAAGGTGAACTCGTCGGCGATGGCGACACCGCCGAGATCAAAGAGAACATGATGATTCGGACATAAACACAGAATGTTATCTGAAGAGTCTGGACCATGATGAGGCGTACCGAGCGGCCGGATATGCGCGGCTTCGGCATAAGGACCGGCTGGCCCTTCGAGCCGAACTTGACACATCTGACAACGATAGTGATACAGTGCCTTGATTTGTCGCGCTTGCTCGGTATCACGAACAAGACGCAGTACCGTTGTTAATTGACGTGGAGGGTATAGAGCCGAGCCTTGCTCTTCCATTACCGCTGGTCCGAGCTGCAAAGAACCCGGCATTTTCTTCAAGCGATAACGCCAGATGTAAAAACCTGACCGCCCTCGTTCCCGCCAGTAATCCTCGACTCTATATAGGCCGTCGTAACGATAACCAATTTCAGGAGAATAGAGTGAGTGAGGCACTGCTCCGCGAATAACACGCACTGGCAGACCGCTCAACTTATTAAAGGCTAGTGCGAGATTGCCACGGATTAACGTTTGGTGACCGACCTGTTGTCCGGTTTCGAGATCTCTCCCACCATGCCCGGTGTAAAGAATTTCATCGCCGAAATCTTGATCATCCTCATAGCCACCAGATAAGACTATCGAATCAGCACCCTCTTGCCCGCGTCCAGAGATCCCGGCAATGAGCGGCCGATGAAGCCCCGCCCGTGAAAGCTCAGCGCGAGAGGCAAAGCAACTCCCTTCAGGATATGGTGAGATATGACCAAAGGCACGTTCCAACATACGGGAGACCAGTCTGCAAGGATAATACCCACAGACGAGACAAGCTTGCTAGCTGGTCTAGAACAGTGGGTCAGGCTTCTCTTATGTGAAAGGAAAGGAAGGTATGGATGCAAGAAGTCCCAGATGCTCCTCACGCAGAGTATACGCAACGATTGCAACTCCGGAGGGCAGAAGAAAATCGACTGGAACGCCAGAATCGGCTGATCGGCAATTACCGACTGGCAATCTTTCTCGCTGGTGTGGGCGTATGGTGGTTTACCGTGCGCCCCGGAATTCTTTCTCCCTGGTGGCTTCTGTTCTTCGTTGCCGGCTTTCTCGCCCTCGTTTTCTACCACGAGGGTATTCGCGCAAGAACCCGTTTAGCGAAACGTAGCGTAACCTTCTATGAGAAAGGGCTCGCTCGTCTGGAAGACCGTTGGGCCGGACAGGGAGCACAAGGGGTGGCCTTTCTCGATAGTACCCATCCTTATGCTCAGGATCTCGATGTGTTCGGCGAAAGCTCACTGTTTGAGCTATTGTGCACCGCGCGGACACAAGGAGGTGAAGCGACTCTTGCTTCCTGGCTGTGCGCCCCGGCCGCGCTAGAGGAAATTCGCGCCCGTCAGACGGCAATCGAAGAACTCCGATCGCAACTCGACTTGCGCGAAAGGATCGCCTTACTTGGCGACGACGTTCGCGCCGGTATCCATCCAGCTGCACTGAGCGCATGGGCTTCTGTGCCTCTGCAATCAGGTCTGCTCTCCTTGCGCATTATCGCAGCCCTCCTCACCGCTCTCACGGTCGGTACGCTTATCGGACAAGTAGCCACGGGGATTGGTCCGGTTCCATTCCTGGCGATGCTCCTTCTCGAAGTAGCGTTCGTCGCCTTCACGCGTACCCGAGTGCGACAGGCAGTTAGCGGTCTTGATCGGGCGGCCCGTGATCTTGCCTTGCTTGCCGAAATCTTGTCCTGCCTCGAAGAGACCCGTTTTCTCAGTCCACGACTGGCAACACTTCGTGCTGCATTGGATATCGACGGCGGACCCCCATTTAAGCGAATTGCGCGACTGCGACGACTACTCTCGCTTCTCGAATCGGTCAAGAATCAACTTTTTATCCCTCTGGCCAAGCTTCTACTGTGGGATACGCACGTCGCATTTGCCATCGAGTCCTGGCGCGCTATGTCTGGACCAGCCGTTGCCCGCTGGCTTGCGGCGCTCGGTGAGTTCGAAGCTTTCTGCGCATTAGCGGGGTATGCCTATGAACACCCTGCTGATCCGTTTCCTGAAATCGTCGCCAACGGGCCATGTTTTGCAGGGCAGGGAATCGGCCACCCATTAATTCCGGATACCCAGTGTGTTCGCAATGATGTGTCACTCGGTGGCGAATTACGTGTCTTGATCGTGAGTGGGTCGAACATGTCGGGAAAGAGCACCTTGCTCAGGACCGTCGGTATGAATGTTGTTCTCGCCTTGGCTGGCGCTCCGGTGCGTGCGCGACATCTCCGTCTTTCACCGGTTGCCGTGGGCGCTACCCTACGGATCCAGGACTCTCTGCAAGCTGGGAGTTCCCGTTTTTATGCGGAAATCTCGCGTATTCGACTCCTCATGGACATTGCCAGGGGACCGTTGCCGTTGCTTTTCCTCCTTGACGAGATTCTGCACGGGACCAATTCTCACGATCGCCGGGTTGGGGCAGAAGCGATGGTAAAAAGTCTCCTCAACTTAGGGGCGGTCGGACTTATCACCACGCATGATCTCGCGCTTGCTGACATCGCTGAGGCCCTGCGTCCACGCGCAGGAAACGTCTGTTTCGAGGATCAACTAGTGGATGGAAAATTAGTCTTCGACTACCGTATGCGGCCTGGAGTTGTGCAGAAGAGTAATGCGCTTGCGCTGATGCGGTCGATAGGCTTAGAAGTGTAGCCGGTGGAATACGCATGAAATGCTACACCGTCGGGTACGGCGGCAGACCGCCGCGCGATTTTCTCGCCCTGCTTCAACAGTACGATATCGGTACGATTGTTGATGTCCGACTGCGTCCAGATCGAGCCAGCATGGGCGTGTACGCTCAAGCGAAGTCACCGGAAAAAGGAATTCAGGGATTATTAGGGCAGGGCGGCATCAGCTATGTCTCACTGATGGAGCTCGGCAACCTCTTCCTTGGCGATGAGCACTGGCGCGAGCGCTACCCTCGCCTGATACAACAAGCGGGAGCTCTTTTGCTTGAGCGATTGTTCGCTCTTCCCCCTCTCTTTTGCCTGATGTGCGCGGAAAGGCGGGCAGCTGAGTGTCATCGACTGTACATCGCCGGGTATTTACTGCAACAGGGATGGGAAGTAACACATCTCGAATAGCCAATCAGCTTTCACTCCGGAGCACTGCGAGCGGGGACTGATTGATAATCCCGCGACTGCCGAACATGCCAGTCAGGACCGTCAGCCCGATAGTCACTACAAGTGAAACAAGCAGTGGCAGTCCAGTGGGAACGAAGGAGACGTCGAGGAAGAAGTAGGCTAACCCCCAACTTCCTAACAGTGCCAAGACGAGACCGGCTATCGCGGCAAAACTGCCTAAGAAGAGATACTCGGTCGTGAGAATCGCGCGGATCTGCCAGCGTGAAGCCCCGAGCGTACGCAATAAAGCACTCTCTTTGAGCCGCTGGGTGCGACTGGTGAGCACCGCGCTGACCAAGACGATGAATCCAGCAGCCATACTAAAAAACGCCATGAAGCGAATAGCGAAGGCGATCCGGCCCAAAATTGCGTCCAGAGTATGGAGGATAACCGTCAAGTCGATTGCCGATACATTGGGAAATTGTTGGATGACCGCGCGCTGGACAGCCGCCGACTGTTCGGTGGAAGAAGTCTGCGAAATCAAGACGTAGGTTTGTGGTGCTTGTTCCAGCACACCGGCAGGGAACACGACAAAGAAATTCGGCTGCACGCGTTGCCAATCGACTTTGCGAATACTGCTCACGACCGTTGTGAGTGGTATGCCTTGCACGTCGAAAGCCAGCTTATCTCCTATGGTGACTCCTAAAGTACGGGCAATCTCGTCTTCGAGAGAAATGGGTATCGCTGCGGGGAGCGAGGCGACCTTTCCTTGCCAGGAACCAGCAATGAGCGTTTCGGTGTCAATCAGGTGATCTCGATAGGTCGCGCGATACTCCCACTGCAACGCCCAGTCGGGAATTTTCTCCTCTTTCTCGCCGCGCAGATCGACGACATCTTTCCCCTTAACCGTCGAGAGGCGCATGGTGACGAGAGGAACATCTTGCAGCACGGGGAGAGAAAAGGAACGCACCAGTTCGCCCACCCCTTCGCGCTGATCACTTTGAATGTCAAACAAGACTAAATTTGGCTGATTGCTCTCTCCCAAGCGCGCGACCTGTTGTAGCAACATGTGCTGAGTCAGATAAAGCGTCAAAAGAAAGAACGTTCCTGCTCCAAGGGTAAGGATGAGAATCAGCGTCTGATTGTGGGGACGAGAAAGATTTGCCAGTCCTTGGCGCCAGACATAGGGCCACGAGTCGGGAAAATACGCTCGGGTGAAGACCACCAGAAACTTCGCTACTCCGGCCAAGAGGGCAAAAGCCCCAGCCAAAGCAACACAAAACCCCACCCCATACGTCCAGCGTTCGGTATGAGCAAAAGCGAACCCACAGATACAAAGGATGATCAATAGCACGACTAGTAGACGTAATGGGTCTCTTCGCGATTGATGGCTGCTGTCGCTTTCATAGACCGCACGGAAAGCTAGGAGAGGTGAGACCCGACGAATCGAAAGCAGCGGGAGCAGGGCAAACAGAAAGGTGATCAGCAAACTGATGATGAGCCCTTGCAAGACAGCAGACCACGCGATCGCGACAACGATTTTCACCGGCAGAAAATCTCGTAACAGCCAGGGGAATACTGTCTGCACGCCAATCCCAAAGACCGCTCCCAGGATGCCTCCTACTAAACCCATGCCCACCCCTTGCATCAAGTAGATAGCAAAAGTTCGTTTCGGCTGGACTCCGACACAGTGGAGCAAGGCAACGGAGTACAGTTTCTCCTTAACGTATACATGCATCGCACTGGCGACACCGACACCACCCAAAAGGAGAGCGATGAACCCAACCAGGTTAAGAAAACGGGAGAGATTCTCCATGACTTTCCCAACTCGGGCAGCGCGTTTTGCCACCGTATCGCTGTCCAACCGTAGCCTATTGAGCTGAGGTTGGATGGTTTCCAGTAATTGCTCGGGGTGAATTGTTGGCGCGAGTTGAAAGTAGACCTTGTAATTAATGCGACTGCCTTTTTGCAGCAGGCCGGTCTGCTCAAGGGAGGAATGCGAAATATACACGCGTGGACCAATAAGGGCCGCCGCCGCGGATTCACCGGGGATCTTTTTGAGCCTGCCGACAATGTGGAAGGTGGCGTCACCAATTTTAACGGCGTCACCGATCTGACTGTTGAGCTGCAAGAGCAGATTGTCATCCACGAGCGCATTTACGCCGGTGCGAAACGTCCGAGCGGCTTCGGGGGGGACAGTTTCAAGCACGCCATAATAGGGAAAGGAACCGGCCAACGCTCTCACCTGAACGAGACGGGCCCCGTCAGATTTAGGGAAATATGCCATCGAGGAGAAACTGGTTTCTCGCGTTTGTTCTCCAGCGATCGAATCAATCAGGGTCTCCGCTTCAGAGGAGAAAGGCTGGCGGCTGCTGATCGCGAGGTCGGCGCCGAGCAACGACTTTGCTTGTTGCTGCACCGCTTCTTGGACATTGGCGCGAAAAGAGGCGATCGCAACCAGTGCCGCAATTCCCAAGGCGATCGCAAGCACGGCGAGGAGCAGGCGTTTCCGGCTACCGCGGCTATCCCGCCACGCCATCCGGCCGATCCACGTGAGCGTAACATTGTCACTATACATGTTGTGATGGACGTGGTGAGGCAATCGTAGGACTATCTGATACCACCATGCCTCCTTTAAGGTGGATGATCCGCTGGGTGCGTTGAGCAAGCTCCATATTGTGAGTGACAAGAAGGAGCGTCGTGTCTGCATCTCGATTTAGCGCGAACAGGAGGTCGATGACGGTCTCGCTGGTTTCGGCGTCGAGGTTACCAGTCGGCTCATCAGCAAAGAGGATCCACGGCCGATTAACAAAAGCCCGAGCCAGCGCCACCCGTTGTTGTTCACCACCTGAAAGCTGAATGGGATAGTGGTTGAGCCGGTCATTCAAGCCTACCTGTCGTAAGAGATCGGCCGCCCGCGCTTTGGCGTGTTTGTCTCCTCGCAGTTCAACCGGCACCATGACATTTTCGAGCGCAGTGAGCGTGGGCAGTAATTGAAAAGTCTGAAAGATAAATCCTACCGACGTACTGCGCAACGTGGCCAGCTCTTCTTGGTTGAGAAGGTTGAGTGAGAGGCCCTGGAGGAGCACTGCGCCAGACGTGGGCCGATCGAGCCCCGCACATAAACTGAGAAGCGTCGTCTTTCCGCTTCCAGAAGGACCTACGATCGCGCAGGTCGCACCTGGGGACAGCGCAAAGGACACTTCATCAAGGATAGTGAGTGTTCCCTCACTACTATGATACGTTTTACCGACGTGCTGAACGTCTAGAATGGGAGATAATAACATATGCTCCACCGAATCAATGTCGCGTTCTTGGTGTTGCTACTGAGTATAAGTCGACCTCTATTCATTGCCGCTGCGGACTCTGTCCAGCATACGAAAATTGGCGAGCCAAGCAAGGCTATCCTCTTCTTTGGCGATAGTCTCACCGCGGGATACGGATTAGATCCGGCCCAAGCCTTTCCCGCTATCATTCAGGAGAAGATCTCTCAACAAGGGTGGAATTTTCGTGTTATCAACGCTGGGGTGAGCGGTGAAACCACGGCTGGCGGGCTCCGTCGTATCGGGTGGGTGTTGCAGCGGCCAATCGACGTGTTTGTGCTTGAACTTGGCGCCAACGATGGCCTCCGTGGCCTTCCTGTGGAAGAAGCAAAGCATAATCTCCAAGCCATTATTGATCAGGTCAAAGATAAATATCCGCAAGCGAAAATCATCCTGGTCGGTATGCAGATACCGACGAACCTGGGGAGGGACTACACCAGCCGCTTCCGGGCCATCTTTCCCGAGCTGGCGGAGAAAAATAGGGCAGTCCTAATTCCATTTCTCTTAGAAGGAGTTGGAGGTGTTCCTGAGTTGAACTTGCCGGATGGCATCCACCCCACGGCTGCAGGTCAGAAGATCGTCGCCGAGAATGTTTGGAAAGTACTGGAACCGGTCCTGCGCGTGTCACAGTAATAGTAGGGCGCATTGCGCGCCATTTACCGGCGCAGCGGGTGCCACTGGCGACTTGCTCGCCAGTGTGCGGCGCTCAGCACGGGCAGACGAGCTGCCCGTGGCACACGCAATTGAGGCCAGCCCAACTTTTAACTTGGGCGCGCCCTACGGTTGACCTCATTCAACATTTTCTGAGCGCTTGTATTTACAGAAATTTACGCTTGGACGTGACCGCCGGTAGAGACGCAACATGTCGCGTCTCTACAAAACTCTTTGTTGCTATCGCGGCTGCATGCGAATAGCGCCATCTAGCCGGATAGTCTCACCGTTGAGCATTGCGTTCTCAACAATATGACACGCCAATGCCGCATACTCCACCGGACGCCCGAGTCGCGGCGGGAAGGGCACACTCGCCCCCAGCGCCTTGCGCGCAGGTTCAGGAAGACCCATCAACATCGGCGTCTCGAAAATGCCCGGAGCAATCGTGCAACAGCGAATGCCATAGCTGGCGAGGTCGCGAGCAATCGGCAGCGTAATACCGACCACGCCTCCTTTAGAGGCAGCATACGCCGCTTGACCAATCTGTCCTTCGAAGGCCGCGACCGACGCGGTATTGATGATCACCCCACGTTCCCCATCAGCATTGGGCGTGTTCTTTGCCATTTTGGCAGCGGTGAGGCGAATAACATTGAACGTACCGATGAGGTTAATCTCGATCGTACGGCGGAACGGCTCAAGATCAAGCGGCTTGTCGTCTTTTCCCAGCGTTTTGCCTGCGGTGCCAATCCCGGCGCAGTTCACCACCGCATGGAACGCGCCCAGCGCTTGCACGGCTTGATCCACCGCCGCAGTAATCTGGTCCGCGCTGGTAACATCCGCCTCGATGAATACGGTCCCGCCGCCCAGCTCCTTTGCGATATTTGCGCCATTTGATTTGGCAAGATCAAAGATCGCAACCTTCGCTCCTTTGGCGGCGAACGCCCGTGCGGTCGCTTCGCCCAAGCCCGAGCCCCCGCCAGTGACAATTGCGCCAATCCCTTTCATCTCCATGATGATACTCCTCTGTGAAAAAATGCGGACTAGTATCCAGCGCGTTTATCCACCACCTTATCGAGTGGTTCACCGCGCAAGAACTTGCCCAAGTTGGGTTTGAAGATTGCCAGTGCGTGCTCCCAATAGCAAGAGCGGAGCCCGGAATAATGTGGCGTCAGAAACACATTGGGCAGGCGAAAGAGTTCACTTTCCGGCGGCAGTGGTTCTCTGTCAGTGACATCAAGACCTGCTCCAGCGATCCATCCCTCTTTGAGCGCGCGGATGAGCACTGCTTCTTGAATAATCGCTCCGCGACCAACATTGAAAAAGTACGCCGTTGGCTTCATCAGGTGTAATTCTCGTTCGCCAATCAGCCCTTTGGTTTCCGGTGTTAGTGGAGCAGCGATGATGACGAAGTCCGAGTCGCGCAACAACTGCGGTAATCCCTCCGGACCCAATAGCTCATCGACGCAAGGCGGCCGCGCTCCTCCAGTCCGTTTTGTGGCTATCACTCGCATACCCAGCGCTTTAACGCGCTCCGCCACTGCCAGCCCAATACTGCCTAAGCCAATAATTCCCGCGGTCCTGCCGGATAATTCTGAGAAAGCAGGATAGCGCTCGAATAGCTCTGTGCGGGCCCATTTCCTTTCGAGTTGAAAACGATAGGCTTCGTGTAACTTGCGCGCCAAGATGATCATCATTCCCAGCACATGCTCGGCGATAGGAATGTCATACAGGCCACGGGAGTTGGTGACGATGATGTCGCTCTCGATCATCTCCGGGAATAGCACATGCGTCGCCCCGGCCGACGAGAGATGGAGCCATTTGAGCTGCTTGGCGATGTGCAGATCTTCCGGACTGAACCGCACCGCAAAGAGAACGTCTGTATCTATTAGCTCTTCCCGACGGCGTCGCGGATCCGGGTTTTGAACAAAGGCCACCTGCGTTTCGGGAAATTCTGCCTGGAGTTGTTGCGCGGCAGCGGAAGGAAATTCGGGAAAGCCGCTCAGTCCAGACGCGCCAGCGAATGAGATACAGACCTTGGTCATCGCTACCTCCTTTATTACGAATCCTCATTCCCCACCGATTGCTGCCAGACCGGCGCGAGCGCACTCAATATCTTGCTCTTCCGTTCCCCCACTGGCTCCGACGCCACCGAGTAACTCTCCATTGATAATCAGTGGCAGCCCGCCGCCGGCAAGCAATAATGGTCGGCCAGCGATGTTTCCGATGCTTTCAACCAACTGTGGCCGTTTCTGGGCAAGTTCTCCGACCTCGGCCGAGGTGCGGCGGAGCGTTGCCGCGGTAAAGGCTTTGCTCTGTGCTACCCCCGCGGTCAGCCATCGCGCCCCATCCATCCGTGCCAGTGCAATCGGGTTGCCGGCGGGATCGACCACTGCGAAGCTCATCGCCCAACCTTGTTGCTGGGCTTTGGTTTTGGCCGCCGTGAGGAAACGTTCGGCCATCTCTAAGGTTAAGACCCTGCGTTGCGCGGGGACTTTTTCTTGCGCGAAAGCAAATGAGACTGCCAACCAAAAGCTAACCAGAAGGGCTGCAACAATACGCATGGTGGCCTCCTTGATAAGCAGACGTTACCTCGCATTGACCAGAAGGGTCAAGCGAAAGTAAAGTGAACAGCACTATGGCTCGCATCAGCAAAGAAGAATATGTACGTCACATGGCGAAAAGTCTCGACCTTCCGCCGGAAGTGATCGAGAAGATCACTGTTTCGCGTGCGCAAGGCGATGAGAAAGATGGTGGCTGGAAGATCGTGCGGATGTTATCAGTCGCCGATCTCCAACCCTATGGTTTAGAAGGCCGTCTCACCTCTGCTGGCTGGCGGACCATCTTGCGGTCGATTATCGAGGACTAGACGAAGAGCCGGTCAATTGTAGGGCGCGCCGGGCGCGCCGATCAATGGCGCGGTTTGCGCACCTTACCATTACTTGCCTTATTCCAGGACTTTCCTGTAGTTTAACTCGGTCAAACCAGGAAAGGGACTTTCTATGGCACGTAAGACAAAGGTGTTAGGATTTTCTGTAGCGCCGGACCTCGCTAAGGAATATGAGCAACTAGCTGAACGCCACGGCACGACCAAAAGCGAACTATTCCGTCGTATGGTCGAATCCTATACAGAGAAGATCGACGAAGAGGAATTTTTCCGACTCCAAAGAAAGATGACACGTCGTGCCCGCCAGAAGGGTGTTTTTACAGAAAAAGAAGTGGAGCGGATCGTATTCGAGGACCGCTGATGCGGGTGGTTTTCGATACCAACATTTTCATCTCCGCATTTATCGTCCCTAATAGCCAAGGAGAACAAGCGTTACTCTTCGCCCGCCGTAAATGCTTCTCTTTGTTTACCTCAATTGCCATCCTCGCCGAGACAGCACGAAAGCTGCGGGACAAGTTCGACCAATCTGGGGAGGATATTAAAGCCGCACTGCGGCTTATCAGTCGTACTGCCACAATCCTGAAGCCAGGAATCTCCCTAGAGATACTGTCAGATACACCTGATAATCGTATTCTTGAGTGTGCACTCGAAGCGCAAGCCGACCTCATAGTCACCGGAGATCGTCACCTTCTTCGACTCAAAACGTTCCGCGGAATTCCAATCGTCCGTCTCGTTGATTTCTTGCGGATGTTCCCGGCTAGAGAGCGATAGGAACAGCCACCGAGGATTGATAACTGAAGCTCTTTGGCTGGCGGACCATCTTAGGGTAAGAGGTGTAGGGTGGGCACTGCCCACCGTTGCTTTTTTCCCTTGACAGCCGCGCTCTCTTTGGTCTACACCGAAAGCCTAAAGGACCACGCGTACCTGTGCAGAGGCGAGAAGCGGAAGTACACAATGAGTGAGAATAAACTGCAAGACAAAGTGGCGCTGATCACCGGCACTAGCCCGAACATTGGCGGTGGCATCGCCGAGGGGCTAGCGGACGCCGGAGCCAAGATTGTCTGTGTCGATATCCATTCCGATAACGCCGAGCAGTGCGCCGCTTCAATCGCCAAACGCGGCGGACAGGCAATCGGTGTGGTCTGTGATGTCACCAACGAGGATCAGGTCAAAGCGGCAGTCGAACGTGCCAAAGCGGTATTTGGTGGTGTAGACATTTTGGTCAATAGCGCTGTCGTCTTCAACCAAAAGGGTGTGCTGGATATGCCCCTGGCCGAGTGGACCCGCCAAACCGCGGTCATCCTGACCGGTACCTTTCTCTTCACCAAGTATGTGGCGCAATTAATGATCGACCAAGGTCGCAAGGGTAGTATCATCAACATCATCTCGACGGCCGGACACCAAGGCCAACCACGCAATATCGGGTATTGCACCGGCAAAAGCGGGCTGCTGAACTTCACCCGATCTGTGGCGATGGAACTCGCCGAGTACGGCATCCGTGCGAATAGTCTGACCCCGACCGCAACCGATCCGACTGAAGGGATGGAGCGTGCGGTACAATGGGGACGTCCACCGGGAGATCGCAAACTCGTAAACGTCTTTGAGCCATTTCGCAGAGGCGCGCCGTTGCGCAAGCTTCCCAGCCCACGGCATTATGCTAAAGCTGCAGTCTTTCTTGCCTCGGACGATGCTGAGATGATTACTGGGATGGATCTTCGTGTAGACGCAGGGACTATCGGTCGTTATTGGGCGTGGACGCCCGAACAGTGATAAGTAATGAGTACTGAGAGCCGAGTACTAAGGGAGAGACATCATGGACAATATCCCACTTGAAGGCTTGATTATCGATAATCAGCAAGACGGTCTATTCCGCGTCAACCGTCAGGCGTTCACCAGCCAAGAGATCCTGGCGTTGGAAAAAGGGCGCCTGTTCGAACGGTGCTGGATTTACGCCGGGCACGAGTCGGAAATCCCTAATCCCGGCGATTTCTGCACACGCCGTGTCGCCGGCCGCCCCGTCATTCTGACACGCGGTGATGACGGGGTCGTGCGCGTGCTGCTCAACACCTGCACCCACAGAGGCGCGTTCGTATGTCGAGAGCAAACAGGCAATGCCAAGACCTTCCAGTGTCCGTATCATGCCTGGACCTACAACAATCGTGGCGAGTTGGTTGGCGTGCCGGGGGAAGACGCCTACAGCGCCGCCTTCGACCGCCGCGAACGGAGCTTAGCCCGGGCGCCGCGGATGGACAGTTATCGAGGGTTCATCTTTATCAGTTTCAATCCAGCCGTTGAGGATCTGCTGGATTACCTGGCCGGCGCTAAAGAGTTCCTCGATCTGGTGTGCGACCAGTCCGAAGTGAGTATGGAGATCGTGCAGGGATCTCAGCTCTACAGCATTCGCGCTAACTGGAAACTCCTGGTCGAGAATAGCTTTGATGGATACCATGCGCTGCCGACGCATCAGCGCTACATGTCGTTTCTTGCCGAAATTGGCGGCATGAACATGGCAACCGCCACTCGTCTACGAGGAGAGGCGAGAAATCTGGGCAACGGACACGCAGTGATCGAATACGAACCGCCGTGGGGACGTTTGGTTGCGCGTTGGGCACCATATTTTGGAGAAGCCAAAAGAGCCGAGCTAGAGGCGTTACAAAAAAGATTGGAAGAACGCTTTGGCGCCGAATGGGCCTACCGGGTCGGCCAAACCAGCCGCAACTTGCACATCTTTCCCAACCTTGTCATCAACGACATTATGGCGATTACCGTGCGGACCTTCTTCCCCGTGTCCCCGGATTACATGGAAGTGAGTGCTTGGGCTTTGGCACCGAGAGAGGAAAGTGTAGAAGACCGCACCCTCCGTCTCGATAATTTCCTTACCTTTCTCGGGCCAGGGGGATTTGCCACGCCAGATGACGTGGAGATGCTCGAGTCCTGCCAGAAAGGATTCGCTAATCGCGAGGTGATGTGGTCAGACATCTCGCGCGGGATGAAACGCGCCCAGCCAGGCACGGCAGATGAGTTGCAGATCCGTACGTTCTGGCGACGGTGGCACGAACTGATAACCGGAACTCCTACCGTGCAGACGGCGGGACAACGAGCTGCTTAATTTTTTCATAAGCGCTGAGAGCGTTGTATGACAGCAGCAAAACTCGTGGTGACTCGTCAAGAGATCGAGGATTTCCTTTATGAAGAAGCCACTCTGCTTGACGAGTGGCGGCTGGAGGAATGGCTCGAATTCCTCACCGAGGACGCGTCGTACTATGTACCCGCGACGGACCTTCCCGACGGCGATCATAGGTCGACGCTCTTTCTCATCTCGGACGATCCCACGCGGCTGCGCTCTCGCGTCAAGCAATTACTCGGGCGCTTCGCGCACGCGGAAAACCCCCACTCACGTACGCGTCGACTCATCAGTAACGTGCGCATCCGTGGGATCGAAGGCGACACGATCCGGGTGACCGCGAATTTTGTTGTCTATCGTGTGCGTCAAGAACAGGTCGATACGTACGTTGGGCGCTATGAGCATACGCTTGTGCGCCAAAAAAACAAACTCCGCATCCGCGAACGCAGAGCGATTCTTGACCTCGATTCACTTCGACCACAAGGGAAGGTGAGTATTATTTTGTAAAGGGCTACTAGCTTTTAGCTCCTAGCGATTTTTCTGGAAAAAGCTAGCAGCTAATTGCTCATACCTAATCGCCTTAAAGGAGGACTTTTATGGGCGAAATCCTCGGCATCGGCATGTCGCATGTTCCCTACATGATGAATGCACCGGAGAATATGTTGCAGGTGCGAAAAAGGTTGATGAAAGTTGTCGAGCGCCTTGAAGGACGGCCGTTTCAGGACCCACCTGAGGCCCTCGAACAACTCGGCAATAACCCGGAGGCGGTTGCGCGTGAGCATCATCGTCTTCATTGGCAGGCATTCAACACCCTGCGGGCATATATTGATGAGGTGAAGCCCGATGCCATCCTCATTATCGGTGACGATCAAGCGCAGTGTTTTCAAGCCAACAATCTTCCTCCCTATTCCCTCTACGTGGGAGAAACCGTCGATGCTAAGCCCTTCTATATGTCTCGCTTTCCCGGTGATGCCGAATACCTCCAGCGCACCTGGGGAGTTGCCTCCGATCATCAATATCACTGGCCGTGTCATACTGATTTAGCCGTTGCCATCCGTGACGACCTGATTAGGAGTGGCTTCGATATCGCTTCGTCCAACGATCTGAATAGCGACCGGTGGCAGTACGGCCTCGGGCACGCCCATGCCAACACGCAACTCTTCTTGCACAACGATGACGGACGCTATCCGATCATTCCGCTTTTTATCAACTGCTATGGTACCGATTTGAACATCTTCGGCACCATGGCCTCCGGCGAGAGTATAGAGGCCAGACCGGCAGCCGGGTATCCGCCAGCGCCGACCTCGCGGCGGCTCTACGAAATGGGCCGGGCGATTCGTAACGTGTTGTTGCGCCGCCCGGAACGAGTCCTGGTCTGCCCCAGTTCGACATGGTCCCATACCTGGCTGACCAAGAAGTATCATCGCATGCGAATGGACGTTGAAGGCAATATGGAAAAGATGCGCTGGTTCGAGCGAGGGCAAGCTAGCCTGATTGCCGAATATGACTCACCAGATGTCGAGAACAATGGTGACCACGAGGTGCGCAACTGGATCGTCGCTGCGGGTATCATGGGTAGTCGCCCACTAGAAGTGACGTGGCACGTGGTCTCTTGGGTGTCTACCGGTTTTCGCGTCTTCGGCATCTGGCGTTAGCACCTAACCGTAGGGGCACGGCATGCCGTGCCCCTACTCTGGACTTGCGAACATGAATACACCGCTCCTGCCTGTTATCGACATGCATAATCATATCGTTGCCCCTGACGTCGTTGCTTTTCTGGCACGGGAAGGGGAGAGGTACGCGACCCGTCTGGTCGAGCAAAATGGTCAGCGGTTCTTCGTGATTCAAGAGTCCGCGCGGCGGCCCTGTAACGCCAAGATCTCGCAACCTGAGGCGCGCATCCCTGACATGGATGCCGAGGGCATTCACATTCAGGCCGTGTCGTGCGTGCCTTTCCTCATGTATCCGGAAGTGTCGTCCGACTTGGGATTGGCGATCGCCCAAGTTAATAATGACGCCTTGGCAGCCATTGGTCATCGTCTGGCGGATCGTTTCGTACCGTTAGCATCGGTGCCGCTGCAAGATCCACCAGTGGCGGCGCGCGAGCTAGAGCGCGCAGCGAAGCTCGGGTTGCGCGGGGTGGAAATCCCGCCGCGTGTCCAGGACCAGGGGCTGGATGAACCGCAATTTGAGATATTCTGGCAAGCGGCAGAAGCGTTACAGATGGTGGTTTGTCTCCACCCCTTTGAGGCCGCGCCACGCGGTATGTTAGCACGCTATGGTTTGGGGCTCCTGGTAGGGAATCTGTACGATACCGGCTTAGCCGCTGCCTTACTCATTTACGGCGGCGTGTTGGAGCGACACCCCGGACTCCGCGTTGTGCTTTATCACGCTGGTGGCGCACTCCCGAGTTTGCTCGGCCGACTCGACATGGGCTACGAGCGATTGCCCGATTGTCGCGCTACGGTTCCTCGACCCCCATCGACATATATTAATCAGTTCTCTTTTGATACGATTGCCTTTAATCGTGACATGCTGCGATATTTGGCCACTACCTATGGTGCCGAACGTCTCGTGATCGGCACTGACTATCCCTTACCCGCAGGCGTCGCCCATCCGGTGGCGGAAGTGAAAGCGTTGGGGCTGACGCCAGCGGCCGAGGCGGCTATCCTGGGCGGTAACGCGAGCCGCCTGTTACGGCTCAATTCATGAAGAGACAAGGAAACATATATGAGTGCGACGGATACGTATCGGATTACCTCGGTTGAGCAACTCCGTGCCCGTATGGGCGAGCCGCACCCGCTCGTTCCCCACAAACTCTGGCGCCTATTAGAGCCGGCGGCGGTGGCATTCATCCAACGCTCTCCGTTCTTGCTGCTGGCAACTACGGATGCTGCCGGGAATCTCGATGTTTCCCCTAAGGGGGACGGGCCAGGCTTCGTCGCGGTGGAAAAGGAGACGACACTGCTGATTCCCGATCGCAAAGGCAATAAATTAATCTTTGGTT
>Ga0187894_10002329_pt1 | contig 22853 bp, 15 predicted proteins | sample GBC1701081metaG_FD_136650 | JGI IMG/M metagenome (GOLD analysis project Ga0187894, IMG submission 136650) | White microbial mat communities from a lava cave in the Kipuka Kanohina Cave System on the Island of Hawaii, USA - GBC170108-1 metaG ... | reverse complement strand
TCGCGCCGGCGCGCAGCATCAAGCGCGTCCACGGCACGCCGCGATCAAAGATGTCAGTCTTGAGCAGACCCCACAGCGTCCAGCGTTTCAAATGCTTGCCTTGAATCCTGCTGTCGAGCACGATCCGGCGCCCAGCCGCGCTCATCCAGACGCCTAGTTCTATGTCTTCAATCGCAGGGCGGCGATAGCGCTTTTCGTCAAAGCCCCCAAGGGCCAGAAACTGCCCGCGCCGTATCGCGCCGCACCCGCTCCAGAAAGTGGAAACATCTCCGTCCGAAGCGTGATGAACGTAATGGTGAAACAGGTTCTTGTATTGCGAGAGGAAATTCTTCTCGGCCGGAGAGTCGTCATAAGAGCCGATGACCGCGGCGATTTGAGGGTCTGAGGCAAAATTGGCGGCGAAACGAGCGAGAGCGTCGGGGTGTATGAGCACGTCCGCGTCAACGAAGACAAGGTAACGACCGTTAACCTGCGCCGCGCCGCGATTGCGCGCGCGCGCCGGGCCGCTTGGTCCGTCAATCCGCATGTACTTGAATCCGAAAGGCGCAACCACCGGTTCAATCGGCTCGTCCGATCCGTCATCAACGACCAACACTTCGAAATCGTCGTATTGCGACGAAGCCAGCGCGGCCAGACACTGCTTCAAGCAGCCGGTTGAATTATATACAGGTACGATAACCGAAAGCGTCGGAATCATTTTTGCCGGAAGCCGGCGACCGCGTTATAAATCTTGCCGATGGTCCAACCGATGACGCCGCCAAGCAGCGCCCCGTAGAAGAATCCGATCAAGCTCCCTGTCCAGGTGACTGAGTAACCGATGAAATAATTGCTGAGGAGTTGAAGATGGAGGCCGACATACGCCCCGCCTTTGACTACCAACCAGATGGTCATTCCAAAAAGACCAAACCCGCCGACCAGCGCGCAGACCACCGCCAACACCCCGGCGTGAATCCGGATCACGGCCCTGCTCAATTCTTCAGCTTCTTTCTTCGCACGAGACATAGTTTCAAATCTTGTCCAATAGATCGCGCCGCGCCTTGGCCTCCGCCCGCCGCGCGACCAGATAACCGTACGCCGCAAGGAGCCAGTTTCTGCCCCAGGCGACCAGGTATCCGAGAGCGAACGCGCCGATCCCGACTTCAACCGCCCCGATCAATGCGCCCGTCCATGTCATTTCAAACCCGATCAGGAAATTTCCCAACAGGCGTAGCCTCAGACCGACGTTTTTTCCGCCTTTGAACAGCAGTGTTGCGCTGGCCAGAAAGAGAGTCAAGCCGCTCACCACGCTCAAAGCCACTCCCAGAGCCACCGGGTCGAGTTTGGCGAAGACCGCATCAATTAGTTCGTCGGGCGCGTCGTCCGGAGCCATCGCCGGCGTAGTTACACGCGCCGGCGTCAACCGGTCGCCAATTGCGGATTGCGGATCGCGGATGGTCTTTCGCTCCGTCGCCCCGTCGCCCTGTCGCTCCATCGCCCCGTCGCCCTGTCGCCTTGTCGCCCCTTCCTCGTGATACTCCATCTCGGTGTTTACCGACCACACGTCGTTCTGTTCGCCGACGATGTTGCGGGCGGCGTAAACCGCCGTGAGCATGGAATGATCCTGATTGTTATACCGGTGCAAGCCATTGCGGCCCACGGTCTGCAGATTCGAGAGGCTCTCCAGGTAGTTGCGGATGATCGCCAGGCTCTCGTGGTAATGCTGGTCGTAAACGGGGTAGGCTTTTTTCATGCGCACAACCGTGCCGTCTTCCACCTCGCTCGGCTCGACGATTCCGATCTGGACGCACTCCTGGACGCCCAGCTTGATCAGGCGTTCCTGCGGCCAATCCCACTCTTCATCTTTCTCCCAGAGGAAGTACTCCAACCCCAGCGAGGTGCGCGATGGGTCTGGCGTCATCTCCGGACTCCAGTTCTTGTAATTCTGAATGCGCCCCATTTTAACTTCGGGCGAGTGTATGTAAATCCAGTTGTCGGGGAAGACATCCTCGCGTTTAACGATCAACACGACGGTCAGGTAGTCGCGATAGCGCAGGCGGTTGGCGGCGGCGATCACTTCGTCCGGCGGCGGCGGGTCTAAAGCGTGGATCAGCTCGCGCAGCGGCATCGTTGAGATGAAATGTTCGGCTCCGAACTCGGCCAACTCGCCCGCGGTCGTCCGCCCGTATACACATTCGACACGGCCGCGGCGATGGCGAACCCGCTCGACGCGGACGCCTTCAACCGTCTCGTGACCGCGCGCCGCAAGCAGATCTTTACAGCGCTCCCACATCATTCCCGGCCCGAAGCGCGGGTAGTTGAATTGATCGATCAGCGTCGTAATGATCTCTCCGTCCTCGCCCCGCTTCGAGCCGAGCAACGCGCTGCGCAGCGCTTCGCGCAGCGACAGGTTCTTGATCCGCTGCGCGGCCCAGTCCGCGGAAATCTCCGTGCACGGGATGCCCCAAACTTTCTCAGTGTAGGTCTTGAAAAAGATTTGGTAGAGGCGGTCGCCGAACCGGTTGGAAACCCATTGCTCGAAGTTGGTCTCCTCGGCATGAGGAAAAAGCCGCGCCTTAGTGTAACTCAGGCCGATCAGCAAAGCTTCGATCGGCCCCAAACCGGCAAGCGCGTTCGCGGCTTTGAGCGGGTAATCGAAAAAACGCTCGCGGTAGTAAATTCGTGAGAGGCGCGGCCGAACCAGAAAATCTTCGCGAAGGATCTCTTCCCACAGTTCATTGATCAAAGGAACCTTCGAGAAGAACCGGTGCCCGCCGATGTCGAAGCGGTATCCTCGATAATTGACTGTTCGCGACAACCCGCCGACCTGATCGTCAGCCTCGAGCACCGTGGGCTGCAGGCCGAGCTTTGAAAGCTCATAAGCCGCGGTCAAACCTGCAGGCCCAGCTCCGGTAATCAACACCCTGGACATATTGTTTTTTCCATTCCTCAGTATTAGGGGGCCCCGGGGATTTTTAGACAGCGGATTGGTTTTGGCGTGTCCCTCAGCGCGAACTCCGAGCCTGCGATCACGACTCGAATCGAGCGCGGTTGTCCGTCTCTCATCTGTCTCAATACTTGATTCGGGATGTTGTATCTGAAGCCGTGTTTGCCGTTGCCCATCCCCAGTTGCGCCAAATCATCGCGGGGACGATCGGCGGGAATCGTCTGAAGCAGAGTGTCGCCGTCATAAATATTGACATTGACCGGGCAATTCGGACTGTGGGCGTCCCAGGCCCAACCTTCAATAACCCTGCAGGTGGCGCTGACGTGCTGGCCGTCATAAGCGGGCGGAGCCGCCGTAGACTCTTCAACAATGCAGGGATTGCTCTGCTTGAGCGCTGCGGCGTCGGGTTTCAGATCAGGCGGAAGGGGCGTGCGGCGCCACACATAGGCGCTGCCCCCGCTATAGACCAATTCATAAGACGGCCCGCCGGGGCGGTCGAACGGGTTTTGCTCCGGGAGGTTCAAACCTTTGTGCTGCACCAGAATCCAGGTGGTGTTGTTTTTATCGAGACGATCTATCCACTTATCCCCCGATGGCCAGACCAAGGTCGAGACCGCGGGATTACGATCCGAACCAGTCGCCATCAGGTGGGTTACGAATGGATTCATGTAGTAAATCAGATAATAACCGTTGAAGATACACGCCGTATCACCTGGCTGGGCGTGCTGATTTATGTAATCAACCCCGCGGTATCCGGAGTTGAGCCTGGTGAGCATCTCACGGCGGCTTTCCGCAGTGATCGGCAATCGCCCTTTGCTGCCCAAATCCATCCTGACTGACCGAAAGCCGTGTCCTATGGCCAGGACCGTTAAGACGATCCAGACGGTATTGTGGATTGCGGCTGACTTCGAGACTTTCCCCAATCCCCAGGCCAACCCTTCGTAGAGCGCCAACCCAACCAGCGGCAAGACCGGCAGCCAATATCGCATGAATGAAGCGAAAATAAACCAGTAGGCCGTGTAGGCCAGTATCCACAGTGACCACCAACGGACAGAACGATGCCAGATCGCAATGATCCAGGCGAGCGGCAAGAGCGCGATCACCGGAGTGAAAGTCCGACCGTTATCCGGGAAGAACAGATCCGGCCGCAAACCAAGATAGACGGGGAGTTGAAAGAAGTTCAGAAACGTCTTGCGAAGCCCACCACCGCTAATCAGACCATCGAACGACTCCTTCGTTGATAGAACCCAATTGCTGCGAGTGAACTGAGGAAACATCGGCCAGACAGGATTGCCTGTGTGATAGGCGATGAAGCCATACCAGGGAACGGCGATGAGCGCGACAACGCCCCATCCCAGCGTCAACTCCCGCCAGGTAATCCAGGACCGCATGCGCGCCCAGAGACCCAAGACGACACACGCGCCCACGAAGAACAGAGCGGGCATTTTGGTTCCGGCGGCCATGCCGAAGAGCGCCGCGGCAAGCAACCACCACGCGGCTTCGCGCTTATCCCAAAAGACCCGCAGCGCATAGACGCCGAGAAAAGCGAAACACATCGCGCCCACATCCACGTAGGCCGATTCGCCCAACCACAGGACCAGCGGATGAGATAACGCCATCGCAGCCGCGGCAAGACCGAGCCACGGCCGCTGCTGACGCTGTCCCCAAGCGAAGAGACCGAGGGCAGTGAGCATCAAGAGAGTGTATTCGACCATCTGGGCCAGAATGTCGTCCTTCAACGCCATCGCCCAGGCAAACAGCATGTGGTTGAGCGCCGGCAGCAAGGGGAAAGCCCCTCCGCGCAAGGCGACGACTCGATGCTCGATCAGATACTGGCGGGCTATCACCAGGTGACCCGCGAGCGCATCCCAATGCAGAGGCGGATATTGAGCGGCCAGTAGCAGCGCCCCGGCATAAGCGAGCGCCAGCGCAGCCACGCCGAAAACCAGCAGGCGTCGCGGCCGCATTCGTTCTTTCCACGACAGACTTGACAGAGATGATAACAGCGCCTGCCCGCGCCCCACACGGATGAGATAAAAGACCGTCGCCGACGCCGAGACGATGGTCAATCCCCAGATCACTCCGCTGTAAAGCGCGCCACAGAGTCCCAACGCAAATAGCGCCAAGGCCCACACCCCCATTCCTAAAGCGAGCGTGAAAACCAGGCGTTCCATCAAAGTATGGAAATGGTATTTGTGGAGAAAGACGCCGCCCGCTCCGAAGGCTGACAAAAGCATCAAGCTCCATAAACCCAGATGCGAAATTCCCCACAAGATGTATTGGTACAAAGATGCGAAAGATACAAGAAGAAACACCAGAAGACGCATACTTCCCGAATTAATAAGATCGGCCCTGTTTATCCGATTCGGCCGATAGCTGAGGCCCGATTAGGCTTCGGCTTTGAGGTTATGAAGATGTGGGTTCGTCAATTCAGGTTCACTCAAGAGAACGCAACCCCGATACGAGTTTGGACACACCCACCCCTACCAATAAACCCTGAAGGAAACCTCGTGCCGAGGCAGCAATCAAGCGCTCCTAAACACCCCTCGGCTTTGCCGTCTTATTTAGTGGAGCAGTAATGTGAGGGGGGGGGATGGTTCACGTTTTCGCGTGATAGAACAGGGAAATCTACGCGAGACGCCAAAAAAGACGGGCGCATTCTATAAAGTTTTTATCACCCTGTCCAGGCTTTGAACCCGCGCCTCCAGGCTTTTACAAAGTCGCTTTCGGAAGCAGATACGCCATATTTCACATGCGATATCGCATATGAAATATGGCGTATCGTTGCCTCCCCGCTGCAACAACCTTCCCGATCTCGCCTCAAGCATCAAGACGATCTTCATATGGCACTACCTCATCATGCTCGACATATCGCCGGAGGAGCCTGAGATACGCCGCCCAGCAGTAGCAGGACACGCGATAATGCTCATTCGACTCGGGCCAACCAGTGTGATGAAAGCGCACCTCAGTCACACCCTCTTTCTCGTTGAGGAAGAAGCCGACTCGCGTCCCCTGCCAATCCTCCTGCGCGCTGGTCATCTCCAGTTCAAACTCTCTATCCGGGGCGCATCGAGATACTACCGCGCGCCAATCGTGCGCGGGGCCGAACCAAAGTTCGTATTCCGCTCCTTCCACAGGTTTTCCTGCAGAGCGCTTCGTCCACCAAGCGTCGAGACCCGCTGGCGTGGAGATAGCTTGAAATATCTTTTGAATTGATGCTCTGATGGGAAAGTAATGAAATATGTCAGCCATTGCTCCTCCTTATGTTGGATCTGAAGATGAAGGTGTGCGCGGTCTTCGCAAAGAGATCGTAATCCTTCTCTTTCAGGTATCTGTACACCTGATTCTTTTCGATCTCCTCCAGACTATGATCAACACACTCCACCAGAATACAGAAGGGCCGATACTTGCTCCAGTCATTTGATTCAAGGACCTCCAGGTCCAACCCCTCAACGTCTATTGATAGAAAGTCTATCTCCTGATTCGGCGCCAAATGCTCATCCAGGACTTCAGCCAGGGTCCTTGTAAAGATTGCTTTCCTGCCAATTATGCGATAAGCCGTATTATCCCGGCTTCGAGAGAGCATTTCGTCAAATGAATTTAAAGCCGGGTCATCGAACATAAAGTAGGTCATCTCTCTTCTCTCGCTCGCGATCGCGGCCTCTATATTTATGTCGTTTGGTCTGATCGCATTGAATAAATCCATGCCGCCGGGCATAGCGTCAATATTGACGCCCCTCCAGCCACGCGCGTAGAAGAAATATGTGTTGGAGAATCGCTGCGGGTGATGCGCCCCGACGTCTACGTAGAATCCCTTTCGCCCGCCTTCGAATATCCGCCTGAGGATCATATCCTCGCCTTCTTGAGAGTATGACAGCGAGGAGTGGGAATACGCTTTTTCCCGGTAGATTCGGAGACCGAAACGATCAAGTAGATCGTTGATCCAATGCATGGCTAGCTGGCCTTTGCGAAGACCTCTCGCTGCTCGCCGAGCTCACGCGCCGCAGGCGTGACGATGGTTTTCGCATTGATGTAAATCTTCTCGCCTGCGGCAATGGCGCGTTTGACATCGTCTTCGCACACAAAATCCACAGGGCGCGCCGGCGCGCTATGACCATTGCTTTCGCTCTGATCAGCAGACGTCTGAGCTGACAGCGCAGCCTGCGTTTGCCTATTTGTCGCGGCCTCGGATTCTGACGACGCCGGATCGGCGGTTTCCGCAGACGGCCCCCGTTCCTGTGATTTGCGCTCAGCCATGAACCTATCAACCAGCGCGGCGATCGCCCCCATAGGGATTGCGGATTGCGGATTGCGGATTGCGGATTGCGAAAGAGGCGCCAATCCGCAATCTGCAATCCGCAATCCCCATTCCCCACTCCCCACTCCCCGCTCAGATGCGGTTACAGGCCGTGTCTCGAACGCCACGCGTTTGATGTCCATCAGGTGCAGCGGCGAGATATTGTCGGAGGTCACGTTGCCTCCCCACGAACCGCACCCCAGGGTCATCGAAGGCGCGAGCGCGGTTGAAAACCCTATCGCGCCGTGCGTCGCAGGCGTATTGACAACCACGCGCGCGGCGGGCATCAGGATTCCGTAACGCAACGCGGCGTCGCGGTTGCGCGTGTGAATCGAAGCCGTGTGCCCCATCCCGCCGTAATGCAGAATCTCGTCACACAGGCGGCTTCCCTCTTCCAGACCATTCACGACGTAGTAGGTCAAGATCGGTGAGAGCTTTTCGATTGAGAGCGGGAAATCGCGACCGACGCCGCCGACTTCGGCGATCAGGCATCGGGTGTTGGGTGGAACGCTGATACCCGCCATTTCGGCGATCGTCGTCGCGGGCTTGCCTACGATCTTCGGGTTCAAGCTGCGCTGCGGGGTGACCACCAATATGGCCAGTTGTTCAGCTTGAGACCGGTTGAGGAAATACGCGCCCTGAGCGGCAAGCTCGGCGCGAACCTCTTTGTCGAGCGGCGCGTCAACCACTACTGATTGTTCCGAAGCGCAGATGGTGCCGTTGTCGAAGCAGGTGCCAGCCAGGATATCTCGCACGGCTTTCGGCGCGCCGGCTGTGCGTTCGATGAACGCCGGCACGTTTCCCGGACCTACGCCGAACGCGGGTTTGCCCGATGAATAAGCCGCGCGCACGAGCCCCAATCCACCCGTGGCCAGGATGACTGCCGTCAGCTTGTGCTTCATCAAACTTTCCGTGCCCTCTATGGTTGTCAGTTCGATGCAACCGATGGCCTCGGCCGGCAATCCTGCCCTGACGCCGGCTTCGCGCATGACACGGACGGTCTCCACTACGCAGCGCGTGGCCGACGGGTGCGGGCTGAGCACGATGGCGTTACGTGATTTGACGGCGATCAGGATTTTGAAGATTGCGGTCGAAGTGGGATTGGTCGAAGGGATGATCGCGGCCACGACCCCGCGCGGCGTGGCTATTTCAACCACCGACCCCGTGTCGCGCACCACGCCGACCGTTCGCAGATTCTTGAAGTAATTATGAACGTCAACGGCGGAAAAGAGATTTTTGACGTTTTTGTCCGCGGGAACGCCGTAACCCGTCTCTTCGTGCGCGAGTGTGGCGAGGCGCATCGAATGCGCCTGAGCGGCCGTCGCCATCGCTTCGCAAATCGCGTCAATCTTCGTCTGATCGAAGTTGGCGACCGCGGCCTGCGCGCGATGAGCCGCCTCAACCAGATCACGCGCGGCCTGGATTGCTTGCAGGTCTTTGTCAGGCATGGCTCTTCAAAAAAGACAGAGAGACAGAGGGACAGAGAGACAGAGAGATGGAGAGATGGAGGGACAGAGGGACGGAGGGATTTTCTCTCTGTCTCTCCGTCTCTCTGTCCCTCTGTCCTTCTGTCTCTTCATCACTTCTTGCTTTCCTTACCGTCGCTCAGGGCGCGAGGCTCTTTGCCTTCGACTCTCGTGCCCGGGCGGTAACCGTTCTGCGGGATGACGCGTTCAACTTCAATGTGCGGACGTGGGATGACATGAACCGAGACCAACTCGCCGACTCGCCGGGCAGCGGCGGCGCCAGCGTCCGTGGCCGCTTTGACCGCGCCGACATCGCCACGAACGAAGACGGTGACGTAGCCCGCGCCGATGTATTCTTTGCCGACCAGTTGAACATTGGCGGCTTTGACCATCGCGTCGGCAGCCTCGACCGCGCCGACAAAGCCTTTTGTCTCGACCATGCCGAGAGCTTCCATACTCATTACTTCTTCCTCCGAAAACCAACCACGAAGAAACGAAGATCACGAAGGTTTTTTCTGTTCCTTCTTCGTGTTCTTCGTTTCTTCGTGGTTGATTTTCATTGTTTCTGGGCGTCGCTCATTGCGACATGAACGACTCCCCCGGAAATCCAGGGCGTCGCATAGCAAGATGCGCGCCGCCTCTGGGGATTTGGAAAGGGTTTGCTTTCTGAATTTATCGCCGATGAAGCCGCATCATAAACTGGCCATTGAATCAGCACAAGCTAGAGCGGCGGCGCGAACAAAGAGACCGTCCTCGATGGCTCCGGGCCGGGCAATTCCCGCGCCTAAATCGCCAACTCATCTTCTCTAATGGATTTATACGTGGACAATAATAATGAATTAGGGTATCTTCCCGCGCGACGACCTCACTGGACGCTGATTCCCTATCGGCGTATTGATCCCGAAGGCGAACCTCATCGTAACCGACCCTATAAGTCAAGCCGAAAATAAAACGTTTGCCCAAATTCCTCTCTTTCAGACTGAGAGACCAAATAGAAGTCTGGCGGCCTCACCACGCTGCCATAAGAGGAAAAGAAGTTATGAAGAGGAAAATATGAAGAAGACATCCTTACTCTACACCACACTCTACACAACACTTATACTCGCTACTCTGGCGTTCGGCGCCAATCTGATCGGCGGTTTGCCATCTGCTCTCATGGATTGGTTAAACATCCCCGTCGGCGTCAAAGCCGAAATATCGGGGAAAGACGGCGCATTAACCGTGACCACTCCGAACACCATAATCAACAAATACTGTGTTCTGGCCGTTGACGCTCCCGCGGGGGCTTCGACGATAACCGTCACCAATCCCGGCGGGCCGAACGGGTTGAACCCCGGCGCGCTCACCGCCGGCGACCTGATCATGATCGTTCAAATGGCGGGCGCCTCGATCAATACCAGCAACAATCCGAACTACGGCGCGGTAACAAATCTGAACAGCGCGGGACGGCACGAATTCGTCACTGTCAGCTCGGTCGAAGGAAACCTGATCAGAATCAATCCGCCATGTGGTGGCTTGAGGTTCAGCTACTCGGCGTCAGGCAAGACTCAGATCATCCGCGCGCCGCAATACACCTCATTGACGATCAATAGCGGCGCGTCGCTCACGGCGCCTGCCTGGGATGGGAAGATCGGAGGCGTCGTCACCGCGCATGTTCAAAACAACGCGATCATCAACGGCGTGATTGACACGAGCGCTTTGGGTTACAGAGGCGGCGCGCTTTCGTCAACTGGCGACGGCGGTTTCCGCACCGATTATGTGTCAACCGGAATGGATGACGGCGCGGAGAAAGGAGAAAGCCTCGCCGGTTATCAAACGGATTATGATCTGAACGGTGGGCGTTATGGACGCGGCGCTCCGGCCAATGGCGGCGGCGGCGGCACTGCGCACAACTCGGGTGGCGGCGGCGGCGGCAATGGAAACAATGGAAAAGCCTGGACGGGACAAGGCGTGATGGACGGAAGCGCAATTGGCGCGGAGGCCTGGCGCCTTGACCCTGGTTATGCCGCCAACGGAAACGCTCTGACCGATTCGTCGGGAGGTGGTCGTGGCGGCTATAGCTATGGGGATAACAATGGCAACGCGCTGACAGACCCGCCGGGTGATCCCATTTGGAAGGGTGACAACCGCCGCGAAGTGGGCGGGCTTGGTGGGCGGCCCGCTCCACAAGATACTTCAGGCCGCCTCTTCTTCGGCGGCGGTGGCGGCGCGGGCACGCAAAACGACAACACTGGCGGCGCGGGCGGCAACGGCGGCGGATTGATTTACATAATTGCGGATACGGTCAGCGGATCCGGCGCGCTGCGTTCCAATGGCGCCAATGGAGACAGCACACGTGGCGACAGCCGCGACGGCGCGGGCGGCGGCGGCGCGGGTGGAACAATCATTGTCAAAGCCAAAACGCTCAGCGGCGTCAGCGCGCAGGCCAATGGAGGCAATGGCGGCATTCACTTTCCGCCCGCTCCTACCTTCGCTATCCAATCCGTAGGCTCCGGCGGAGGCGCCGGCGGCGGATTTATCGCATACGACGGCGGTTCGATTTCGACCCAGGTCAATCCGGGCGCGAATGGCGTTTCACAAGCTTCGTCGGTATCCGAATTCCCGGCCAATGGCGCGACGCGCGGCGCAAGCGGCGCCATTAGCGCGACCATTACCAATATCCCGTTCTGTTCGACAACTAGCGACATTTCAGTCACCAAGACAAACAACGCCACGATAATCGTCCCGGGCGCGCCGACGACCTACACTGTCGTCGTCAAAAATAACGGCCCGAACGATGTTTTTGGGATCCCGGTGACGGATCCGCTGCCTCCGATCTTCACTAACATTACCTGGACGTGCTCAAGTTCGCCCGGGTCGAGTTGTCTTGTGGCGAACGGCTCGGGAAGCGTCAACACACGGGTCAACCTGCTCAACAGCGGGACGGCTACGTTCCAAATCACGGCGACACCCGATCCATCGGCGCCCGCGGGATCGGTCACAAACACCGTGACCATCGCCCCTCCGGCAGGGGCCGTTGACACAAATCCCGATAACAACACAGCGAGCGACACCGATACGCTCGCGCCTCAGGCCGACCTTTCGATTACGAAGACTGACGGCGTGAGCGAGGTTACAGCCGGAACCGGCCTGACCTACGTAATCACGGTTCGCAACAACGGTCCGAGCGCGGTGACCGGCGCGACCGTAACAGACCCTCTCTCATCGAAGCTCGGGGCCGCTTCGTGGACGTGTACTGCGTCAGGTGGAGGAAGCTGCGCCGCGTCCAATGGAACCGGCAGCATCAACACGACTGTCAACCTGGGGCCGGGCGCGACAGCCACCTTCACAGTCACGACGTCAGTAGCGCCGACCGCCACCGGATCGCTCGTCAACACCGCCACCGTGGCTCCGCCCGCCGCTGTTCCTGATACGACGCCCGGCAATAACAGCGCGACCGACACAAACACCATCAACCAGGCTCCGGGGCCTAAATTCAGGCCCTCAGACATATCCATTCGCACGACCAGCCCTGACGTCTGCATCGGCGGCGGCAAGTTGTTGAATGTCGAAGTCAAGCTGACAAACAGCGGCGCCGGCAATCAGAAGAACAATCCCGGATCTGAATTCACGGCGATGCTGCCCGCGCAATTGAGCGCGATTGCCGGATCGTGTACGGCGTCGAAAGGAGTCTGCTCGGCAAGCTTGGGGCAGATTGATTGGAACGGCGAGATCAACGCAGGCGAAACGGTGACCATCAACTACCGCGTCCGCGTCCGCCAAATCGTGCAATCCGGCCAACGGTTCTGCACCGATTTCAAGGTCAATTACGACACGAACAACGACGACGTAAATGACGCGACGACGACGGCGACGTCGTGCCAAACGGCAAACTGTCAGCCCGCGCCCTGCTCCGGCCCTGATTGTCCCGACCTTGGCCCTGGCGATTCGTTACCCGACCTGCCGTCGCCAGCCAGCAGCGATACGAGGCCGGGTTCGATCCTGATCTTCCCGGCTTATACCTCCGACGCGTCAAGGCCCAATGCGCAAAACACGCGCATCAGCATAACAAACGTTGACGCGTCGCGCCCGGCGTATCTCCATCTGTTCTTCATTGACGGGAACACATGTTCCGCCGCAGACAATTTCCTGTGCCTGACTCCGGCTCAGACCACAAGCTTCCTGATGTCGGATATGGATCCGGGCGTAGCCGGCTACCTGATCGCCGTAGCGGTGGACAGCCAGGGATGTCCGACCAACTTCAACTTCCTGATCGGGGACGAGTACATCAAGTTCGCGTCGGGGCATTCGGCCAACTTGGGAGCGGAAGCCGTCTCGGCGATCAAGGTCCCGTCGTGTTCGCCGGACGGAACCAGCGCGACCATCAAATTCGACGGAGTCCAGTTCAGTCAACTCGGACACGTTGTCGCCGCGGATGGATTGCCGAGCGTCGCCGATACCAACTCGACGATGCTCATCGTTGATCGCATCGGCGGCGATTTGGCGCTGAACGCGGCAACCATTGGATCGCTGTTCGGCATTCTGTACAACGACACCGAAATCGGGTACAGCTTCAACGTCAATTCGCGGACCTGTCAGTTGCGCGAGCTGCTCAATCAGAACTTTCCCCGCGTCGCGCCGCGATATCCTGACATTGTGCCTCCGGGCCACAGCGGATGGATGAAGTTATGGGTCACCACAACCGGCGATCAAACCGCGTTGGTCGGCGCGACGATCAACGCTAGCCAGGGTGGCGACGGATACCGTGGCGGACATAATCTGCACAAGTTGACGCTTGGCAGCGCCACGATCACTATCCCGCTCTTCCCGCCAGCCTGCCAGTGATGACCTGGTCCCAAATGTGAAAGTGAGGGCGGGAAAACTGAGAGTCTCAATTTTCCTGTCACTCATTTTCCTGTTTTCGCGAGTGGGTTTCATACTCAAGAAAACTGTTTTTCGCTTTCCTTTGTGACTTTCCGAGAAACAGGGATCAGGCCCCTCCTTTTGTTTTTATCGGCTTTCTTGAGGTAGACTCCCGCCATATTGAGGCGGTTTAGTCTCACCTCTCCCTAAACAACAACCTCCCTGAACAATTGAGTACCGAGGTGATCCTCCATGAAACCTGTCAAAATGAATTTTGTCGAAATTAGAGAACTGCTTATGAACGGCTTGAAGACATATGGGTTATCAGACACAGTTTATGATCTTGCCTACCGCGGCATTAATCACTTCACCACGCTCATGGTATTAAAGTGCCTGACGATAGACGTCGTCGATCGCAAATTTCTATTCAGCAAAAACGGGTACACATGCGAATTCCTCGATCCGGAAAAATTGATGGTCCTATCGAAAAATCGTGAGTATCAATTGGAGAAACATTTTCTGGATGAGGCCATTAGCAAAGGCGATGAATGCTTCGCCATTTTGGACGGCGATTCTCTTGCCAGTTACGGCTGGTATTCCAACAACCCAACCAAGGTAAGCGATGAGTTGAAGCTTCATTTCAACGAGCGTTACGTATACATGTACAACGGCTTCACTCATCCGGATTACAGAGGGCAACGGCTCCACGCGATAGGCATGACGATGGCGCTGGATCACTATCTCAATCGGGGATACAAAGGAATAGTTTCGTGGGTCGAAGCCAACAACTTCAGCTCACTGCGGTCATGCTATCGGATGGGTTACAGAGACTTTGGAGAGATCCTTATCATCAAGCTCTTTCGTAAATATTTTATTCTTCGCGACAAAGGGTGCCGTGACAATGGCTTTAAAGTATCGACGATCCGCTAAATAGCGCCGTCTTTTTTGTGGACGGATAGCCCTGACAGACGTATTATTGTGTCCGTTCATAAACGCGCTGTCGCGCGCTCCTCATACGGATTTGGATGTAAGATTCTGGTTCGAGATTTTGGATTCGAGATTAGGATTTGATTTGACAGCCCCATCCCGATCCCTGACCGTGGTCTTCGGCCCCGGAGACCCTGATTTGCCAGCTTCAAGATCCAATAAAGACTTCCCCCAATCTTTGTCCTGAACTCCAGACTGTAATCGCAATACATTCCTGACCCCCACGATAAAGAACCCGGCACAGGAGTAAACACCGTGTACAGGATAGGATTGATCATCTTCATAAGCTTGACCTCGCTCACCCTCCCCGGATCACAAGCAGTAGCGCCCGCGCAGGATGCGATTCGCGCCGAAGCGATACGGCCTAACGACAGCGCCGATGGTCGGCCACTGCCACTGGTAGGGCATTGGAACACGGGCACGGAGGAAAATGGCTTTGGCCCCGATTACCAGATGAAGATGATTGAGCAAGGGCATTACCTGTTGCCATGGTTCCAGATGCCTGCGATTGACCTGCTCCGCGACGATCCGCGATGGGTCAGTTATTACGAGGCGGCGATCAAGCGCGCGGCGCAGCTCAAACTGCCGATCTCGTTCGTCGGAACGCAGTGGGAGTCGCTGTTGACGGAGGACGACGCCTATTTCAATCTGCCGCCGGAGAGCAATCCCAACGTCATCGGCCTGGATGGATCGCCACGGCGCGAGGTCTCGCCCTTTGGAGGCGACACCGCGTGGCATGAAGTGGGCGCGCGGTGGACTTCCGGCCCGATGATGAAACAATTGCAGGAATGGTACCCCGATCCGCCATTGGTGCTCTTCATCTCCAACAATGAACACCAGAAGCTGGGTTGGATGAGAGTGGAAGAAGAGAAACGTTACCTGGTGTCTTACGGGCGCGGCCGGAGCGACGAATTCAAGCGCAAGCTGGTAGGCGACGCCTGGATCGGGCGCTACCGTCTATTGCAGCAAGGCATGCGCGATGGGCTGAGCCATGCGAAATGGCGAACGAACGCGCGCTTCGTCGGCTATGACGCTTTTGGCCCGGCCCATTTCGGGCGCTATCCGGGATGGTTGGAGCTTTCGCTGTATCGCACCGGACGGATTGATCCGAATCCGCTGGCCTGGGATGGCGGCTCGCCTTCGTTCTATCTCTACAACTGGATGGGCAATTACGACTTCACGGTCTTCAGCCCGCAGCTCGACGCCATGAACTGGATCTTCATGATGAAGGAGGCATACCGGCTCAATCCGCGCTTCTGGTTCGAGATTTCGGTCTGGGATGGGCACGACCCCGAAGCTTTTAACGACAAACGCCTGGCCTTCGCGCAAGCTGGACAATTCTACACCCCATCGCGTTACGGAGGTATGGTTCAGTTCGGCATGTGGTTGACGCGCCCGCGCGTGGTGCGCGAATTCCGTGGTTATCGCCAGACGCTGGCCGCCAATGAGCGTTACTTTCTACCGATCGTCGAAGCGGTGGACAAGGTATACTCCGACCCGACGCTGCAATCATTCTGGCGCAAAGGCGCGCTGGTCGCCAACAACAAGCGCCCGCATCCCTACGTATTTGAAATTCCCACCGAATATCAAAACACCGAACGCTGGTTCTTGCTCGACACATCGCTCGATCCGCCACAGCCGTGGGGCATGTCCACACAACTCCAGGTCTACGCGCTCGCCCTGGTCAAGGGCGCCGCGCCGGAGCGGCAGTGGCTGCTCTATGCGCACGCTCCCACGGGCGAACGCCGGTCCGTCCTCATCACCATTCCCGATTACAAACAGGTCCCGGTGGATGTGTCGGTGGGCGGATCGTTTTACCTGGTTGATGAACGGCTCAATCAGGTTCAGGCGCTACAACAGAGCGGGACGGTCGTATCGCCTGTTATAAGAAGAATCCGCAGGAGGTGAGATGTATCGGATGTCAAGTTGAAAAGTTATCCCTGCGGCCTCTCTTCAGGTCTCATCCGAAAAGACCCAAACGCGAACTCCTCCGTCAAGAGGCTGTCCACCACGCGCCACCTCCAATCTCTTCGCGCTCGGATCGACCTGGTACAGCATCCCGGCTCTGATCTCGCTTCCATCGAGAGCGATCTCATTCTCATCGAGGACAAGGATATCCAACTGGCCGCGATCCAGTGACGGATCGACCAGGTTGAGGATGTGCTCACGCAGATCTCCGACCTGCGCCTCAAGCTCGGCGGGCTGCCGGTGCCGGTGCATTATCTTTCCGTTCTCACGGTCGTAGACCAAATACGCGCGCAAGTTCTCCTCGGTTAGGAGAACAACTTTGCCATCGCGCGACCTGGCCGGCCTGTCGCGCTGCTTGGCAGCGCCCAATGTCCCGGGTAGAGCCGCGAGGCCTAAAGCCCCTGTCGAATGCCGCAAAAAACGACGTCTCGTTTCAGAAGATTTCTTTTTCATGAAAATCCCTCCTTTGTTACAAACGGTAGACAACGCCAGCGCTCGCGGCGCTTCCTCCCGTGTTCTTCAGCGCGACGATGACCCTGGATGAACCCGCGGGTAAGAACTCGGTCGAGTGGCCGGGGTTCTCGGGACTAACGCCGCAAAGGATAGGGCCACTCCCTCTACATACCTGGAGAATGTAGGCATGGCTGTAGTCATCACCGTTCTTTTTTGTCAGATACGTCTCGACGAAATACCTATAACTTGTGTTGAGGCTCAGCGCCACGGACTCGGTGAAATTACCGGATCCCCAGATCTCAAATTTCCAAGCGACATTCATAATGTTCTCCTTCCTCTTACTTCACGGATTGTTGTCACGGACAACAAGACCTCGTTCCTTCCGCTCCGCTATAAGGCGCAGGGAAAACGGCGGAACATGTTGTGGATTTTTTTTCGAACGTCGTGTTCCGAAACCGGAGTAACCTACCCGCGATCCAATCTGCCTTCTACTCGCATGTGACGGGAACCTGTCGGACATGTCGCGTGTGTCATGGGATTTTTTCGAACGCCGAGACATGCGGCCCGTTGCTCTCAGCCGGCCGGGTGTGAGTTTCAATATTTCAATATTTGTTCACCAGCATAACTTCTGCGGTAACCTTCTTGTTTTTGACTCTTGCGTGCCTATTGCTGAACACTATGGAATAATCACCTGGCGGTATTGGAAGATCCAGACTCTCTGCATACACGACCATTTTACTGTAGACAGACTCGCTGTTCTCCCGGCCAATAATCGTCACCCAAATATCTTTTCTGCCACCATCCACCAGGATGCTCCCGACCACACGAGCATGTTTGTATTTGGGTTCTACATTTCCGGCATAACACGAGGGAGCCTTCCTGTATTTAAAAACTGACGTATGTGTAAGAACCCCATCAACTTCAGATAAACAGTCTTTGTCCTATCCGGGACTAGAGCAATCTACTCGCTCGCGCTCTAACCTTTCTTTCTACTCTAAGGTGCGGTGGGAACTGCGGAACATGTCGAGAAAAATATGGAATTTTTTTCGAATTGATTCGAGAAACGAAAGTTGATCCGCCCTTGCGGTTTGCAGTTGAGCGTGGGCAGGCGTGAGGCCAATCCGGTCAGAATGGTTTTTCAATGAGAGTGGGCTTCAATTCGAGATTGCGGGCGAGCCGGTGCAGGTTGTTCGGATGGATGCCTAGAATTTTTGCGGCTTGTGTGTAATTCCCCCCAACCTGGTCCAGGGCATTGAGAACGATTTGTCTCTTTGCTTCTCTGACCGCCGAGTGGAATCTTGTTTGCTGGACGTCCGGAAGCAGCGAGGCTTCATGGAGCGCTTCCGGCAGGTCTTCGGGCTGAATCATTTCCGCTGACCCAAGCACTACCGCTCGCTCAATCACATTCTCCAATTCGCGAACGTTGCCGGGCCAATCGTAGCTAAACAGCAAATTCTTCGCCGCGGGCGTCAGACCTACCACTCGCCTCTTACATCTCTGACCGTACTTCACCGCGAAGTAATGCGCCAGCAAGGTAATGTCATCCCGCCGGTCGCGCAACGCCGGCATCGTCAGCGAAACCACGTTGAGTCGATAATAAAGATCGGCGCGAAAACTTCCGTTTTTGATGGCGGCTTCCAGGTCTTGATTCGTAGCAGCGATCAATCTGATGTCTACCTTTATGGCGCGCGTTCCTCCAACTCTCTCGAACTCGCGCGTCTGTAATACCCGGAGCAGTCTGGCTTGCAATGACAAGGGCAACTCACCCATTTCGTCCAGAAACACCGTGCCGCCGTCGGCAATCTCCAACTTGCCCTTCTTTTGTCCTACCGCGCCGGTGAAGGAGCCTTTCTCGTGTCCGAAGAGATCGCTCTCCAAGAACGTGTCGGACAATCCGGCGCAGTTGATTGCGACGAAGGGTTTCTCGGCGCGCGGGCTGAGGTTATGAATCGCGCGCGCGGCCAATTCCTTTCCCGTGCCGCTCTCACCCAGGATCAACACGGTGGAATCCGACGGGGCCACTCTCGAAATCAACTGATAAACCGCCCGCATCGGTTCGCTCTCGCCGATCATATCGTGACCCGCATCGAGTTCGACTTTCAAACGCCGGGCATCGCCTTTGAGCGTCTCCAACTGATTGACAACATCGAAAGGCGCCGCCGCAATCCCCGCGATGGCGGTCAACAATTGCAGATGATCTTCGTCGAATCGCGCATCCGGATCTTTCGTGTCGAGATAGATCACGCCCAGCGCCCGGTCATAAAGCGTAAGAGGCACGCAAAGCAGCGATTGCGTCCGCGACACGAGCAGGCTTTTGACGCCGCGCAAAGATTGGCTTTCCGATATATCATTGCCCAATATGGCCTCGCCACCTTGCGTCACGCGATCGACCACGGTGCGGCTCACGCTCAACGACCTCTCCCCTGCTTGCCCCCGCCCGAACCACGCGAATGGATCACGTTGCGCAAAGCGGTCTTTCGACAGGATGATGGCGCCCGTCTCCGCCGGTATTACCTCGAATATCAATTCCATCAATCGCCGCTGCAACCCGGCCAGTTCGCGAACCTGACTGATGGCCCGGCTGATCTTCAACAACGAGTTCAAATCGCGCGCCAAACGTTCCGTGGCGGGCAATGAGGCGACCTTGTCGGGATGCAGGTAGACGGCCTCATCCGGCTTCAGCATGATTGTTGTGTTTGCCACGAGCTGGCCATTGTCGAGCCGCGCTTTTGGTCCTGACCAGGTAGGCTTATCTTCCGCGAGGATCACGAGGAATCGTGAATCTCCGACCCTGATGAAATCCCCATCCGAGAGCGTTCGCTCGCGCGCCGGCACGTCATTGACCAGCGTGCCGTTGGAGCTGTTCTCGTCCCGCAGCTTCAATGAATCTCCTTCGAGACTGATGCGGCAATGTCTGCGAGATACTATCGGGTCGCTCAGTTGAATATAATTCCCCGGATCGCGCCCTATCCAGACCTCAACAGCGCCCAAAGGGAAAGAGGAGCCCTTGAGCGGCCCGTCTATAGCGATCAATTTCGGATTCGCCAAGCTCTCACCTCCGCGGCAATTCTTGTTTGATTCCAGGCAAGACAGACCAACCATGGAGCTGAAGAAGAGACGCTACCATATCATCTTTGATAGGTTGATACCATCTCTTCTGATACCTCAGCTCGCCTTTGGTATGCGATATCAAACTGCATCGGCGCTGATTCAAACTATATCTTCCGCCTGTTCATCAACTTCCCTTTGAACTATGCCCTCGATCTCTCAGCCCCGAGCGACTGGCATAAAGATTGTCACTGCCGATATCGCGCGGAGGACAGTCTTCGATCTGCGCGTCCGATCGCCATTGCAGTTCTAGAAAGAATGATTGGACAAGGCTTGCTTTGATCCGCCGGTTTCATTATCGTTGCCGGCATCAGCACAGCTTCAGTTTTTTATTTCTGAGCGAAGCCTGGCGACCTCGTTTCACCGCACTACTCAAGCTTTATCCTACAACGATAGTCAATCGAGGGGTCGCAGCCATGCTGAAGTCTGACTACAAAATTTTTCCGCGAAATTCAGGCGGGTCGTCATCCTTATCGAGGCTCGGATTCGGCGTTCTGTCGTGCGCAATAGCGGCGATCATTATCCTGATGACCGCCTGGCGCGCGCAGACGGCTGTTTTTGCCAATCGTCATAACGGCGAGGGCGCTGCCGTTAATCAGGCGACGCCCGTAACTACCGTATCAGCGGCGAGCTACGCGTCTATTGTCGCGCCGGACTCGATCGCGGCCGCATTCGGCTCGCGTCTGGCCACGCAGACAATGTCTGCGACCACCCAACCACTGCCGACCTCGCTCGCGGGCACTACAGTCAAGGTCAATGGCGAGCCGGCGGGACTTTTTTACGTCTCTCCGACACAAGTCAATTACCACCTTCCGCCCAACACCAAGCCCGGCGTGGCCAATGTGGTCGTCACCTCGGGCGACGGCGCGGTCTCGACGGGCGCGGCGCTTGTTGATGCGGTCGCCCCGGGCGTTTTCACCGTAGATGGCTCAGCGCCAGCCGCGCTGGTACTGCGTGTGCTAGCGGATGGCTCACAGCGATACGAGCCGATCGTGCGCTACGATGAGATGGCCAAGAAGTTCATCCTCATTCCGATTGACCTCGGTCCGCCCAGCGAGCACGTCTTTCTGATCCTTTATCTGACCGGCATTCGCGGCGCGGTGGACCCCAACGGCGATGGCAATCTCAATGAGACCGTGCATGTTCTACTCGGCGGCGGTGAGATCACGCCTGATTATGCCGCCAACACTGGTTTCTTTGTCGGGCAGGATCAGGTCAACGTCAAAATTCCGCGCAGCCTGATCGGGCGTGGCCTGGTGGGTCTGCGCGTCAATTATTCGGCGATCACTGAATCCAACGTGGTCAGAATCGAAATCGGCGGCCCCCCGCCGCCGACGCTGGTGACCGGCTTCGACCCGACGACGGCGCTCGTCAACAACGAGGTGACGATCAATGGCGAGAACTTCGCGGCCAACGCCAATGACAATCAGGTCTACTTCATTGACGAAGACGACAAGAACTTTCGGGCTCAAGTCACAACGGGAAACCCGACACAAATCAAGGCCCTCATCCCATTCGGCGCGGGTTCCGGCCCGGCGCTCGTACGCACACCACAAAGCGAAGGACTGAGCGCGGCTCGCCTCACGCTCCGCACCTCGGTCAGCGGCTTTGTCGAAACCTCGAATGGCGAACCGATCCCCGGCGTGGTGGTAAGGATGCGTGGGACGAACATCAGCGCCACCACCAACCGCCAGGGCGTATTCATCCTGCCTGATACTCCTGAGAGTAGAAAGGCGGAGATCGAAATTGATACGACGACGCTGCCGCTGCCGCTGCCGTTTCCCAACCCAGTCTTGCCGATCCAGGTGCGCGCAGGGCACGACAATCATATGAAGCGCCTCCCGCTTCGGCAGATAGACGGCCCCAGTCTTGCTTTCATGCCGCCCAGTTCACTGACCAGCGCCGCGCCTGATCTCGATCCCACCTCCGCCACGTTGGTCCCGACGACACGCAGCATCCAATTGGGTGGCGTGGTCTTTGAAGTCGCCGATAACACGACCGCGATCTTTCCGGGCGGCGCGACGATCGGGTCGGTCTCTCTCAACCTGATCGAGAACGGCCGCACGCCAACCAAACTACCGCCTGGGATCTTCAGCTCGACCATCGCTCAGCTCGCGCCTTTCGGCGTACGCCTTGCGCCTGGGGGCAAACTGACTTTCCCGAACACCGACAGCCTGCCCGTCAATTCACAGCCCAAGCTCTACAAGCTCGATCAAACTTCGGGTAGCCCGACACTCGGCGAATTCATCGAGGCCGGTATGGCGACAGTCTCCGCCGATGGGCAGCGGATCGAGACAACAGTCAATGCGATCACCGAAACGAGCATCTACTTCGTAGCCGTTCCACGCCCCGTGACGAACGTCACCGGGCGTGTCGTTGACAGCGACCGCTCGACGGTGATTCGCGGCGCGCGCGTCACTGCGCGAGGCCAGGAAGCGGCCACCGACGGCACGGGACGTTATGTGCTGCTCAACGTCCCGGTCGTCAGCGCGAATGACCGGCTGACGATTGAAGCCAGCTTCCAGCGGCCCGGCGGCCGTGTTGATCGCGCCGAGCTCAGCGGCGTCGAGCTCGTCCAGAATAGGACCACGAGCGCGCTTGATCTGGTGTTGACCTCACCCTCGACCAATCGCCCGCCAACCATCATCGCGCCGCCGAGTCTGAGCGTGACCGAAGGTGTGACGCTCGACGTGGACTTCGTGGCGAGTGACCCGGACGCGGGGCAAACGATCCAGGTCACAGTCGCCGGCGCGCCCTTCGCCTCAGTAAGTTTGAAGAGCGGCAATGTTTACACACTGAGATTGACGCC
>Ga0187894_10002328_pt1 | contig 22854 bp, 25 predicted proteins | sample GBC1701081metaG_FD_136650 | JGI IMG/M metagenome (GOLD analysis project Ga0187894, IMG submission 136650) | White microbial mat communities from a lava cave in the Kipuka Kanohina Cave System on the Island of Hawaii, USA - GBC170108-1 metaG ... | reverse complement strand
CCTTCTGCTCGCGCGGCGTATAGGCGCGCAACGCATGCTGGACGCGGTTGCCCATCTGGGCCAGCACGCTCTCCGGCACGTCGAGCGGATTCTGGGTCACGAAATAGACGCCGACGCCTTTCGAGCGGATGAGCTTCACCGTCTGCTCGATCTTCTGCAAGAGGCCGGGCGGCGCATCGGTGAAGAGCAGATGCGCCTCGTCGAAGAAGAAGACGAGCTTCGGCTTGTCGGGATCGCCGACTTCGGGAAGCTCCTCGAACAGTTCCGACAGCAGCCACAACAGGAAGGTGGCATAGAGCTGCGGCGAGGACATCAGCTTGTCGGCGGCGAGCACATTCATGTAGCCGCGGCCGTCATTGGTCTTGCGCATCAGGTCCTTGATGTCGAGCGCGGGCTCGCCGAAGAATTTGTCGCCGCCCTGCTCCTCGATCACGACGAGGCGGCGCTGGATCGAGCCGACGGTCATGGCGTTGACATTGCCGTAGTCGGTGCGCAATTCCTTGCCGCGGCTGGCGAGGTCGGAGAGAAGGGCGCGCAGGTCCTTGAGGTCGAGAAGCGCAAGGCCTTCCTCATCGGCGATCTTGAAGGCGATGTTGAGGGCGCCTTCCTGGGCGTCGGTCAAGCCCATCAGGCGCGACAGGAGAAGCGGGCCCATTTCGGAAATGGTCGTGCGGATGGGATGGCCCTGCTCGCCGAACAGATCCCAGAAGATCGTCGGGGTCGCCTCGAAACCATAATCCGCGAAGCCGACCTTCTTGGCGCGCTCGATGAGGAAATCCTGGGCCGTTCCGGCTTCTGAAATACCCGACAGGTCGCCCTTCACGTCGGCGGCGAAGACCGGCACGCCGGCCTTGCAGAAGCCTTCGGCCATGATCTGCAAGGTGACGGTCTTGCCGGTGCCAGTGGCGCCGGTCACCAGGCCGTGGCGATTGGCCATGGGCAGGAAGAGATCCTCGCGCTTGTCCGCCTTGCCGAGAAAGATCGTATTGTCAGCCATCGTCGAAAAGTCCCCTTTGGTGCGCCGTCATGCGCCTTGCAAGCGCTTCAATCTGCTATAAAACGCTGGCGAGTTCAAACTTGCCGGAGTTCCCCATGCAGGAGCTGATTGCCCGAATTGTGACGAAAACCGGTCTCGATCCCCAACGTGCCGAGAAGGCCTTGGGCATCATGCTCTCGCTCGTCAAGACACAAGGCAATCAGCAGAAGGTCGGCGAGCTCTTCGCCAAGCTGCCGGGTGCCGAGGAGCTGGCCAAGCGCCATGGCGGCGACGGTTCGCGCGGCGGCGGGCTTCTCGGCATGCTGGGCGGCGGCCTGATGGGTGGGCCTTTGGCCGCGATCACGAAGCTGCAAGCGGCGGGCCTCAACATGGACCAGATCAAGGGACTGGGCAGCGAAACGCTCGCCTATGCCAAGGAGGTCGCGGGCGAGGATCTCGTCAAGCAAGTGGCAGGCTCTATCCCGGGACTTGGCAGCTATGTCTGACGCTGCGGCACCCTCATTGACACTCGCAGCGGAATTTCCGAGCGCCAGCGAAAGCGATTGGCGCAAGCGAGTCGAGGCCGTGCTCAAGGGCGCCGATTTCGAGAAGAAGCTCTATGCGCGGACGGCGGATGGCATCGCCTTGGCACCGCTCTATTCATCGGACAGCGCCAGCGAAGCCCGCCGGCCGGAGCAGACGCCCTGGACGGTGATGCAGCGGGCCGATCATCCCGATGCGGCGCGCGCCAATGAGCAGGCGCTCGATGATCTCAATCACGGCGCGACGGGTCTTCGTCTCGTCTTCGCCGAAGCGCCGGGGGGGCGCGGCTTCGGGCTCACGACACTCGACCGGAAAAGCATGGCCCGCCTCATGACGGGCATTAGGATCGACGCCATCGATCTCAGCCTCGATGCCGGTCCGCAGGGTGCACAAGCTGCCGAGGCCTTCGCACAATGGGTCGCGACACAGCCGGTCGATCCGGAAAGGCTGCGTCTGAGCTTCGGCCTCGATCCGATCGGGAGCGGCGCCGGCGAGGACAAGATCGATCCCGACTTTGCCGGGAATCTACGAGGATCCGTCAAAGCTCTGCGTGAGCAACACTTCACAGGACCCTTCGCCGAGGCCTCAGGCATCATCTGGCATGATGCGGGGGCGAGCGAGGCCCAGGAGCTCGCTTTCACCATCGCCACCGGTGTCGCCTATCTGCGCGCCCTCGATCATCTCGATGACGACCATCTGAAGCGCGCTGTGTCCCTGTCGCTCGCCGCCGACCAAGACATGTTCGTCACGCTGGCGAAATTCCGCGCCGGCCGCCTGCTGTGGTCGCGCATCCTCGCCGCCTCGCGCCTGTCTGCGGATGCCATCACCCTTCAGGCTGAAACATCATGGCGGATGATGACGGCGCTCGATGCGCATACGAACATCCTGAGGACGACAGCGGCGGTCTTCGGCGCGGCCCTTGGCGGCGCCGACCGGATCACCGTCCTCCCCTTCTCGCTGGCGCAGGGCCTGCCCGATGAATTCGCCCGCCGCATCGCCCGCAACACGCAGACGATCCTGCAGGAGGAATCGCAACTCTGGCGCGTCAGCGATCCGGCGTCGGGTGCGGACTATGTCGAGCATCTGACCCGCTCGCTCTGCGACAGGGCCTGGTCGCTGTTCCGGGAGATCGAGAAGCAGGGTGGCATCGCCGCTTCAATCGCCAGCGGTCGCATTGCCGCCCTGGTCACGGAGAAGCGCGAGGAAAAGCTGGCCCGCATCAAGGACAAGACCGAGACCATCATCGGCGTGACCGCCTACAAGCCGCCGCGTGAAGCCGCGCCGTCGATCGAGGATGTGCCCCGCGGGACAGCGCCGGTCTCTCGGTTGGCGCAAGCTTTCGAAGCCGCCGGAGCGGCGTCATGAGCCGCATCCCGGATTTCAGCAAGATCGGTTTCAGCGCCGAGCCAATGGCCACCGCGGCGTCCGGCTGGGAAACACCGGAAGGGCTCGCGATCAAATCTGCCTATAGGGCCGCCGACATCGAAAGCCTCGATTTCCTGCGCAGCTGGCCCGGCATCCCGCCCTATCTGCGAGGGCCTTATCCGACAATGTATGTCACCCAGCCCTGGACGATCCGGCAATATGCCGGTTTCTCCACAGCGGAGGATTCGAACGCCTTCTACCGGCGCAATCTGGCAGCCGGCCAGATGGGACTTTCGATCGCTTTCGATCTTGCCACCCATCGTGGCTATGATTCCGATCATCCCCGCGTCGCGGGCGACGTCGGCATGGCGGGCGTCGCCATCGATTCCATCTATGACATGCGCACGCTGTTCGATGGCATTCCGCTCGACAAGATGAGCGTGTCGATGACCATGAACGGCGCGGTGCTGCCGGTCATGGCGCTCTATATCGTGGCGGGCGAGGAGCAAGGTGTCGCGCCGGAAAAACTCTCGGGCACGATCCAGAACGACATCCTCAAGGAATTCATGGTGCGGAACACCTATATCTATCCGCCCAAGCAGTCGATGCGCATCGTCTCCGACATCTTCGCCTATGCCAGCGAGAAGATGCCGAAATTCAACTCGATCTCGATCTCGGGTTACCATATGCAGGAAGCCGGGGCGACGGCCGATCTCGAGCTCGCTTATACGCTCGCCGACGGGCTCGATTATGTGCGCGCCGGCATCGCCGCCGGCCTCGATATCGACCGTTTCGCGCCGCGCCTGTCCTTCTTTTGGGCGATCGGCATGAACTTCTTCATGGAAGTGGCGAAGATGCGCGCCGCGCGCATGCTGTGGGCGAAGCTCCTCAAGGGCTTCAATCCGAAGGACGAGCGCTCGCTGGCGCTGCGTACCCATTGCCAGACCTCGGGCTGGAGCCTTGCCGCGCAGGACGTCTTCAACAATGTGGTGCGCACCGGGATCGAGGCGATGGCCGCGACGCAGGGCGGAACGCAGTCCTTGCACACCAATTCGCTCGACGAGGCGCTGGCGCTGCCGACCGATTTCTCCGCCCGCATCGCGCGCAACACCCAGCTCTTCCTGCAAAAGGAAGCGGGCACTTGCCGCGTCATCGATCCCTGGGGCGGCAGCTTCTTCGTCGAGCGGCTGACCTATGACCTCGCCGCCAAGGCCTGGAGCCATATCGAGGAAGTCGAGAAGATGGGCGGCATGGCGCGCGCCATCGAGGCCGGCATACCGAAATTGCGCATCGAGGAAGCGGCGACCCGCACCCAGGCGCGCATCGATTCCGGCGAACAGACCGTCGTCGGTGTCAACAAATATGTCCATGGCACGGATGCCGAGATCGACATCCTGAAGGTCGACAATTCGGCGGTGCGCGCCAGACAGATCGAGAAGCTCGCGCGCCTGCGCGCCGAACGGGATGAGCGCGCCTGCCAGGCAGCCCTCGAGCGGCTGACACTTTTGGCCAGGAGCGGCGAAGGCAATCTCCTCGTCGGCGCCGTCGATGCGGCGCGCGCCAAGGCGACGGTCGGCGAGATATCGCTGGCTCTGGAGAGGGCATGGAGCCGCCATGCCGCCGAGAGCCGTGCCGTCAAGGGCATCTATGAGGCGGCGAGCAAAGGCAACAGGCTGGAAGAAGCGCGCCGCTCGGTGCGCGCCTTCCGCGAGACCGATGGCCGGCCGCCGCGTATCCTCGTCGCCAAGATCGGCCAGGACGGCCATGACCGCGGCCAGAAGGTGATCGCCTCAGCGTTTGGCGACATGGGCTTCGACGTCAAAGTGGGCGCGCTTTTTTCGACACCGGAAGAGGTTGCCGATCTCGCTGTGAACAGCGATGTCCATGTGGTGGGCGTGTCATCGCTCACCGCCGGCCACCTCACCCACGTGCCGCTCCTCAAGGCAGCGCTCGAAGAGCGGGGCCGCCCCGATATCATGATCGTAGTCGGCGGCGTCATCCCGCCCGAGGATGTTGCAACCTTGCTCGCAGCCGGCGCCGCCGCCGTGTTTCCTCCCGGCACCGTCATTCCGGAGGCAGCGCAAAAACTTCTCGACCGCCTCAATGAGCGCCTGGGCTACGCCCAGCGCGCGGCGGAATAGGTTGCGCTATATTCCTCGCTCGATGTGCTCGGCGAGTTCCTGGTATTCCTCACAGGTCGTGCCGCAGCGCTTGGCGATCTCGTTCAACTCGATCTTGGCGAGATCGATGCGGCCGGCGGCGACATAGCCTTCGCCCAGATACTCGCGAGCGAGCACGAAATTGGGATTGATCGCGAGAGCCTTGCGGTAATACACGATCCCTTCATCGAGCCGTCCGGATTTGCGGAGGCTGTATCCCGTGTAGTTCAGGACATGCGGGTCGTTCTGATTGCGGATCGCCGCCAGGACGGTGAGCGCCCAATCAAATTCGCCGGCCTGCGCCAAGGCACTGCCCTGCTGATAGAGCTCTTCATCAGGGAGGATCCCGTAAGAAACCTTGACGCACTTTTTCGTTTTCTTGTCCTGGACCTCGTTCTTCTTGCACTGCTTGACGGTTTGTCCGCCACCGCCACTACTACTGCCGCCGCCACCACTGCTGCCGCCACCGCCGCTATTGCCGCCACCGCCACTGCCGCCGCCACCCCCGCCGCCGCCGCCACCGCCACCGCCGCCCTGGGCGAAGGCAGGCATGACGCCTAGAGAAAGAACCAATGCTGCTACCACAATCATGCCGCTCTTCATGATCGACCTCCATCACGCATTTGAGTCGAATACGCCCTCGCATTGAAAACAATTCCCTCAAGAGTGAGGCAGGCACGAAGCTTGCACGATGGGTCCGAGGACTGTGCCAAAATGGATTTCTCACGCCGCATCTTCATGTCTGCAGCACCCGTGCTGGCCGCGGGTGCCGTCACCGCGGGGTCTGCGCTCGCCGCATCCGGCAATGCGCTTGTCTCAGCCACCGATCTCGGCGTGAGGCCCAATGCGAAAGGCGACCAATCGGCGGCCTTTCACAAGGCCATCGCCAAGGCTGCCGAGCGCGGCGGCGCTTTGCTGCTGCCGGCGGGCACCTATCGGCTGTCGGGTATCCGCATCGATCGTCCCATCGCCCTTCAGGGTATCCGTGGACTGACGACACTCTTGACGACAAGGGAAACCGGCATATTCACCATCGAAGCATCTTCTGTCACCCTGGACGGCATCGGCTTCGAGGGCCAGGGCACTGCTGAAGAAAGCGAGCACGATCTGGTCTCGGCGCGGAGCTGCCCCAATCTCGTGGTCCGGAATTGCAGTTTTGGCAATTTCGCCGGCAACGGCCTTGCACTCACGCAATGCTCGGGACGTGTCACCCACAACAGCGCGTCAAATATCGGGCGTACCGGCATCTTCGCGCTCGACTCGATCGGACTCGAGATCACCGGCAACGACCTTCACGACATCGGCAATAACGGCATCCAGGTGTGGACCAGCGAGCAGCGTCCCGACGGCACGATCATCAGCGGCAACCGGATCGAGCGCGTGCGCTACGACAATGGCGGCTCAGGCCAGAACGGCAACGGCATCGTGGTGTTCCGGGCCGGCAATGTCATCGTGAGCCACAATCGCGTGAGCGATTGCGGCTACAGCGCCATCCGCAACAATTCCGGGCGCAACTGCCAGATCGTCAACAATTCCGTCTCGCGGCTCAATGAAACGGCGATCTATGTCGAATTCGCCTTCGACGGCGCGGTTGTCTCGGGCAACATCATCGAGACGGCGGCGACGGGAATCTCGATCACCAATTTCAGGGAAGGCGGCCGGCTGGCGATCTGCGCCAACAATGTCGTCCGCCGGATCACCGGCGGCGGCTCCAATCCCAACAGCAGCGCGATCGCCATTGGTGCGGAAGCCGATACTATCGTCACCGGCAATGTCATCGAAGGCGTAGCCTATTGCGGGATCCATTTGGGCTGGGGTCCTTATGCGCGCAATCTCATGGCCAGCGGAAACCTCCTGCGCGAATGCGCGATCGCGATTGCTCCTTCGGTGAGCGAAGGCGCGGGCCCGATCAGCATCACGGGTAATATGATCGCGCGGTCGGAGAAGGCGATCATCGGCATGGACCATACGGTCATGAAAACCGGCGAGCTCTCGGCAATGGGCGCCGAAATGCCTGCGCATCTCACGATCAGCGGCAACCACGTCAGCTAGACGCCCGCGCTTTCCTTCAGCCAGAGCCCGGCGTAGGCTACGGCATGGACATCAAGACCGGCGAGTTGCCTAGCGAAGGTTTCGCGGCAGCCGAGGCCCAGATAACGAATTGGTTGATCGGTCCGGCACGGCGGTCCTGCACGCCGGTCGAGATCGTCAATGGCCTGGTGGAGCGGCTTGCCGGCGCCGGCATTCCCTTGTGGCGGGTGCGCATCGCCCAACAGGTCGCCAATCCCCTGATCGGCGCCTGGGGCGTCGTATGGAAACGCAGTGGCGGCACCGAGCTCTATACGGTGCCGCGCGGCGTGCTGCAGACAAACGCCTTCTACGGCAGCCCCTTCGAACATGTCGTCAAGACACGGACGCGGTTCCGCGGCTCGCTCGAAAGGCTGGAGCGCGGCCGCGACCATGAGGTGCTCTTCGAGCTCGCGGCTCAGGGCAGCACCGACTATCTCGCTTTGCCGGTCGAATATGGCGACGGTTCGGTCCAGGCCAGCGCCTTCACCACCGATCGTCCAGGCGGCTTTCGCGAAGAGGAAGCCGCGCTGATCGAGAGGCTGATGCCGGCGCTGGCGGCGGCCATGGAGCCCGCTGCGATGCGCCATTCGATGGCGAGCCTGCTCGAAGTCTATCTCGGCACTGGCCCGGCCGACCGGGTGGTGGGCGGCGCCTTCCAGCGCGGCGCCACGACGGAGATCGAAGCCGCCGTCATGGTCACCGACCTCCGCGGCTTCACCGGCCTGTCGGAAAGGCTTAGCCCCGACCGGCTTCTGCAGCTCCTGGGCGCCTATTTCGAGATCGTCGTCGATGCGGTGCGGGCGGAGGGCGGGGATGTGCTCAAGTTCATCGGCGATGGCGTGCTGGCGCTCTTTTCCGCCGAAGGGAACGGGCGTGCCGAGGCCTGCGCCCGGGCGGTCCGCAGCGTCGGCTTGGCTTTTGCCCGGAATAGTGACCCTGAGCTGCGATTCGTTAGCGCCGTCCATGTGGGGCCGGTCGTCTATGGCAACATCGGCAGCCTCGACCGGCTTGATTTCACCGTCGTCGGTCCGACCGTGAACTATGTCAGCCGTCTGGAGAGTGCGGCCAAACTGCTCGACAAAGCGGCCATCTGCTCGGCCGACGTCGCCCGGTCCTTGCCGGCCAGCATGGTGCGCGATCTCGGCCAGCACCAGCTCAAGGGTATTGCCGACCCGCAGACCCTTTTCGAGCTGACGCTTGGCCCCGTGAAAAGCTAGATCAAGGCGTGCACGTCGCCGACATGGATCTTGCGCCAGTTGCTGAGATCGGTTTCGGTGAAGGTCTTGAGCGCTTGGCGCTCGCTATCGGTCCAGACCGGCAAGGACGCCAGGACGGCCGCCATCGCTGATTCCGAGGCGCGCGAGGCGCCGTCGTCGCATTTGAGCGCAATGCCGAGGCCCGCATGCGGCACAGCGCCGCAAAACACGCCTTCGGCGCCCGTCTTCACGAAGGCGCGCGGCACCTTCTGCATCACCCGGGTGCAGAAGCGGTTGGTTCCCGCCACCATGAAAGGATGGGCCCGCACCGCCTCGATGATGCGCAAGGAGGCGACCTTGCGCGCCTCATCGAAGGTCGCCCCGGAAGCAAAGCGGGCAAAGCCCAGCGCCAGGTTGCGCAACGGGATGGCCCAGGTCGGCACCGAGCAGCCGTCTATGCCATGGGGCTGCGTGCCGACATCGACGTCGCATAATTCGCTCAAGGTGCGGGCGATGGCGCGCTGAACCGGATGATCGATCCGGCTATAGCCTTCGGCCGGCGCCCCGAGCTGATCGGCCAGCGCCAGCATGCCGGCATGCTTGCCGGAGCAGTTATTGTGGATGGCGCGGGGCTCCTCGGCACGACGCACCATGTCATGCAGGGCCGAAACCTCGTAAGGCCAGTGCGCGCCACATTCATATTGCGCCTCGCTCATGCCGGCCTTGGCCAGCATGTCGCCTGCGACCCTGACATGCGGCGCCTCGCCACTATGGGACGCGCAGGCCAGCGCCAGCTCTTCGTCGCTAAAACCAAAACGGTCAGCGGCGCCGCTTTCGATCAGGGGCAGGCACTGGAAAGCCTTGATGGCCGAACGCGGAAACACCGCCTGGGTGACGTCACCCGCCGAAGCGACGAGCTTGCCCGCGGCATCCACAACCGCATAGGCGCCAGTATGACGGCTTTCGACCACACCACCGCGCGTCACTTCGGCGATCACCGGATTAGGCATAGCGAGCTTCCTTGATATGAGAGCCCCAGAGATACCAGCCGAGCGCCAGCAACTGGAGAACGAAGAAGGTACCGAAGGCCCAGCTATAGGCCTCCGGCGCGTAGCCGGTGGCCGTCGGCGCAAAGAGGCCGATGATCATGCCGATCGCGCCCTGCACGATAAAGGCCGCGACGAACATCGCAAAATTGAGGCTGGCGTTGGACCGGCCAGCCAGCTCATTGCCGACCTGAGCGGCGAACCACGGAAAGGCGACAATGCCCACTTGCCCGGTTGCCGCCAGCACGAGCCAGGCGGGGAAGCTCACTTCCGGGACGCGCAGGACGATGACGCTCTGCGCTGCAAGATAGACCAGCAAATAAACCAGCATGACGGTGAGCGGGCTGACGCCACGCCGGCCGAGCCGATCGATCACGAAGCCGATCGACAGAATACCGATCATGAAGGCGACGGCCATCCACAGGAGATGGCGCGCCACCTCGTCCCGGCCGAGTTCCAGCACATCGCGCAGCCAGGGGCCGGCCCACAAGGTCTGGATGCCGATCTGGACCCCTGCGGTCAACCCCAGGAAGGGCGCCAGGCGCCAGTACAGCGGCAATCTCAGAATACGCCGCAAGTGGCCGAACTGCTCAGAGAAATTCGCTTCCACCCGCTCGCCGTCGCGGCGGGGGACGGCCAGGAAAATCAGGCAGGCGCCGGCGAAAACGAGGCCCGCGAAAATGAGGAAGGCGCTGCGCCAGCCCGCCTGGCTCACCAGATACTGGGTCGGCTCGGTCGCGACGATAATGCCCAATGCGCCCACCGCCATGATGCAGGAATTGGCGAGTGTGCGGCGCTCCGGCGCCACCCAGAGCGAGGTCGCCTTGAAGCCCGACATCAGGCCGCCGGCAAAGCCCAGCCCGATGATGCCCCGGGCGATAAACAAGGTGAGGAAGCCAGGCGCCAAGGCGAAGAGCGCGCAGCCTGCCGCGGCAAGCGTCAGCAGGGCGGACTGGACGCGGCGGGGACCGTAACGGTCGAACAATATGCCGAGCGGCAATTGGAACAGCGCAAATGCCAATAAATAGGCCGACGTCAGAAGCCCGAGTTCGGCCGGGGTCAAGGACAGGTCCGCGACGAGATCGGGCGCCACCACCGCATTGACCGCCCGCAGCAAGTAAGACAACAAATAACCGCAAGCGAAGGGGGCAAGCGCCGTGGCTGTGATGCGAAGGGGGATGCCGGGCGCCATGTCGCAGATGCCGATTGGATTTGTTGCTATGCTCAAAAAGACAGCCGGGCTTGAAATCGCCGCGGCTGGACCACCGTCATAGCAGTATTTGGCTGGATTGACAGCGCCTCCCTGTGGCGGGGGAACTCAGGGCTCATGCCTTGAAAAGGACGAGAGAGCGCCATGAAGGCGTAGTATCCATTTGAACAGAAACCGTTTCGGCAAGCGCCCGGCTTGCGGTTATAGTATGACGCGAATGACGGCGGCATCGGCATCTGGTTGCGGAGATCACGAGAGAAGCCGCTCGGTCAGAGGAGGCCTTGAATGATACGCAGTGCGTTTCTGGCACTGGCTGCCGCCGCGATTCTGGTGGTCACCCTGGGGTGGCAGAACATCACGTCGCCCGGATGGGGCCAATTGCCGGTCGCCTGGAGCCAATTCTCCATCGACTGGGATCAATTGGCCGACTATTACAACCAGGAAAAAATCGAATTCCCGGGTGTCGTCAGCGACGAGGAGCAAATCAAGGCGCTGGTCCCCAAGATGGTGGAAGCCGGAATCGGGCTCTCAAGCTTGTCCTTTGCGCAGACCCAGACGGAGCGCGCACGGCTGACGATCGAAAATCGCGAGTGCATCAGCCCGAAGGCCAATCTGAACAAGACCGTGTTGTTTGTGCGCTCCACTTTGTCCGAGCCGCTCGACCCGATCATTGCCTTTCATGACCGCACGACGGCTCTTTCACCGGAGCTGAGCCTGTTTTTCCAGGATTATGGCTATGGGGCTCACACCCTCACCACCAATGCGCTCGCCGAACGCGTGACGGTCCCCCTGGTTGAGCAACCGCGGAAAGTGGTCGTGGCGGGTGGATCCGCAGCTTTCGGCCTTTTGCTCGACGATGCCAATTCGCTCGCCTCGCGCCTGCAGAAACGAGACAATAGCCGGCAATATGTCACGCTCGCCGTGCCCGAAGGTTCGGCGGAACAGGTCATCTGCAACCTCACCAAGGCCATACCGCGTTATCGCGGTCAGGTTGACGAGTTGATTTATTTCTACTCGGAAGCCGATCTCGATTCGGGAGATAGACTCGGGACGCCGGAAGAGGTGATCAGCGCACTCAAAAACCTGGCGCAGAACGAATCGATCGGCAAGGTGACGATCTTCTATTCGCCGCTGATCTATAGCCTCGCCCCGCAATTCACCCGTTATCGAGGTTATGCCAGCGACCTCCTGCCGAATCGGCAAGGGATCAAGGATAGGCTCAAGAAGATCGTCGCCGGCGCAGGGTTCGGCTGGCTCGATGTCGGGGAGGTCGCGCTCGAGGCCAGCAAGGCCCAAGGGACCGAATTCTCCGTGCTCAACAATTTCGCCGATGATCGGAACCTGTCGCTGCAGGGCATGAACAAACTGGTCGAGCGGCTCATGGGGCCCGAGCCACCGCCTCCGGCGCCGACACCCGTCAGTGCCGCACCGGCGGAGGAGACGGTGGCGGCCACGGTCGATCCGGGCCTCGAGAAGCGGGTACAGAAGCAGACAGAGGCGCTGGAGGACATCCGCGCCGCGGCCGGTCGCGCGGCCAAGAACAACCGGCTGAAGAACGAGGTTGGCAGGATACTGGAGCGGCTCAAGAACGAGCTTGCCTCAGGTCAGTGAGGCCTCGGCAGGAGTAAACCACGCCGAGTCCAATGAAATCAATGAATTAAGGGAAACTGGTCGGAGTGAGAGGATTCGAACCTCCGACCCCCTGCTCCCGAAGCAGGTGCGCTACCAGACTGCGCTACACTCCGTTCCTTGAAACGCTGGCTCTTTGCCCCCGCAAACGCCTGCCGTCAACCCCCAAGAAAGAAACGGGACAGGCCCTGGCCCTCATTGCGGTGCAGCAAGCGAGCCAGTATATGGTCCTCCGGCCAATCCTACTTCGCGCCTTGCGGCGCTTCGTAGGATATCCTCCGAAGCTTTAGCGAAGGAGGGGTCCTCCGGCCAATGGGGCGTAGCCAAGTGGTAAGGCAGCGGATTTTGATTCCGCCATTCCCAGGTTCGAATCCTGGCGCCCCAGCCATTCGCCGCACCAGCCCGCTCTATGTTTGCACACAGGCCTTTGCGCGATGGCGTCGGGATTGCCCGCCGGATCGGCTCGCTCTCTCAATCCGCTCTGAAGATTTCGGCTCATCTTTTCATTTCCAACCAAAATTCGCTTCACTCCCATCCAATTCCAGGCATGAGTGTAGCTGCGCCGCAACAGTAATGCGGAAAGGCTCCAAAATTATCGGTTCTCCCTGATTTCGACCTACATGCATGCTATGCGATGTCCCACTCGATCGGATGCGGCGCCATCAGCATCCCAGAGATAGTAGAGGCCCGCGTGACCTTCGGTTCTAAACGCGCCCTCACCGGAGGCCATGCAGCGACGGGCCGGCCCAGCCGGCCCGTTTCATTTAGGAGCGGTTCACCTCTCCTGAAGGGCGAGACGGATTCCCAGAGCGCAATAGATGCCGCCGACCACCTTGCCCTGCCAGCGCGCGACAAATGCATTGCGGCGCAGGAAATGGCGGATCGAACCGCCTGCCAACGCGTAGGCCGTTGAGCTTACGGCTCCGAGAAGCACAAAGAGGAAGCCCAGAAGTGCGAGCTGCATGGGCACGGCGCCATTGCCGGGATGCACGAATTGCGGAAGAAAGGCCAGGAAGAACAGCGCCGATTTCGGATTCAAAAGCTCGGCGACGACAGCCTGCCGGTAGGCTTGCGCGATGGAGATGCGGGGAGTTTGGATGAGCGAGCCGATTTCGGTCTTCTCGCAGATCGCCCTGATCCCGAGATAGATCAAATAGGCCGCTCCGGCGTATTTGATGATGGTGAAGAGCAGCGCCGATGCGGCAAGGATCGCCGAAAGCCCGAATACCGCCATGGCCGTATGAGCCATATCCCCCGTCGCGATGCCGAGACCGGTGGCAATGCCGGCCCGGGGTCCTGAACTCGCCGAACGCGCCAGGGTCAATAGCACGGCCGGCCCGGGCAGGAAGACAAAGCCGGTCAGCACGGCGAGATATGTCAACAAAGTAGCCTGGTCGATCATCCGGGAACTCCCCTCATATCTCCCCTTATAGCCGGCCTACGGGCCCGTGAGGAGCGTTCCTTAAGGGGAGCGGGTCTTGGCATCCAAAAAATCTTCCGGCGCGCGTCACGATCCCCTGCCCTATCTCGTCTTACTCGCGAAGGCACATCAAACCGACGAAGAAAGGGTATGACAATGAAAGCCAGGATGAAGAACGCCGTGATGTTGTTTCCCGACGTGCTGCAAGCAATGCTGGCAGTCGACAAAGCCACCAGCGGCATAGATTTCGTGACTCGCAAGCTGGTGCATTTGCGTGCCAGCCAGATCAATGGCTGCGGGGTATGCGTCGATATGCATGCGCGCGAACTGAAAAAGGCCGGCGTTACCGATGAGCGCATCTTTGCCGTGGGGGCCTGGCGCGAGACGCCCTATTTCAGCGATGCCGAGCGCGCCGCATTGGCACTCGCCGAAGCGGCGACACGCCTCAACGATAGATCGGATCCCGTGCCCGACGATATCTGGACCGAAGCAACGCGTCACTATGACGAGCCGGCGCTCGGTGCCCTGGTCGTCCAGATCGCGCTGATCAACTTCTGGAACCGGCTCAACGCCACGACGCGGCAGATTGCTGGACAATGGAAGTGATTGGCCGGGGCGCAGCGCCCGCAGAGACGGCAGCTGCGCCCATGCTATGCGGCTTACGGGATCATCCCTTGGTGAGACGGTCGATGTCGCTTCGCGAGATACCGATATCGTGCAACATCCGCTCATCGAGCGCATAGAGCTGGTGTCGGGCGGCCCGCTTCACATAATGCCGGCGAATTCGCTCAAACAAGCCGCGCGAGGATTTACCCCCGGCATTGAACGTGACCCCGCGGGAAAGATGCGTGAACATTTGGCTCTCCTGAAGCAAAACTGATGGATGCGTTCTTAGATGCCGCCGCATCAATCCTGGCTGAATGATACGTTCATCTGGGCTTCAGGAAATCCAATATGCATGAATCTCCGAGATCTAGCCGTCTTGTCTGCCAACGCGGCTACGCGCACCTCAACCCTTGGCAGATACGCAAAATCGCATGGATCAAGCGTCAGGCCGTCCGCGTACCAGCCCCACCTCGGCGAGGTAATAGCCCTGCGGCAGGAAATCGCCGAGCTTGGTCACGAGTTCGCCTGAGATGAAGCAACCCGATTTGGCACGCTTGTCACAGAAGAGATGACGTGCGCCGACACGTCCTGTGTCCAGCGAGACTTTATCATCCGTGGAGGCACGGACCCAGTAGGTCGTACCGTCCTGCCGCACGCCTTTGCGGAAGCCGCCGAGCTTCGGAACCGTGCAATCGGTATGTTCGAGGAATTGCATGAAGTAATATAGATAGGACGTGCCGCCCTCCGCCTGGACGATTTCAAGCGGATAGAAAGCATGACGCCCTTCTTCCAGGGCAGTTATCGCCTTCATCACTCGGTCAGATACGACATTGACATGCATGATTTGCGAGTATTCCGGCAGCGTCTTCGGCGCGGTCTGCTTGAGTTGCACCCGCTTGATCACATGCTCGGCTTCGACAGCGTTGTAAGGCCAGAGATGAAACACATCGTGCGGTTTGTAGTCGGTGCCGTTGCGAAGCTGGTAGGCTTCAATCCGACGCGCCTTCAGCCGCGCCTCTTCATCCGCGTCCCAGGTGACATGATCGTGGAGCGGCCGCGTGCGGTTCTGATAGGTTTCGAGAATCTCGAAAAAGCGCCGATCGGTGCATTGGATGAAATCCGGGGCGGAGAATGACGGACTGGCCTGCGGCGGAGGTGGAGGCGAAGCCGTTACTGCGGCCGTCACAACCGCCTCGGGTGCCGGCGACTCCTTGGTCCCGAACAGACTTCTCAGAAACCCCATCATCCACTCCAACTAACTCACTCGTGATCAGGCCTGGCAAGCCTGCCATGAGCGTCATTATCCGCGACAATTTTTGACTTTAGGTTAATGCAAGATGCAGGCCACGGGAACCATCTGCGGTGGCAATTGTTACTCAAAGATGAAACGCGATCTGAAACCCGCGGAGGCACGTCAGGCAGTAAGAGTGCCACCCATGAAATATGTGTTGGGATTCGGCACGGCTGGCGCCGCCATCGGGCTCCGGGCGGCGTGGGTTTTGTTTGGCGGTTAGACGGATGCCGGCACGCTCCGTCAATGATGCGAGAATACGAGCTACACACGACGCGGCCATGGCCATTATCGCAGCGGAAAAGAAAAGACGCCAAGAAAAGACGGCGCGATTGCGGGCGGCCCGCGAAGCCGCTGAAAGAACCGGCAAGGAGCAAGGTGGCAAGGCTTCTCGGACACGGGAAAATACGGCGATATCGGGCTAGGCAACACATTCCGGTATCTATTGTCCGCGGCATCACGCCGGGCAGGATCGCGCAAAAATGACATCTGATCCATTATTGGCTGTTTCGCTTCCCAGTTTTGCGTTCTGCTGATAGGCTCCGCCCCGGACACTAGGGAGGTCCTGCATGAGCAAAAGCAAACTGATCTGGAGCGAGGAAGATCATTCGGCCAAGGCTAACTTCACCATAGACCATGTCGGCCGCCTCAATTTTGAAGTAGCTTCCGACCTACCAGGAGCTGGTCTGGACCAGCCTGCCGCGGAGCGTCGAGCCTTGGCGCTCCGTCACGCAAAGCTCTTGGTGCGTAGTCTGGCAAACGAGCTGGAACGGCAATCCCCGTAAGCCGTCCTCCGATTGACATCGAATGTATGGATTCCCGTCACCGCAGGATTAGTCCTTTGAGCCACTCAGCTCAGTCCGGTGTCGTGCCTGTGGCGAAATCCGGACCGGTTTTGAAATAGGACATGTTCCGAGCAATGATGCTCACCGGCGTGATGCGGATCATCAGCTCCAAAGGCTCGACGATCTGGGCCGTGAACCATTCATTCCATTCGCTCGGTATTGGACTCAGATAACGGTCGAGCAGCCGATAAAGGCGCACTTTGTCGATGGGAAGAATATCGGCTCGCCCCCTTATCCCGACATGACGCAGAATTCCCCGCGTCACGTCAAACTCCACGATACCAATCGCACAACGCGGCTCGGCGCGAAGCCTTACGGGGAAACTATCTTCGCTGTTCGCAACAAGCCAGACAGCGCCCTCTTCCCACAAGAACCAGACCGGTGAATCTCGTGGTCCATCGGGACTGCCGGTGGCGAGATGCGCCATCAACGGCTTGGCAAGCATTTCGGTAGGATCGAAGTCCATCTTGTCTAAACCGGCTCCTCCGCCGACACCGGCTTGCTGAAACAATATCCCTGATATTCGTCGCACCCATTCTGCCTGAGGAACTCGATCTGCTCCACCTTTTCCACCCCTTCGGCGAGGGTGCGGAGGCCAGGCGGGCTTTAGCGTTAATAACTCAAGGCTGTGCTTTGCAAAAGGGGAGCTATTGACCGATGTGTGTGAATGTCGCGCCTCCTTGATCCGAGGACACTCATCGATCACTTCTTACCTTGAGTTCACATACAAGGAGAGCGCAATAATTTCATGTCCACGACGCCTGACCATCCTCCCGGTCCGTCGGGCCACCGAGAACCCATCGATACCGGATTAGCGCGTATCAGCTTGGGCAAGATCATTGGCGGCACAACAGCGCTCGCCGTCTTCACGGTGATAGGGACTTATATTTTTGGCGGATTTACCGGCCTGAGCGTGGGCGGCGCCATGGCCTTGATCCTGGGGGTTACTCTATCTTATGCCCTGGGCGTCGGGCTGATGGTTGCGATCTTTCACAGCAACCGCTTCTATGACGAAAGCGCCCATCATGCTGCTCTGGAACATTTCAAGGATCGACAGAAGGACCTCTGAGAGCCGGAATTTTCGAACCGGCCGCGCGTCACGCCCATCAATGTTTCGAAGTCACGCTCACGGGAAATCATGGCGGCGAGCAATCACTCCGCGATCCAGTTGAGCGATTGAGGATAATTCGCCGCCTTGCTGTCGGAGCAGGCCTATTCGAACATACACTCAAATCATCGATTTCTTCACCGCTGAGGCCTCTCTGTGGCATAGCTTCTTCTGGCTGTGCCGATGTGCGCTTTGTTGACGAACAACCCCTTCCAATGGTTCCCGGAATACCGGCGAGATTGCTGACCTTCGGCTTCGAGCATGAGATCACCATGACCCAGAATATCTACGACAATCCCGAATTCTTTGCCGGCTACGGCCAACTCGATCGTTCGAAGATAGGTCTCGCCGGCATGGCCGAATGGCCGGCGCTTAGGGCACTCCTTCCCGATATGAAAAACAAGCGTGTGGTCGACCTTGGTTGCGGCTATGGCTGGTTTTGCCGTTGGGCCCTGAACGCGGGGGCGCGTGACGTTCTCGGCATCGATGTGTCGGAGAAGATGTTGGCGCGGGCACGTTCCGAGCCCGGGCGGGATGGCATTATATATCAACGCAGCGATCTCGAGACGCTGATGCTGCCCGAAGCGGCATTCGACGTTGCGTACAGTTCGTTGGTGGTTCATTACGTGGAAAACCTCGAGCGTCTCTTCGGTGTGATCCACCGTGCGCTTCTGCCCGGTGGCAGTTTTGTGTTTTCCACCGAGCATCCTATCTACATGGCGCCGCGACGTCCCGAGTGGCAGATCGATTCGGAAGGACACAAGACATGGCCCCTCGATGCCTATCTGATCGAAGGACCGCGGAGCACGAACTGGCTGGCACCCGGCGTCATCAAGCAGCATCGCATGATGGGAACGACGCTCAATCTTCTCATCCGCACGGGCTTTGTTCTCAGGCATGTGGAGGAGTGGCGGCCGAGCGACCAGCAAATCGCAGAACGGCCTGAATTTGCCGAGGAGCTCGAGCGCCCAATGTTCCTGTTTGTCGCCGCCACCCGATAAGCTCCTTTAATTAATCGACTATTCAGTCTATTATTACCTGCACCTCGCACGGCAAGGTCATTGCGGGGCGGCAGGAGGCGGATTAGATCACTCCGGGGCCCCGTAGCTCAATTGGATAGAGCATCAGACTTCGAATCTGAGGGTTGGAGGTTCAAATCCTTCCGGGGTCACCACTCTTGTGCCGCCAGGCACGGAGGCAATCTGAATGACGGATCATCCAGAGACGGAAGCCCGCCATAACAGCCGATGAGCTTCATGCCATAGGTGTCGACTAGAAGGGTGATCTTTACTGACATGGCAAGCATGTCCAAGTCAGGCACCCATTGGTGCTGAATTTCTGGCACAGCCTGCTTGCCGCCTGCACCGCACTGTCAGCGATCACGCTTGGACCTATCGAGATCATCCGGTTCTGTTTCGAGATCGCAGCGCGCTGAAGTCTGTCCTATTCCCACAAGTGCGACACTTCATTGTCCTTCCTCGCCACGCCAGCCCCCGCGCAGAATGCGTCTTTCTTCTCTGCGCCTTCGGCCAGGAAGAGACCGTAAGAAGTACCGAGTGTGATCAGGATGTTGGCTTGACGTTCAGCCTTGAGTTCATCGGAAAGTTTGTCGTTGCCTGAATTCACAATGGCATTGACAGCCTTGGCATATTTGACGTTGTCGAGCTCGAAACCGGCGCACAAGCGCGTGACCGCGGCCTGATAGGCAAGCCCGTTTATGGTGGCGAATTGCTGGGGCGTGAGCACCCTTCCTGCTCTTCGAGAGCAGCTTTCCACGCCTCGTCCAAACGGTCATCATCGGCTGTCTGCTGCGCCTCAGCTTGTACGGACAGAGCGACGATCATGATACCTGCAGCGGCATATATCGTTCTCATTTTCATCCCCCTCTCAGTAACCAAACACCCGGGACGTCCATTTTACCGAAAAGCCGCCATCGACATTGTAGCAGGCGCGCTGCAGCGGATAGCAGACGATCATCGAAGACGGCATGAAGCTCTGGGCCCAAGCCGGATTATAGCCGCCGGGGCCATAGGGCGGGGCATGGCCTGGATAATAGACATCGTTGTGATGATGATGCTTCTTGGAAAGCGCTGCGCCCACTGCAAGGCCGACGATCCCGCCGGCAACAGCAGCGGCGGCAGCGTCATCGGCATGAGCGGTCAGTGGCTGCGAAACAACAAGCACCGACAACAGCGCGAGACCCGAGGCAAGACTGATGATCCTGGCAACCGCCATTGTGACCTCCGCTCGATATGACACCTCTACTATTGCTGACAGTCGCCGAAGCGAATCAAGCAATGCGGTCTTTAGGCGGGTTTTGCTTCAGAAGCGCGACTGCCGCCGTTCCTGTTGATAACTTTCCGCCTGGATGCCTAGCCCTCCTAAACGATTGAGTCTGTTGGTTAATTCCGATGATTCGGGCGTCAAAGTTTCGCCACAGCCGGATGAGAAATGAAGGCCTGAAATATCGATGAATATTTGAAGTTTATTACTGTTCTACAGAATGTTACTTTCATCTGGACACGGACGAGACGACAGATGCCTTTGGCGAAAGCCTTGAAGTGCATGGGAACGGAAGAACTGAAGCTGCGAGGCTCACTGGCCTGCGCGGTTGTCGCGTTTGGACTGTTCGGCGCGGCGCCTGCCTGGAGCGAGTGCCTCAGTCCATCGGCCGAAGCCGGCGCTACGACGACGACCGTCTATCCCTGCCAGGAGGAGAATGCCACCGGCGGACAACAGCCCGTCATTGTCGATACGGGCAAGGCAGATTCCGGCAACACAAGCGTCGTCGAGCGTGGATCCGCCGATGTTCCCTGGTTCGAGCCTAAGCCGACCACGACCGCAGATCCCATAGGGCTGCCAAAGACGGCTTCCGAGAACGAGAAGAAGCAAGAGCCAAAGGAAGAGATCGTCAAGATTGAGCCCGTTCCTGTGGAAGCGCCTGAAAAGCCGGAAGCCGAACCGGTTGATGCCAAGACCAAGATCAAGGTCACGGAACCAGAAGCGACAGAAGCCGCGCCGGCCAAGGCCAAGGTCAAGACAACCCGGAAGAAGATAACGAAGGCGACGTCAACCAGGACGAAGGTGGCCAAAGCCAAACGGTCCAAGGTGAAGCTGGCCAAGACCAAGCGAACCAAGGCCGTGGTCGCGCAGGACAAGCCGACCAAGACTAAGACCAAGGCGGTAAAGGCCGAACCGGCGGAGCCCAAGCCGGAGCCCGCCAAGACCGAGCCGGCGAAAGGCGACGACAAGGTCATCGTCATGACCAAGAAAGATATGCCGCTCGGAAGCCGCATCAAGAATTGGTTCGGCTTTTAAATACTTCCTTCGATTGCGGGCATAGGCGATGATGCTGAACCGGCCTGTCCCAGATTGAAACCAAGTTCCCGCAGACACAATCGAAGTGCCTCGCGGGCGCCATGGCATCGGCGGCGAATGCGCTGCATCTGAACTTTCAACAGGCCTATTGGGAACTGCGTCGGCGTCGCGGACCGACGTTGATGCTCGAACCATTTCGAGGCGATCTTGCGATAAATTTTTTATGGCCGAGGCGGCAAAGAGACTGGTATTACCTCGCGGAATTGTTATCGTAGCGTCTTGCTGGCATGCCAATTGGATGAGGCCCGATTTGGCAGACGGTGGTGGCCCTTAAGGCCCACCTTGGAAATGGCCCAGTGATTCGGGATGCCGATCTGGCCAGCAACGCGGCCTCAATGTTTTTGACCGAGGACGGACACTACAGATGACGACCATGTTGTTCGACACGACGCGCGAACGCTCCAAGATGTTCACACATCTTGCTATTTGCGCCCTGGCGGCAATTCTGGGGATAGGCGCCTATCTCTATTCGACGACGCTTGGCATTAACTATACGCGTGAGCGCGACAATATCGGCAATACCTATTGCCTGTACTGGATGCCCTTTTCCACTTTCGAGAATACCGTGGAAGACGAAGGGAATGTCTTGTCGTGCCCCTATCTCGCCAAGCCCGGACAACGGCCGGGTGCCCAGACATAGGGCAACCGGGGTTCGAAAGACCCTGCCCTCCAGCCTCCTGTCATCAGGCAAAGGTTGACCGCGCCCTGAAAGCCGGGTTACGGGGTCAGCCATGACCGCATTTGAACCCAACGGCATCGGCGAGAGCCAAGTCGCCAGCGACGGAAAGACGATTTCCATCACCCTCGACACGGCCGATTCCGGCCTCATCACAATCAACCTGCCCCTGTCGCTGAGCGGGCATCTGATTCGCATTTTGACCGCCCGGACGCGCGAGGCCCATGAAAGGCTGCGGAAAGCGGGTGAAAAGACCGATTTCCTGAGCGAGATCGCCGATGTGACGACGCTGAGCGTCGGCGGAACCCAGAAACATGCCCATCCGATCCTCAGCATCGAGACCAAGGACGGCGTGGTGACAGCCTATCACGTGCCGACCAACATCCTGGAGCGGCTGGCCATCGGCCTGAGGAAGCTGTTCTCCGACGCCGCCGCCCGGCGCGGGTGAAATCGTGCCGCCAGCGGGTCCAAATATTCGGTACTTGTTCGGCTTTGTCCTAATTTAGGTTTTTGCTAATTCGGGGCATGGACAAAGACGGCCTCTTGAGATTGATCGAGGAAGCCAGAAAGCGCGCCGAAAGCGGCGACCTTGATATTGCCGCCCAGCATGAGATCATTACCGTGCTTGAACAAAAGGGCCTGGACTCGACCACGGCAAGAACCATTCTTGCAAAGCTCGTGGCCGCTCAAGAGGTAGACCTCACCGAGATGGAGCGCCTGTTAGACGAGATGGGACAATCCCGAGAGGAAAGAGGCCTAGTCCACGACTTTGGACGGCTTATTCTGCTGACAATGCAACTATTGGTGGATGCGGCGGACGTCCGCGCGCCACAGTATATCTGCGATCTTCCTTTCGGCGGCTTCTATGGACTTCTCTTCCATGCCAGGGAAGGCCACATGCAGGGCCTCGTGAACGAGTGTCGACAGCCATTCCCTGGGTTTCTGACGCTGCTCTATCTCGATGATGCCCTCGTCCAGGAAGACACGGCCGACGGCGCGCTGACGCTTCAGCTTGCGCTCCACGATCCTGACCTTGCGGGCCATGTCATTTCCCGGCGGCCGTCTGGCGTAAACGCCGATACCACGCCTTGCTCTTCCGCAAGCGGGAGTTGGCCTGCTTGAGGGCCATGCGGTCGCGTGCCAGTGCGTCGCGCGCATCCTGCTCGGCTCTGAGCTTCTGCATAGGCACGGGCTCCATGAAGGACGGCGGCGCCGGCAATCTGGTGCCCGAGGCGTCGATGACTGGCACCGACCTATTGCAGGCGCTCAGCATCAGGACCAAGCAGGCACTTGCCAGGACGTTTCTCGAGTTCTTCAAGGTAAGCATCGATCACCT
>Ga0187894_10002327_pt1 | contig 22860 bp, 20 predicted proteins | sample GBC1701081metaG_FD_136650 | JGI IMG/M metagenome (GOLD analysis project Ga0187894, IMG submission 136650) | White microbial mat communities from a lava cave in the Kipuka Kanohina Cave System on the Island of Hawaii, USA - GBC170108-1 metaG ... | reverse complement strand
TGCGCGGCCGAACAGGCCGCTGGGCTTGAAGATCAGGACCAGGGCCATCATCAGGAACATCACGCCGTCGACGAACAGCGGGAAGCCGACGCTGCCGAAGGCGCGCGTCATCCCCAGGATGATTGAGGCGAGAAAGGCGCCGCCGATCGAGCCCATGCCGCCAATCACCGTGACGATGAACGACTCGATCAGGATCGAGAAGCCCATGCCGGGTGTCAGCGAGCGCACCGGCGCGGCGAGCGCACCGGCGACACCCGCAAGCGCGCTGCCCAGCCCGAACACGGCGGCGTAGTAGAGGTTCACCCGGATGCCCAGCGCCGACACCATCGGTCCGTTGACCGCGGCCGCCCGCACGATCTTGCCGAAGCGCGTGCGCGTGATGATCAGCCACAGCGCGACTCCGATCAGCATCGCCGTCACGATCATGAACAGGTAGAACGGCGGCACGACGCCGCCGAAAATGCGGTAGGGCGGCAGCCGGAATTCCTTGGGCATGCCCATCGACAGATAGCTGGGCCCCCAGAGGATCTTCACCAGGTCATCGCAGATCAGCACGACCGCGTAGCACACCAGCAGTTGCATCAGCACGTTGGAGCCGTAGACGCGGCTCATCAGCAGGCGCTCGAACAGCACGCCCAGGATGCCGACCACGGCAGCGGCGCCCGCGGCCGACAGGAAGTAGCTGCCCGTCACCTGGTACAGCGTCCAGGCAGCATAGGCGCCGGCCATGTAGAGCGAGCCGTGCGCGAAGTTGATGATGTTCAGCACGCCGAAGATCAGCGTGACGCCTGATGCGATCAGGAACAACAGCATGCCGATGATCAGGCCGCTGGTGAGCTGCGTCACCAGGCAGGACGCGGTTCCGAAACAGCGCGCCAGCGCGTCGATTTCCAAGACGGAGATTCCGGATCAGGCGTAGCCCTGCTTCTTCTTCCACTGCTTTTCCAGCTCGATGATCGCCGGCCAGTTCGAGCTCTGGAATGCACTGATGAACGGCTCCTTGGGCTGCGACAGGCCGTAGCCGATGATGTAGTTGATCAGCGTGTTGTCCTCGGCCCGCATGGTCAGCGTCCCGTCGGCACCCCACGGCGACTTGATCGTCATACCCTTGATGACTTCCGCCAGCTTCTTGCCGTTGGTGTCGCCGCTGGTCTTGGTGAGCGCCTCGACGAGCATCTGTGCCGCGACCGCGTTCTCCCACGACCAGTTGGTCGGCTTGCTCTTGTTGAGCTTCACGTACTCCTGATACCAGGCCTCGTTCTCCGGTGTGGCCGGCACTGTCCGGTTGTAGCGACCGCCCGAATGAACGCCCTCGGGGAACTGCTTCACCTCGTCGACGACGCCGTAGTCGCCGAGATTGACCATGAAGCAGGTCAGCTTGTCGAACAGGCCGTAGAGGTTGCCCTGGTCGATGAAGGACACCAGGTCGCCGCCCCACAGGGCCGAGTACATGGCGTCAGCCTTGGCGTTCAGGACCTTGGTGACGACCTCGGTGTAGTCGGGCTGGAACAGCTTGGGCCATGACTCCTCGATCACCTGGATCGAGCCGTCGAAGTGCTTGGCGTACTCCATGAACTCGGCGGTGTTGGAGCGGCCATAGGCATAGTCGGGCGAACAGGTGACCCACTTCTTGAGGTTCTTGGCCTTGGAGATGCGGGCCGCGTACTCGCCGCCACCGATCGCGTCGTGGATGCCCTGGCGTGCGGTGCGGAACGCCGTTGGCACATGCAGCTTGGGGTCCGCCGTCAACGACGTGGTCTCGGAATTGGTGTGGATGCACAGCACGCCGACTTCGCGGATCACCTCGTGCACCGCGAAGGCGCCGCTGGACGCCTCGGCGTCGACGATGATCTGGCAGCCGTCGTTGTTGATCAGGTCGCGCGTGACCTTGGCGGCTTCCTGCGGCTGGCCTTTGGAATCGCGCACCACCAGCTCGATCTTCTTGCCGTTGATGCCGCCGGACGCGTTGACCTTGTCGAAGACGGTCTTGAGCCCGCCGACGCTGCTGGTGCCGAGCAGTGCGACGCGGCCGGACAGGATCGTGGGTACGCCGATCTTGATCGTGCCACCGCCCTGGGCCTTGAGAATGGCGGGGAAGCCGGCCGTCGCGGCGGCGGCGGTCGCACCCGCGGCCTTGATCAGGCGGCGACGCGAAAAGGCGTTGGTCATCGGTTTCCTCCCTATGTGCCGTCAGCTTGGGGGGCGTTCCTGACGGCGTCAACCGGTCCGGCGCGGCGCACGTCTCATGGCGAAAAGAGTTGACGCACCTGCGACGGCGTCGGATTGGTGGTCAATATAATAGCCTCCTGGAGAGCAAACGATGACAGCCAACGAGCAACTCCTGTCGCTGTCGGCAGTGGAATTGCGCCGCCGCATCGGCAGCAAGGAAGTCTCGCCGGTTGATCTGCTGGAAGCCTGCATCGCGCGCATTGCCGCGATCAACCCCGCGGTCAACGCCGTGACGGCGACCTGCTACGAGCGGGCCCGCAAGGAAGCGAAGGAAGCCGAGCAGGCGGTGCGCCATGGCGAGACCTTGGGGCTGCTGCATGGCCTGCCCACCGGCATCAAGGACCTGGAGGAAACCGAGGGGCTGCTGACCACCTACGGCTCGCCGCTCTACCGTGACTTCGTGCCGACGCAGGACAACGCCATGGTGGCGCGCGTGCGGGCCGCCGGTGCCGTGGTCGTCGGCAAGACCAACGTGCCGGAGTTCGGCGCCGGGGCCAACAGCCGCAACGGTGTGTGGGGCGCCACCGGCAATCCGTTCAATCCGCTGCTCAACGCCGGCGGCTCGTCCGGCGGTTCGGCCGTGGCGCTGGCCTGCGACATGCTGCCGGTGTGCACCGGCTCCGATACCGGTGGCTCACTGCGCATCCCGGCGGCGATGAATGGCGTCGTCGGCTTCCGGCCATCGCCCGGCATCGTGTCGGTCGAACGCCGCGGGCTGGGCTGGACGCCGATCTCGGTGCTGGGGCCGATGGGACGCACCGTGGCCGACACCTGCCTGCTGATGGCGGCTCAGGCGGCGCCCGACGACCGCGATCCGCTGTCCTATGACGCCGGTGGCGCGGCCTTTGCCGTGCCGCCGCCCGTCGATCTCGGCCGCCTGCGGGTGGCGTGGACCGAGGATTTCGGCCAATGCCCGGTCGACGGACCGATCCGCAAGACCATGCGCGACAAGGTGCAGGCCATGCAGCATCTCTTCGCGCGCTGCGATCAGGTGGCCTTCGATTTCGGCGAGGCCGATCGCTGCTTCGACGTGATTCGCGCCGTGAGCTTCCTGGCCCGCTACCGCGAGGCTTACGAGAAGGACCCGGCATCGCTCGGGCCCAACGTGCGCGCCAACTATGAAATCGGTGCCAAGATGACTTTGGCCGATTTCGCCTGGGCGCACCTCGAGCAGACGCGCATCTTCCGCACCTTCCAGGAGACGTTCCGCGACTATGATCTCGTGCTGGCGCCGACGACGCCGGTGTCGCCGTTCCCGTGGACCAAGCTCTACCTCGAGGAAATGAACGGCCAGAAGCTGCGCAACTACTATCATTGGCTGGCGCCGACCTATTTCGTCACCCTGGCCACCAACCCGGCGATCTCCATTCCCAGCGGCTCCGATCACGCCGGCATGCCCTTTGGCCTGCAGGTGGTGGGCCGCTTCCGCGGCGATCGTGCGCTGCTGGGTGCCGCCCATGCGATGGAGCAGGCCTTCGAAGCGATCGACGCCTTGCGCCGTCCACGCCCGGATCTCACCAAGCTCGCCAAGCCGGTGCCCGAGCTGAAGTCGATCGTCACGCACCCGCCGGTGCTGGATGCAAAACCTTCGCAGCATGCGGCATCGGGCGCCAGCGTATAACCCCCTCCCGCAAGCGGGAGAGGTTAAGACAGCGGCACCGGATCGCCGCCGACCGGGCGGCGCAGGCAGGCGACGTGGTGGCCGGGTGCGACTTCGACCAGGGGCGGATCGTCCTGGCTGCAGGCAGGCAGCGCATAGGGACAGCGTGTGTGGAAGCGGCAGCCGCTGGGTGGCTTGGCCGGGCTGGGCACATCGCCTTTCAGGATGACGCGGCCGCGCCGCTTGCGCACCGGGTCGGGGATCGGTGCCGCTGCCAGCAGTGCTTCGGTGTAGGGATGCAGCGGCGTCGAGAACAAGGTGCGCTTGTCAGTGAGCTCGACGATGCGGCCCAGATACATCACCGCGATGCGGTGGCTGATATGGCGCATCACCGCCAGATCATGGCTGATGAAGAGATAGGCCAGCCGATACTCGTCCTGCAGGTCGATCAGCAGGTTCAGCACCTGGGCCTGGACCGAGACATCGAGCGCCGATACCGGCTCATCGGCCACGATGACATCGGGATTGACCGATAGCGCTTTGGCGATGCCCAGCCGCTGGCGCTGGCCGCCGGAGAACTCGTGGGTGAAGCGCGCCATTGCATCGCGGCGCAGACCCACGCGCTGGAACAGGGCGGCGACACGTTCTTCCTTTTCAGCACCACGGGCGATATCGAAATTCTCCAGCGGCTCGCCGACGATGGTGCCAGCCGTGAGCCGCGGGTTCAGCGACGAGTAAGGGTCCTGGAACACCGTCTGGATGCGTCGCCGATGCGGCCACATCGCGCCCGGACCGAGATGCGTGACGTCGGCGCCGCCGATCAGGATCTGACCGGACGTCGGGTCCATCAGCTTCAAGACGGTTTTGCCGACGGTCGATTTGCCGCAACCCGACTCGCCCACCAACCCCAGCGTCTCGCCCCGCCGGATCGCGAAGCTGACGCCGTCGACGGCCTGCACGGCGCCGGTCCGTCGCTGCAGCAGGCCGCTGTGGATCGGGAAGTGCTTGACGAGGTCGCGCACCTCGAGGCTGGGCTGCTCGGTCATGCCGCCTCCAGCACGCGCGCCGTTTCCCAGCAGGCCACCGCGTGATCGGCCGACGTCGAGACCAGCGGCGGCGCTTTGGCACGGCAACGCTCGGTCGCGAAATCGCAGCGCGGGGCGAAGGCGCAGCCGGTGATGGGCCGGTTCAACGCCGGCACGATGCCTGGGATCTCCTGCAGGCGTGGGCGCCGGCCGGCGATCTCGGCGTCGACGTCCAGTCGCGGCACGGCGCGCATCAGGCCGCGTGTGTAGGGATGGGTCGGCTGCGCGAACAGTGCCTCGACCGGCGCTTCCTCGACCTTGCGGCCGGCGTACATCACCACCACACGCTGCGTCGTCTCGGCGATCACGCCCAGATCGTGGGTGATCATGATGATGGCGGTGTCCAGCTTCTCCTTCAATTCCAGCATCAGGTCGAGGATCTGCGCCTGGATGGTGACGTCCAGCGCGGTCGTCGGCTCGTCGGCGATCAGCACCTGCGGGCTGCACGACAGCGCGATCGCGATCATGGCGCGCTGGCGCATGCCGCCGGAGAGCTGGTGCGGGTACTCGTCAATGCGCCGGCGCGCGTCGGCGATCTTCACCAGGTCGAGCATCTCCTTGGCGCGATCCAGCGCGGCGCGCCACGGGACGCCGGTATGGCGCACCACGTTCTCGGCGATCTGCGTGCCGATGGTCAGCACCGGATTGAGGCTGGTCATCGGCTCCTGGAAGATCATCGCGATGCGATGGCCGCGGATGGCGCGCATCTCGGCTTCCGACAGTGCCGCCAGATCGCGCCCGTCGAAGCGCACCGACCCGCCCACGATGCGGCTGGTCTCCGGCGGGATCAGGCGCAGGATCGACAGCGCCGTCACCGACTTGCCGCAGCCCGATTCGCCGACGATGCCGAGCGTCTCGCCGCGCGCCAGGTCGAACGATACGCCGTCGACCGCGCGCACCACGCCGTCGAGTGTGAAGAAATGCGTCGCCAGCTCGCGCACCTCGAGGATATTGGTCATGACAGCGACAGCCTCACATCCGCCGCGCCAGCCGGGGGTCGAGGCGGTCGCGCAGGCCGTCGCCCATCAGGTTCACGGCCAGCACCGTGAGCGCCAGGAAGGCGCCGGGGATCAGGATGGTCCACGGCGCGATCTGAAAGAAGCTGCGACCCTGGGCGATGATGTTGCCCCAGCTCGGAATCTCCGGCGGCACGCCGGCGCCGAGAAAGCTGAGCGCCGCTTCGATCAGCATGCCGGCGGCGCAGATGTAGGTCGCCTGCACGATCAGCGGCGCCAGCGTGTTGGGCAGAACGTGGCGCGTCAGCAGTTTGACGCCGCGCGTGCCGCCAGCGATGGCGCTGTCGATATAGGGCTGGGCCCGGATCGACAGAACGACGCTGCGCACCACGCGCACGACGCGCGGCACTTCGGGAATGACGATGGCGATGATGACGACGACCAGGCCGGGTCGCGTCAGCGTGATGAGCGCGATGGCCAGCAGGATCGACGGGATCGCCATGATTCCGTCCATGACCCGCATCACGATGCCGTCGATGCGGCGGAAGTAGCCGCAGACGATGCCCAAGGCCAGCCCGATGACGCCGGAGATGGCGGCGACCGTCAGGCCGACGACCAGCGACACGCGCGCGCCGTGCAGGGTGCGGGCGAAGATGTCGCGGCCGAACTGGTCGGTGCCGAACCAGAAACGCTCCGACGGCGGCCGCAGGCGGTTGATGGTCGCCTGCTTCAGCGGGTCGCTGGTCAGCCACGGCGCCAGGATGGCGAGCGACACCAGGATGGCGAGCAGCACCGCGCCGGCGGCAATCGTCGGGTTGCGCCGGATCGCGGTCACCCATCGCGTCGCGACCGGTTGTTCGGCGCGCAGCGTGGCGGTGTCGTCGGTGATGGCGACCATGGCTCAGTACCGGATGCGCGGATCGAGGAAAGCGTAGGAGATGTCGATCACCAGGTTCACCAGCACCTTGGCGGCGGCGAACACCAGGATCAGACCCTGCACGATCGGATAGTCGCGCTTCAGCACGGCATCGACCGTGAGCCGGCCGAGGCCCGGGATGTTGAACACGGTCTCGGTGATCACCACGCCGGAGATCAGCAGCGCGATGCCGATGCCGATCACGGTGACGATCGGCACGGCCGCGTTCTTCAGGGCGTGCAGCAGCAGCACGCGGCGCGTGGCCAGCCCCTTGGAGTTGGCGGTGCGGATGTAGTCCTGCGACAGCACCTCCAGCATCGAGGCCCGGGTGATGCGCGCGATCAGCGCCATGTAGGTGACGCCCAGCGCGATCGAGGGCAGGATCAATCCCTCGATGAAGGGCCACAGGCCCTCGGCGATGGGGCGATAGCCCTGCACCGGCAGCCATTGCAGCTGCACGGCGAAGATATAGATCAGCACATAGGCGGCGAGGAAGCCGGGCACCGCGAAGCCCAGAACGGCGAAAATCATGACCAGCCGGTCGGCGAGCTTGCGCACCTGCCAGGCCGCGATGACGCCCACGGGGATCGCCAGTGCCACGGCGACGAACAACGTCGACAGGGTCAACGCCACGGTGGGCTCCAGCCGCTGCGCGATCAACCGGGTCACCGGCAGGTTGGAAAAGATCGAGACGCCGAGATCGCCCTGCGCCAGCCGCCACAGCCAGAGCGCGAACTGCTCCAGCACCGGACGGTCGAGCCCCAGCTTGGCGCGCACCGCGCTGATGGCTTCAGCGGTGGCGTCCTCGCCGGCGATGATCGCCGCCGGATCGCCCGGCGCGATGCGCAGCAGGAAGAAGACGAACACCGCCACCACCGCCATCACCGGCAGCGTCGCCAGCAGCCGCCGCAGGATATAGGCGGTCATGATGTCCCTCTCCCGCAAGCGGGAGAGGAAAGGGCCCATGGCGCGTAGCGCGATGGGAGGGTGAGGGGCCACGGAGAAGGCATTGTGCGCGAAGCCCTCACCCGTCGCGCTGCGCGCGCCGACCTCTCCCGCTTGCGGGAGAGGTGAAAGTCGGCAGATCCGACCACCGCGAGATCCTTCACTTCAGCTATTTCTTCGTGATGCCCCACAGCACCGCCAGCCCGGTGTTGGGCACGATGCCCTGCAGGCGGTCCGAGCGGTAGGCGAGCGGCGTCGTCCATTGGCCGAACGGGATGTAGACGACCTGGTCCATCGCGCGCGCCTGCAGGTCGCGCGCGATGCGCTTCTTCTCGGCGTCGGTCTGCGCGAAGGCGTATTCGTTGCGCAGCGCCTCGACCTTTTCATCGCACGGCCAGCCGAACAGGCCTTTGTCGCAAGCGGCGCCGAGCCAGGTGTGCAGCACCGGGTTGGCCGAGCCCACGCCGCCGGTCGTGGTGACGAAGATGTGCCAGCCGCCTTGCGCCGGTGGTTCGCGCTTGGCGCGCCGCGACACGACCGAGCCCCAGTCCATCGACTGCACATCGAGGTTGATGCCGGCCTCACGCATGGCCTGGATCAGGACCTGGGTGGCGGGCGTGATGGTGTTGTGGTCGGTTGCCGCCAGAATCGTGATCGGCTCGCCTTTGTAGCCGGCCTCCTTGAGCAGTTGCAGCGCCTTCTTGGGATTGTACTCCTTGAACCACTGGCTGCCGGCGTCGCTGGCCAAGGGTGCGCCGCAGGTGATGAGCCCGGGGCAGAGCCGGTAGTATTTGGGATCGCCGATGATGGCGCGCAGGAAGTCTTCCTGGTTGATCAGGTAGTACATCGCCTGCCGCGCCTTGACGTTGTCGAATGGCGGATGCAGGTGGTTCAGCCGGATCATGCCGTGCGTACTGTCGAGATCGCCGGTGCTCATCAGCTTGACGTTGCGGCTCTTCTCGAGGATCGGCAGGAAGTCGATGCCGGGATTCTCGTAGAAATCGATCTCGCCATTGATCAGCGCCGACATGGCGGTCTGCGAGTCGGAGATCCATACCAGCTCGATGCGATCAACGCCGGCGACCTTGCTACCGGCGAAGGAGGAGGGCGCCTCATTGCCCGGCCGCGGCACGTAGTGCGGGTTCTTGAGGTAGACCGCCTTGCTGCCCGGCACCCACAGATCCTTGGCGAACATGAAAGGGCCGGAGCCGATCGACTCCTTGACCTGCTGCTGCGGGTCGGTCTGCGCTTCCTTCTCGCGCATGATGGCGGCGACGGAGCTGTTGGTCTTGCCCAGCGACTCCAGCACCATGCCGTAGGGCTTGGTGAGCGTCATGCGGAACGTCTTGTCGTCGACCGCCTCGAGCTTGTCGACGAACGAGAACAGGCGCTGGCCAACGCCGTCCTTGGCGCCCCAGCGCTTCAGCGAGGCGATCACATCCTTGGAGGTGACGGCCGAGCCGTCGCTGAACTTGAGCCCGTCGCGCAGGGTGAAGGTATAGACCAGCTTGTCGGGGCTGATCTCGTACTTGTCGACCATCTGCGGCTTGGGCTGCATGTTGGCGTCGTTGCCGAACAGCGTGTCGTAGACCAGCATGCCGTGGATGTTGGCGATGGTCTGCGTCGTCCAGATCGGATCGATCACACGCACATCGGCATGCATCACGGCGCGCAACACCTTTTCCTCGGCGCGCGGCGCCGTCGCGCCCAGCAGCAGGGGTGCCAGCAAGGCGCCCGCAGTCGCAAACCATCGTACGGCGTTAAACGCGATCGACATCAAGCCCCCCGGAATCGATGTGGCTCGGCCGAAGCCGTCCACTTGTGCGGAGTATGGGTCTCTTCGAGGACGGTTGGCAATATGACGTGAAGCTGACGGCACCGCGCTGCACCGGCGGCGAGCCGCACGATGGCTGCAAGCAATGCGGACGTGAAAGCGCGATCAGCTCGTGCCCGGCGGCGCAAAGAAGCAGCGACGCGAGCCGTTGGGCCGGTAGCAGCGCCAGAAGTGCCCGTCCTGGCTGGGCAGCGTCTCGCCGTAGGGGACGGTCTCGCCCGTCGACCGGATGAGCCAGCCCGGTTCCGCGGCTTCGACATCGAGCGCCGGCACGACCACGCAGTCATCCTTGCCGCAGCACCACTCGGCGGTCGTTGGGCTGCGGAAGCGGCCGGTGCGTATCCAGTCGTGATCGTCGTGAGCCAAGGCAGGGGTGATCATGAAAACGCAGGCCAGCCCCAGGGGAAGGGCGCGCCAGCGGCGGCGTGTTTGTGTTCCGCGCATCGATCATCTGCGGCGTGCCGCCGCGGCACCAGACACAAACACACGCGCTGGTGCTGCCGTTGAGAGGCACGCAAAGCAGCCTCGTCGTGGCGATGAGAATGATACGCAAGCCGGCGGCGCCACAACCGCCTGCTCATGGGCGGACCAAGCAAAGGACGTGCCGAACCGTCGGCATCTGTCTCGATCATCATTGAATCAACAAGGCGCAGCTTGGCGTGCCGCCGTGAGCGAAGCCGGGAATCTGCCGCCAATGTCTCGTTATATCGCCACGACGATGGTCTCAGTCCATGAGCGGGATGCCGGCCTGCACGACCACCTGCTTCCAGCGCGCAATCTCGCTGTTGATGAAGTGTGTGAACGTATCGGTCGCGCTGTAGGCCGCTTCCGCGCCGGCGCCTTCCAACCGCGCTTTTACGCCAGGATCCTCCAGTGCCTTGCGGATCTCGGCGTTGAGCCTGTCGATGATCTTCTTGTCGGTTCCGGCCGGCGCCAGCAGGCCATACCAGCCGACGACATCGATATCGGGCAAGCCTTCCTCGGTGATGGCGGGAATGTCGGCCGCAATGCCGACCCGTTTGGCGCTGGTGATCGCCAGTGCCTTCAGCGAACCGCTGCGGGCAAAGCCCAGCGACGAGGGAATTGTGTCGAACATGACATCGACCTGACCGCTGATCAGGTCGGTCATGGCCGGTGCCGAACCCTTGTAGGGCACGAACACCAGATCGATGCCGTGCGCCTGCTTGAACAACTCCACGCTCAGGTGGGTCACGGTCCCCATGGTCCCGGCGTAGGTCAGTTTCCCCGGCCTGGTTTTGGCCAACGCGACGAGGTCACGCACGGACTTTACCTCGAGCTTGGGAGTGACGACGATCCACAGCGGCGTGGTGGCGACCTGCGCGACGGGCATCAGATCCTTGACGGTGTCGTAGGGCAGCTTCTTCATCAATGTCGCATGGATGGCGAAGCTGTTGCCTGTCATCACCAGCGTGTAGCCGTCAGGCCGCGCGTGTGCCACGTGATCGACACCGATGATGCCGCTGGCGCCCGGCCGGTTGTCGACGACGACCTGCTGGCCCATCTGCTGCGTGAGCTGCTGTGCCAGTACGCGGCAGATCGTGTCGAGCGGACCGCCCGGCGGAAACGGCGCCACGATGCGGATCGGCCGCGACGGGTATGCATCATCCGCCGCCCGGCACGGGCCGGCCAGCGATGCGCCCAGCGTCAGCCAGGCCATGGCGACAAGCGCCCACGTCATCCTCTTCATCGGCATCCTCCCGGTGATTGTTCGTTGTCGATCAGCCGCGTGACGGCGGCGACGCTCCAGTCGTGCGCAGGGAAGCGGAAGAACTCGGCAAACAGCGGCGCCTGATGATCCATCATGTGCGCGCCGGTATGAGTACGACAGCCACGCCGTGCCGCCGCTTCCAGCAACGGCGTGCGTATCGGCTTCATGACCACGTCGGCCACCACGGTTTCGGGCCGCAGGCGTTCGACCGGCAGCGGCAGGCTGTCCGTTGGCCGCATGCCCAGCGGTGTCGCATTGATGACCAGGTCCACGCTGGCGGGATCGGGTGCTTCGGCGCAATGCACGTCGGGCCCGCCATGGGCGGTGAGCGTGTCACGCAGGCTGAGGGCGCGGTGCCCGTCGGGGTCGAACACCTTGATCTCAAGCACGCCGGCATCCGCTAGCGCAACGGCAATGGCCGTCCCGGCGCCGCCTGCACCGACCAGCAGCGCCTTGCGCGCATCGACCGCGATGCCGTTTGCCACGAGACCGGCGACAAAGCCTGCTCCGTCGAACATGTCGCCCGACCACGTGCCGTCCGGTTCAGGGCGCATCACGTTGATCGCACCGATCCGGCCGGCGGCCGGTGACAGGTGATCGACGCATGACAGGGCCGCCGCCTTGTGCGGCACCGTCACGATGATGCCGTCGACGTTCTGCATAGCCTTCAGCCCGTCCACGGCGCGCGACAGGTTCGCCGGCGTCGTGTGGACGGGGATGCACAGCCGGTTCATGCCACGCACCCGGAACACGGTGCTCCAGAAGGTGGGGGCCCGTACCTGCTCGATGGGATCGCCGACGATAGCCAGAAGGCGCGTGGCGCCGTTCGGCACGTCGTCGCGCGATGACTCGATGTGACTGGCCACGATCAAGCCTGCGTTTCTCTTCAGGAACGTGACTGAAAGACAACTTTGGCAGGGTTGTAAATTTCAAAAGACCCAATGTGCGCTATGCGCTCATATATGAAGAAAAACGCACAAATTGTGTTTCCAGTTCTTGACGACAGCGAACAAGGCTTCCCATGATCGCGCCATGAACCCTTTGTCCCTCGCGCACCTGACGATCCTCGATGCGACGCCGCCGACGTTGATCGCCGCTGCGGCGGATGCGGGCTTTCGGTCCGTCGGGCTGCGGCTGGTTGCCCCGTCACGTACGGATGCGTTCCACTCAATCCTCGACAGCGAGGCGTCGCTGCGTGAGACCGAGCGGTGCCTTCGGGCGTCAGGACTTTCTGTGCTCGATGTCGAGACGCTCTGGCTGGAACCGGACACCGTCATCGACGATTTCCGGCCGGCTCTGGAGGCTGCGGCGCGCCTGGGCGCCCGGTTCCTGCTGGTGGTCGGCAATGATCCTCTCAGGGGACGGTTGATCGCCAACGTCGCGCGGCTCTGCCAGGCCGCGGCACCGTTGCGATTGCAGGTGATGCTGGAGTTCATCCCGTATTCGGAGGTGAAGACGCTGGCGCAGGCGGTCGAGGTCATCGGCGCTGCCGGGGAGTCCAATGCCGGCGTCCTGGTCGATGCGCTGCATCTCAGCCGATCCGGGGGATCGCCGTCACAGCTGGCCGCGATCGCACCGGTCCTGCTGCCCTATGCCCAGATCTGCGATGCGCTGCGGATAGCGCCGCCAGTGGAAAGGCTGCGCGGAGGCCAGGGGCGATCGCCTGTATCTGGGCGAAGGCGCGTTGCCGCTGCTGGACATGCTCGACGCGTTGCCGCCCGACGTGTCGCTGAGCGTCGAGGCACCGCACGCCCGGTACCAGGATTTGAGCGCGCGTGAACGCGCGCGGCTTGCGTTTGCGGCCAGCAGCGCCTTGCTGCGGCAGTGGGAAGAAGGTTGCTCCTCGTCATGACGTCAACAGGCGCGAAAGAACTGCGCTGTCAGCTGCTCGTGTTCGGCGGCGGACTGGGCGGCGTGTCCGCGACACTCACCGCCGCCGCGCTGGGCATCGACGTGATCCTCGTCGAAGAGCTGGACTGGCTGGGCGGCCAGTTGACGGCGCAGGGCGTGCCTCTGGACGAAGGGCCATGGATTGAGACCGGCATGTGCTCACGCAGCTACGGCCAGTTCCGCGAGCGGTTACGCGACTACTATCGCCGGCATTATCCGTTGACCGGCGAGGCGCGTGCCTGCGTCGAGCTGAATCCGGGCATGGGCAATGTCGGATCGCTCTGCGTCGAACCGACCGTGGCCGTGCGGGTCATCGACGACCTGTTGGCACCATTAGTCAGCAGTGCACGGGTGCGCGTATTGCGGCGCCATCGGCTTGTTCGCGCGGTGCGGGACCGTGATCGCGTGCTGGGACTGGAGCTGCAGCGCCTGGAAGACGGCGCGACGCTGTTCGTGGCGGCGGATCTCGTGATCGACGCCAGCGAGACGGGCGAACTGCTGGCGGCGGCGGATGTCGAGCATGTGTTCGGTGCCGAGTCGCAGGCAACGACAGGCGAGCCGCACGCCATCACCGGCGCGGCGGATCCCTTTGACCAGCAGGCGCTGACCTGGTGCATGGCGCTCGACTATCGGCCTGAAGAGGATCACACCATCGACCGGCCGGACGACTATGCCCTCTATCGCGCGCTGCGCATCGACGGCTGGCCCGGGCCGCAGTTCAGCTGGGTGGTGAGCGACCATGTCACCCACCGGCCGCTGACCCGCCAGCTGTTCGACGGCGACACGGACGAGGCCTATCTCTTTGACCTCTGGCACGCGCGCCGCATCGCGTGGCGGCGGAACTTCCGGCCCGGCACGTACGCCAGCGACATCACCATCGCGAACTGGCCGCAGATGGACTACTGGCGACGGCCGGTCATCGGCGTGACGCCGCAGGACGCCGCCGCGGCGCTGCGCGAGGCGCGACAGTTCAGCCTGGCCTTCCTCTACTGGATGCAGACCGAGGCGCCGCGCCATGATGGTGGCGTCGGCTATCGCGGCCTGCGCCTGCGCGGCGACGTGCTGGGCACCGCCGATGGCCTCGCCAAGCAGGTCTACTACCGTGAAGGCCGCCGCATCCGGGCCGAGTTCACGGTCCTGGAGCAGCATATCGGCGTGCAGGCCCGCGCCGGCCTGTCGGCGGCTGAGTCGTTCGCCGACAGCGTCGGCATCGGCGCCTATCGCATCGACCTTCACCCCAGCACCCGTGGGCGCGACACGGTCGACATCGACTCCTATCCGTTCGAGATCCCGCTGGGTGCCCTGTTGCCGGTGCGGGTCGACAACCTGTTGCCGGCCTGCAAGAACATCGGCACCACGCGCATCACCAGCGGCGCCTACCGCGTCCATCCCGTCGAGTGGAGCATTGGCGAGGCGGTGGGCGCGCTCGCCGCGTTCGCGCTACGCCGGGGCATCCCGCCACGTGGCGTGCGCGCCAGCGCCGAACGCCTGGCCGATTTCCGGGACCAGCTGAGCGATCTGGGCGTGCCGTTGCGCTGGCCGGTTTATGGCGCGCTGACGCCGCGCACCCGGCGCGGCTATCGCCCGCCGCGCACCGAAACAGGCTGATCGGGAGGGAGCCATGGAAAGACGCGATGTTCTGCGTGTGTCCACCGCCGTTGCTCTGGCAGGTGCCGCCGTGGCGGCGGCATCCGCGGCTCTGGCCCGCGCCAAACCCGTGACGTTCGTGCTGGTGCATGGCGCGTGGCATGGCGGGTGGTGCTGGGCTCGGCTGAAGCCCTTCCTGGAAGCGGCCGGCCACCGCGTGACGACGCCGACCTTGACCGGGCTCGGTGAGCGGCGGCATCTGATCTCGCGGGCCGTCACGCTCGATACGCACATCCAGGACGTGATCGGCCACATCGAGGCCGAGGAACTCTCCGACGTCGTTCTCGTCGGCCACAGCTACGGCGGCTTCGTGGTGTGCGGCGCGGCCGATCGCCGGCCGACAGCGATCGCCCAGCTTGTCGTCCTGGATGGCTTTGTGCCGAAGGACGGCGAAGCCGTGCTCGATTACGCACCGACCGCGGCGGCATACCGCGAGAATGCGGCCAAGAGTGAGAGCTGGAACATTCCGCCATTGCCCGCCAGCGCCTTCGGCGTGTCGGATCCAGCGGACGCCGACTGGGTCAACCGTCGCCTGTCACCGCAACCGGTCGGCACCTACCTGCAGAAGCTCACGCTGGTGGGTGGCATCGGGTCCATTGCGAAACTGGCTTATGTTGCCTGCAGCGCACCGGCCCTTGCCGTGCTCGACGAGACCAAGCAGCGCATTCGGGCCGATCGGCGCTGGCGCTATGTCGATCTGGCCGAGGGCCATGACGTCATGGTCACGGTGCCCCAACGCCTGTCTGGCACGCTGCTGGACCTGCTGGCGTAGGCCCCTCCCTACAGCAGCAGGCTGGACAGTCGGTTGGCGCAGGCCTGCATCTTGGGCACGATCTCACGGGACAAGTGCAGTCTCTTCATGCGTGCACTGTGGGAGTTCGCATTGAGCGACGCGACGGCACGGCCGGAACGGTTGCGCAGCAGCACGGCGGCGCCCAGCAGGCCTTCCTCGGTCTCCTGATCGTTGATGGCGTAGCCATCCTTGCGGGCCTTCTGAACGGCTTCCAGCAACGCACGACGGTCGACAATCGTGTGCCGGGTCATGGCGTTGATCTTCGCCACCCGCAGCAGCGCCAGCACCTGCTCGTCAGGTTGCATCGACAGCAGCATGCGGCCCGAGGCGGAGGTGAAGGCGGGCAGGCGCGTGCCGATCTTGACCGACGAGGCGATTTGTCGCCCGGCGGCGTCGGAGCGCGCGACGAACACCACGTCGTTGCCGTCCAGCATCGAGACCGATACCGATTCCTGGATCTCCCGCGACAACGCGTCCAGCTGGGGTTGCAGGCGAACATCAAGGCCCATCGCGGCGAGATAGGAGAAACCCAGGCGCAGCACCTGGCTCGTCAGTTCAAATTGCTTGCCGTCCGTCGCGGCATAGCCGAGATCCGCCAGCGTGAGCAGCAGGCGGCGCGTCACGGCGCGATCGAGCCTCGCCTTGGCCGCTGCCTCCGCCACCGTCATGCGCTCGGCGTCAGGGCCGAAGGTGGCAATGACCTGCAGGCCGCGCGCGAAGGCGGTCACGAACGTGGCGCTGCGCCGAGTTCCTGGACGTGCTGCCATGCTGCTTCTCCTGGTCACCGCCGATTGACTCGGCGCAATTCTGATGCTGAAATTATCGCACAACAGAGCGCTGTGCGCACAACCGAAAAGTCACGCGATTCCATGTTCGACTCCTTCGCAAGCCGTAGAATTCGTATCGGCGATACGACTGTCGCTGCGGTAGTCGGCGGCAGCGGCCCGCCAGTGCTGTTGCTGCACGGCTACCCGCAGACCCATGTCGCATGGCATCGCGTGGCACCGGTCCTGGCGCGGCACTTCACCGTGGTCGCCACCGACCTGCGCGGCTATGGCGATAGCACGGCACCGCCGACCGACGCTGATCACACGCCGTTCTCCAAGCGCGCAGTGGCGGCGGAGCAGGTGGCGGTCATGCGCGCACTGGGCTTCGATCGTTTCGCCGTCGTGGGGCATGACCGTGGCGGGCGTGTCGGCTATCGCCTGGCGCTGGACCATCCGTCCCACGTCAGCGCGTTTGTGTCGCTGACGGTCATCCCGACCAGCGAGGCGTGGCAGCGCACCGACAAGGCGTTCGCGCTGGGCGCCTATCACTGGTTCCTGTTCGCGCAACCCTACGACCTGCCGGAGCGACTGGTCGGCGCCGATCCCGATTTCTTCCTCGACTGGACGCTGCGGAAGATGACGCGCGGGCGCAGCTTCCTGGCGCCCGAGGCGGTCGCCGAGTACCGCCGCTGCTTTCGTCGGCCCGAAGTGCGCCACGCCATGATGGAGGATTACCGGGCTGCCGCATCGATCGACGCGGATGACGATGCCGCCGACGTTGGCATCGGCCGCAAGCTCGCCTGTCCCGTCCACATGCTGTGGGAAGCGTCACGCCATGCCGGCAGCGAGACGCCGCTGGAGACATGGCGGCGGTGGGCGGACGCGGTGAGCGGGCAGGCGATTGATGCCGGTCACCTGATGGCCGAAGAAGTCCCCGATGCGGTGCTGGCCGGCATCCTGCCCTTTCTGCGACAGCATGCCGGAGCGATGCGATGACTCTCTACTTCCACGAAACCCTCGACCCGGTGCGGCAACCCGGTGCTCACACGCGCTATCTCGACGAACTCGGCAAGGTGGTCCGCACGGAAGGCAATGCCAGCGGTTCGGCCGGCAGTGCCTGCATCGCCGCCTGGGTGCCGGTGTTCCTCACCGGCGCCTGGCCGCAGATCGTCACGCTGTGGGAAATGCCGGGCGGCTGGGAGGGCTTTGCCGGTCATTTCGACAGCAACCCGGCGCTGTTCCACGAACCGCTGGAGCGCTGGTACGCCGAGCGCAGCGGTGGTTTCGATCGCGTGCTGGTGGGGACTGACTACACGCCGAACCGCGCAGCCATGATCGCATCCGGCCAGCGCGCGCCGGTCGTTCTGCAGCAGATCGTCAACCTGGCACCTGGCGGGGTGGCAGCCTATCTCCAGCGGCTCGGTGACATGCGCGGGCCGATCGGCACCGGCGGCGACGTCAGCCTGCTGGGCGCTTACGAAGTCGCCTTCCGCAACGGCACAGAAGCCGTTGTGCTGTGGTCCTTTCCCGATATGCGGACGCTGGGCCGAGTGCAGTCCAGACCCGACGACTTCCCGTCATATGCCGAATGGGTGCGCGAGTCGCAGCGTCTGGAGAAGACGCACATTGGGCTGGTCTTGCGCCCCACGGACTGGTCGTACGTGCGCTAACCTGGGGGCACGGGCGGGACGCCCGCGCTCCCAGGGGGTTGTTAGCCCCCGAACGGTGCTGCCACGTCGTCCAGCGGCCAGACCGGCCGGCGCAGCTTGGTGTAGGCGAAGCGCGCGGCGTCGGGCGAGCACAGTGCGCCTGAATCGACAACGATGACGTCGCCGGCAATCGGCGCGTAGGCAGCGCGGAAGTGCTGGATGCTCTTCACCACCAACACGGTACAGCGCCGTGCGTCGATGCCCTGGCTGAGGAACACCTGCAGGTCGGTGGTCTGCAGCCGGTTGGAAATCGTGACCACGTCGATGCCGCCGATGCGCAGTACGGCCGTCGCGCCCATCGATCGCGCGACGCCCTTGCCCATCGGGCCGTCGTTGATGAACGCCCCGTCCGAGAGCAGCCGTACCGAGGCCGTCACGCGCAGCGGCTCGCCGAAGGCGGGGTCGTGGTGGCCGCCGAGCTCGACCGTGACCGTGTTGCCGACGCCGGCCTTGATCGCGGCCTGCACGGCGGCCGGATCGAATATGGTGCCGACGGCAGCACCCCGGATGTCGGCGTCGATCAGCGCCTTCAGCATGCGCGTGGCATCGCCGTAGGCGCCACCGCCGGGATTGTCGGTGCCGTCGGCGATCACCAGCGGCCCCTTGGCGGAGTCATGCGCCTTGGCCTTGGCGATCGCGGCCTCGACCGTCAACAAATGCACCGTCTCCTCGGCGCGGCGATCCCAGATCTCCTGGCAGAGCTGGCGCGCGATTTCCTGCGCGCGTTTCTCGGCGCCGGGGGCGTAGCTGACGGCGATCGATGGCCCGACATTGGGGATATCCGACGGCATGAAGCCGGCCTGGACGCTGACGACGTTGATGCCGGGCTCCTTCTCGAAGGCGTCGGCCTTGGCCAGGAGGTCGCGCATCGGGCCCGGCTGCGTGGTGCGGCCATGGTCGGCGCCGACCATGCAGGCTGGCTGTAAAACCAGGCACTGTGCCGTCGCTTTGCCCTCCATCATCGACTGCACCAGCGCCGCGGCTTGCTGCGAGCGCTCGTACTGGTCGATGTGCGGGTAGGTGCGATAGCTGATCAGCGCGCTCGCCAGGCGCGCCATGCGCTCGGTGACGTTGGCGTGCAGATCAAGCGTCATGGTGATCGGCAGGTCAGGGCCGACAATGGCCCGGATCGCCTCCAGCAGCTCGCCCTCGGGATCGTCGGATGTCTCTGTCACGGCAGCGCCGTGACAGGCAAGGCAGATGCCATCGAGCTTGCCGGCGTTGCGCACGGCGCCGACGATGCCGTCGCGGATGGTCTGCCAGGTCTCCGGGGTCAGCTTGCCCGACGGCGTGGCGTTGGCCGCCAGCGCCGGCACCAAGGTCCAGCCGTAGGTCTCGGCGGCGTCGAGCAGTCCGCCGATCTCGCTTTTCGTTCCGCGAAAGCGCTCGCCCAGCTCGTTGCCGTAGACGAGCCATGTGCGGTGATAATCGTCCAAGGTCGTCGGCAGTTTGCTGAAGGTGTTGGTCTCATGCATGAACTGCGCGATCAGTACTCTATAGGCCATGACCCGGCGAACCTTTCAGTCGCGAATAATGAAGGACTGAAGTATAGTCAGGGAAACGACAAAGATATCTGCCAATCGCAGCGTTGACCGCCGCTAGTGAGCAGGAGCATGTCCGGGGAAACACGCTACGCCAAAAGCGGCGACATCCATATCGCCTATCAGGTCACGGGCGACGGTCCGGTCGACCTGCTGTTCGCGCCAGGCTTCGTTTCGCATGTCGAGCATGCCTGGGAGGAACCGCTTCAGGCGCGTGCCCTGCACGCGCTGGCTTCGTTCTCGCGGCTGATCCGCTTTGACAAGCGCGGCACCGGCCTGTCGGACCGCAGCGTCGGCATGCCGACCATGGAGGAGCGGATCGACGACATCCGGGCCGTTCTCGACGCGGCCGGCTCCAAGCGCGCGGTGCTGGGCGGCGTGTCGGAAGGCGGCGCGATGTGTGCGCTCTTCGCGGCGACCTACCCGGAGCGGGTCAGCGCGCTCGTTCTCTATGGCGCCTACGCTCATGCGCCATCGGCGGTCGTGTCGCCGGAAACCCGGGCCGCGCTCGAAGCCGCGATCCATCAGAACTGGGGCACCGGCGCGAGCCTGCCGCAATTCTCGCCCAGCGTCGGCAACGATCCCGAGATGCGCGCCTGGTGGGCCAAGTTCGAGCGGCTGGCCGCCAGCCCCGCCGCGGTGATCGCCCTGCGGCGCATGAATGTCGAGATCGACATCCGCCACATCCTGCCCTCGATTCGCGTGCCGACCTTGATCCTGCATCGCACCGGCGACGTGCGGATCAATGTTTCGGAAGGCCGCTACCTGGCGCGCATGATCCCCGGCGCCAAGCTGGTCGAGCTGCCGGGCGTCGACCATCACTACTGGGTGGGCGAGGCTGGTCGCCTGCTGGACGAGGTCAAGGCCTTCCTCGAAGTAACCAGCGATCCGCTGGAATCCAACCGCGTGCTGTCAACCGTGCTCTTTACCGACATCGTCGATTCGACGGCCAAGGCCTCGCAGCTCGGCGACATCTCGTGGCGCGCGACGTTGGCTGCGCACCACAACGTCGTGCGCTCGCAGTTGCGCCGGTTTCGCGGCCAGGAGGTCAAGACGCTGGGCGATGGTTTCCTCGCCATGTTCGACGGCCCGGCGCGCGCGGTGCGCTGCGCCCAGGCCATCGTCGGCGGCATGAAGTCGCTCGACCTCACCGTGCGGGCCGGCCTGCATACCGGCGAGGTCGAGCTGATGGAGCGGGATGTCGGCGGCATCGCGGTGCACGTCGCGGCGCGCATCGCCAATCGCGCCACGGCCAACCAGATCCTCACGTCCAACACCGTGAAGGACCTTGTTGCCGGCTCAGGCCTGCGGTTCCGGGACCTCGGTGCGACGTCGTTTGACGGCCTGGAAGATCCCGTCCACCTCTACCAGGCCGAGCCGCTCGCGCTGGCGGCCTGACCTGATCGCAAGCGATCAGTCGCCCTTCAGCCCGGCCGCCTTGATCAGCGGCCCCATTTCGCGCGCTCCTGCCGCTCGAAGGCTGGGAGCAAGTGTCTTCAGCTTCATCCGTTTCACTCCCGTTCATTTTCGTTGCTTCATGCGTGCTCTGGCGCCGATGTCATCCGCCACGCACCAGCAGCTCGACGACGCCGCTGCCCAGGACCGACAGCTCGTTGTCCTGGTTGTGGGCCTCTTGCTCGATCGCCACGAGGTGGCGGCCGTCCTCGACGTACTTGCGTGTCACCTTGCCTTTGATGAACAGCATGTCGCCGGCGGGGTTGTGGCGACGGATCTTGCAGGAGGCGCTGCGCAGGAAGCCGTCATCACCCATCCAGTTGGTGAGGTGGTGCGTCAGCCACGAGCTGCGTTCGGGACCGTAGTCATAGGCCCCGGGTGCGCCCACCTCGCGCGCGAACTCCTCTTCCCAGTGCACGCGCTCGGGGCAGTCGGGGATGCCGAAGCGGTTGGCGATGCCGGTGCCGGGATGGGCATCGATCAGCCGCCACGCCAGCTTGTTGGCGCGGATATAGAGCCCGCCCCAGCCCTGGGCGTAGGCGATGAAGCCGGTCACCGTCATCGGTCCCTTCAGCATCACCGGCAGCGCCTCGCCCTCGCTGACGTCCTCCCAGTAACGCGGTGCCGCGCCGCGGACCATCTCCTCGGCGTAGAGCCGGTAGGCGTCGCGCAATTCCTGCTCGGTGTACCGATGCGGCGGGCGCATCTTCACCTCGTTGTATTTGGTGCCCTGTTCGCGGGCATGGTCGCGCTCCGTGCGGAAGCACCAGCTGTCGGCGGCCGCGACCAGGTCGCCGTGCTGATTGTAGAAATCGACATGATAGGTCTGCTGGACGGCGCGGCCGGCGAAGCGTGTCTGGTGCTCGACGATGTCCTTCAGCCAGGCCTCGGTGTTGATCGCATCGTTACGGCGAACGGTCTTGTGCCAGGTCCAGTCGGCGCCCGACCACATGGCGTGGATGCCCGGCAGGCCGCCGACATAGCCCGAGATGATACGACTGGTGCTGAACAGGAAGCTGGGCAGCGCGATGATGCCGCCGTGCTTCGTCTTGCCGGCATATTCGGGCACGCACCACAGTGGATTGTCATCGCCGATGCCGTGCGCGTAGTGGCGGATGTTGTCGCGCGTCGCCTCGTAGCACCACGGCTCGGCGGTCGCGCCGATCTTGACGCCGATGCGCCGGCGCAGCGCGTCGAGGCCGTCCTCGGTGATCTTGGGGAATGTCCGCGTGCCGGCGGTGGTCATGACCGTTTCTCTCCTTGGTTTGTTCGGGCCGCGTCTGTCGCGTCGTTCCGCTCGCGCTCGCGCAAGACGTTGCGGTTCACCTTGCCGGCCGGCGTCTTGGGCAGTTCGGCGACGACGGCCACGCGGCGCGGATACTCGTGCTGACTCAGCCGCCGGCGCACGAGGTCCTGGATCTCGGCGATGAAGGCATCGTCGCCCGGGCGCGTCGACACCACGAAGGCCTTCACGATCTGGCCGCGCAGCGCGTCGGGCACACCGATCGCCGCCGCCTCGCGCACGTCGGGGTGCTTGAGGATCGCGTCCTCGATCTCGACCGCGCTCATGGTCCAGCCGGCGGAGATGATGACGTCATCGGCGCGGCCGCCATGGTAGAAATAGCCATCGGCGTCGATGCGCCCGAGATCGCGGGTCGGGATCCAGGCATCGCGACGCCAGACCTTGAGCTCGCCCGTGACGCCGGGCGGGCAGGGCGTTCCCGAGGGATCGTGGACCTCGACCCGGCAGCCGGGCACTGGCCT
>Ga0187894_10002326_pt1 | contig 22867 bp, 16 predicted proteins | sample GBC1701081metaG_FD_136650 | JGI IMG/M metagenome (GOLD analysis project Ga0187894, IMG submission 136650) | White microbial mat communities from a lava cave in the Kipuka Kanohina Cave System on the Island of Hawaii, USA - GBC170108-1 metaG ... | reverse complement strand
GCCCTTCGCCATTTCATCCTTCGTGAACGACACGTGATAGTCAAAGTTGAAGTCGTTCCCGTAGGACGACACCCATTTGAAACTCCAGCCCATGCGCTTCTTAAACGCTTCGATCTGGGGCAGAGGCGCGCGCGCGACCACCGCCAGCGTCACGTCTCGCGCGTTCAGATGCGGGAAGGCTCCGTCTATATGATCGGATAGGAACGAGCAGCTCGGGCAACCCTCCTCCCATCCCGGGCCGAACATGAAATGATAGACGATCAATTGGCCGCGTCCGTCGAAGAGGTCGGCGAGCGTCTCCTTGCCTTTCGGACCGTCGAACACGTAGTTCTTCTCGACCTTGACCCACGGCAACTCGCGCCGCTGCCGGCTGAGCTTATCGCGGAGCCGCGTGAACTCCTTTTCTTTCGTCAGGAAGGCGCGACGCGCCTCGATCCATTCCTCTCTTGATACGACTTTGTGGTTTGGCGTCTGTGCCATAACTTGATCTCCTTTCGATTTAATCCTCAATGTCTGCCTTATTACCTCGTATCCAATTTCTTCGTCTCTATCTGTTAATCGAACGGCGAGCGTCTGAATCGACGCCCCGCCAGAATTTTTTTCCTTAATCGCATCCGCATGCCGGTTAGGGCTTGACACCTAACTCTACCTATATAGACTTAAGCCATGAAACGTTCCAGACAACCTTCGACGCAAACCACCGCAGTGTTACTTGCCCTGGCGGAAGATCCCGCTGCCTGGCGCCACGGCTACGATCTGTCCCAGGAGACTGGTCTCAAGGCTGGCTCTATGTACCCCATCCTCATGCGGCTGGCGGACCGCGGACTGTTGGAGACCACTTGGGAGAGCGATGTGCCTGTTGGTCGCCCGCCGCGCCACTTGTACCGGCTGACTGATTCCGGACTCGAACTGGCGGCCGAACTCGCCGCGCCTTCCGCTCGCGCCGTCAAGGCTAAGCGGGTCAGGCTGCGACCGCGGACGGAGGGCGCGTGATGGATGGACCCAATCTGCTGTTGGCCGCCGCTGTGCGCGGGATGCCCTCTGAACGCTGCGAATGGGGCGCTGCGATGTTGGCTGAACTTGCGGGACTTCAAAATCCATCCACACGCTGGCGGTTCGCGCTGGGATGCGCGCGCGTGGCGCTGTTTCCACCTCGCAAAGGCGGATTACTTCAAACCATGAGGAACCATACGATGAAGAGCATCCTTAAAACCCTCGGAGCAGCGGCGCTCATCAGCTTTACCCTCACGCTGCCGTTCGCGATCCTCGATTTCAGGTTTAATACCGTAAGTAAGCAAAACGCCCCTGGCCTCATCGTGTTATTTGGCCTGTTGTGGCTCTTACCAACGGCGTTCATCGTCATCCTTGCGCCGATAGTACGCGCCATACGAGCGGGCGACAGCGTTCTGGCGCATCCTGTCACATTCCTGTTCCGAGTCGCTTTTTTAGCCCTCCTCGCAATAATGTGGGGAGGCCTCCTGATTGACCAACTTCCCTGTTTTCTCGGCGTTCCGAACTGCGATTAGTAAAGAGAATCAGGGGTGATGAAGTAGGAGGTTTATCTGAAAGCCGATCCGATATTGAGCCGTATTGCAGGCGCCATGCTGGCTGCCGCTGTGCGCCGAATGCCCGCTGAACGCTCCGACTGGGGCGCGGCGATGCTGGCGGAACTCGCTCAACTTCAACATCCGTCCATACGCTGGCGGTTCGCATTGGGCTGCGCGCGGGTGGCGTTGTTTCCACCTCGCAAAGGAGGCGGGTCACTGATGGGAGGAATTATGAGTGTTTATCTTAGAAAGGCGCGTGGTGTGATTGGCATAGGTTTGATCTGGGCTCCCGTATGGACAGCGATGTTTTTTGCTCTTGTCGCAATTGTTTTTGTCGTCCTCAATCCCAATGGCGGATCCGATGTCGGGCCGCTCACATGGATTGTGATTATGGCTCAGCTTGGATTCGAGTCAGGGGCCATTTTCGGAATTATCTTGTCCCTCGCGGAACATGGAAAAGCGGTCCGCAACATCTCGTTGGCGCGCGCCGCGCTTTGGGGGCTTCTTGGTTCCGGGGTTCTTCCAATTTTGACGCAACGGGCGGACCAGGTGTTTTGGACTTCCACTTTTGGCGCGGTCATTGCCATGGTGTTGGTAGCGCTTGCCCGGAAGGCGGATCTTCGTGATTCGACGCGCCCGAGACGACATCTCAACATTTTCTTTGCCTGCGCTCTCATGCCTGTTCGAGATGCGGTCAGTCCCTTGAAGGAATCAGCGACGTGAATGTGGTTGCTACGGCCTAACTATCTGGCTGGCAAGAATCTCTAACCAGCCCTTATCAAAAGGAGATTGATATGAAACGTATTCCGACTTTGATCGGCGCGGTGAAGTGTGTCTTCACGCTGGCCATTCTGCCGCTCATTGTTTGCAGCATCGAATCCAAACAAGCTGCGGCGCAGAACGAAGTCACGCTGCCCGCTCCAACTGGCCCGCATCAGACCGGGCGCATGAGTTTTCATTGGAAAGACGCTGCGCGCGATGAGTTGGAAACCAAAGCCTCCGACGACAAGCGCGAATTGATGGCGCATCTGTTCTATCCGGCGGACGCAAAGGCCGCGGGCAATCGCGCGGCTTATGTTCCCGACGCCGACGCGATGCGCCCACCGTGGAATGACGCGCAGGTGGCGCGCATCACGGCGATGCGCGCGTACAGCCGCGAGAACGCTGCGCCGCCGCGTGGAAACGCTCGCTATCCTGTCGTTGTGTTCATGCCCGGTGGCGGGATGAAAGCGCTGACCTACCACGCGCTCTTCGAAGACCTCGCGAGCCACGGTTGGGTCGTGGCCGCCATTGATCCGCCGTATAACGCGCGCGCCGTCCGCTTCCCCGACGGGCGGGCGCTCGGCAATCTTCAGCCTGCGGAACGCGGATGGCCGCAGCCGCGCAATCGCGAAGAGAACCAGCGCTTCTACCAGGAGCGAATAGTCCACTGGTCGCGCGACGTGAGCTTCGTGATTGATCAGCTCACCGCGCTCGACCGCGGGAACGGGCCGTTCGCGCGCCGCCTCGACCTGGGGCGCGGCGTCGGCGTATTCGGCCATTCGCGCGGCGGCCAGGCGGCCGGAACCGTGCGATTGCTCGACGAGCGCGTGCGCGGCGGGATCAACATCGACGGCACGCAAGGCGAATACCCCTTCATGCCGGTTAAGGGCGAAGATGTGAGCGGCTCGCAGCCGTTCCTCTGGATCCAGCAGACGCTTCCCCCGCCGCCTACCGAAGAACAGTTGCAGCGAGCGCGGCGGACGCGCGCGGAGTACGACGCGGAGATTCAGCGGATCATGGCGATCTGGAACCGAAAGCTGGGAGCGGTGACCGGCGGCGCGATGCGCGTGTATATAGAACGGCCCGGAATCACGCACATTGATTTCTCTGACGAGCCCTTCTGGGATGGCTCAATGACGCCCGAGAACCGTCCCGGAAAGCTCAAAACCATTGCGGACACACGCGCCTGGGCTCGCGCCTTCTTCGACGGCGTCGTGCGCGGCGAATGGACGGACCTCAAACGGCTCGCCGGCGAGGCCAGCAAGTTACAGCCCGAGGTGACCGTGCAGGTGTTTGGGAAGATGTGGCCATAGTCGTGACTACACGGAAAATGGGATTTCAACCTCGATCTGAAAGCGCGGAAAATGTAGGGCAAACTGTCCAGCTAAGGTTTCTACACAAGTCAGTGTTTCCCCGCTCCGGAGGAGCGTGATGTTTATAGATTGTCTGTAAACATTGCGCTCCTCCGGAGCGGGGAGAACTTGTGTAGAAACCTTGGCTGGACGCGACTTGGAAAGTTATCCCATTGGCTATTGTCAATTGGCTATTGGCCATCGCATACCAAGAGATAAGGCTTTCTTTCCTGCTTCCAATGACCAATTTTCAATAGCCAATACTCAATGGTCTTGCGCCGCGAGCGCATCTTTGCCAACGGAGCCAGTAACTTTCCAAGTCGTGGCTGGACAGTTTGCCCGGTGTTCTTCAAAGACGCCTTTCACTCGTGCCGGAGCGCGATCATTGGATCAACCTTCGTCGCCCGCCGCGCCGGCAGGTAGCAGGCCAACAGCGCCACCGTCGCCAGCAACAGCGTGATCGCGCTGAAGGTGAGCGGATCAGTCGGGCCGACGCCGAACAACAAGGTTTCCATCCATCTCGTCACCGCGCTCGCCGTCAGCAAGCCAATCACAACTCCAATCAGGGTCAGCTTCAGCCCTTGCGTGAGAATCAGCTTCAACACATCGCGACTTTGCGCGCCAAGCGCCATCCGAACGCCCAGTTCGTGTGTGCGCTGTCTGACCGAGTACGAGATCACACCGTAAACGCCGACCGCCCCCAGCAGTAAAGCCAGCGCGGCCAGGCTCAGCGACAAAGTTAGCGTCAGCCGCCGCGCGGCGAGCGAACCGCCAAGCAGTTGCTCCATTGATCGGATCGAAAAGACCGGCAGGTCTTTTTCAACCGCGTGAATCGTGCGCTCGACGCTCGCCACAACCTGCAACGGATCGCCCGCTGTGCGAACGACCAGCCACAGTGTGGGGCTATTCGGGCGCTGGTGAAGCGGTAGATATACCTGCATCGGCGTGGCCTGCTCCAAGCCTTCCAGTTTGACATCGGCCACTACGCCCACCACTTCACACCAGGGGTTCCAGGGGTCCGGGCTTGCCTTCATGCCGGTTTTCAGGCGTTTGCCGAGAGGGTCTTCGCCCGGCCAGATGCGCGCGGCGAGCGTCTCGTTGATGACAGCCACGCGCGGCGCTTCCGCTGTGTCGGCTGCGGTGAAGGCGCGGCCTTTCAGCAGCCGCATCCCCATGACCTCGAAATAATTCGCGCTGATTGCTGAGAGCGCCGACATCAGGAAATCGGTCGGCGAGGGTTTATCGGCGGCTCTGATTGAGCCGCCCCAATCAGAGCCGTCAATCGGCAGCGAGCGCGTGATCGCAGATCCTTGCACTCCGGGCAACGCGCCGAGCCGCTTGAGACTTTCGTCATAAAGGGCCAGTCGACGCGGTACAGTGTAGGCCTCATCGCGCAGGTTGAGCCGCATCGTCAGCAGATTTTCAGTGCGGAAGCCCGGATCGACACGCAGCAGGCGCCCCATCGAGCGCGCCAACAATCCCGCGCCAATCAGCAACACCAACGCCAAACTTACTTCGACCACCATCAGCGTTTTGCGCGTCAGATCGCGCGCCGCGCCGCCCGTCGCCCGCCCGCCTTCTTTCAACGTCGTGCGCAGATCGGCGCCCGCCGCATGCAACGCAGGCAATAACCCGCACGCTACGCTGGTCAGCGCCGAAACACCCATCGTGAAGAGCAGCACGGTCATATTCAGACTGACGCGATTGAGTTGCGGAATATCGCCGGGAGCGAGCGCCAGCAATCCTTCCAGCATCCAGCGTCCCAGCAACACGCTGAACGCCCCGCCCAAGAGAGCGATCAACAGACTTTCGCTGAGCAGTTGCCGGATAATTCGCCCGCGCCCCGCGCCGAGCGCCAACCGCAGCGCCATCTCTTTCCGCCGGTCAGCCGCGCGAACGAGCAGCAGATTGGCGACGTTGACGCAGGCAATCAGCAGGATGAAGCCAACCGCTCCAAACAATATCCACAGCGAGCGGCGCACGCCTTCTGACATCACGTCCTGCAAAGGCTCTGCCATTGCGCCCCTGTCTTTGTTATCCGCCGGGTATTCGCGTTCGAGTTGCGCGGCGATTCCCGCCAGTTCGTTGTTCGCCTGCTGAAGCGTGACACCTGGCTTCAGACGCGCCAGCGCATACAGCCCCATCGAGACTCCACGTTGCGCCAAACCATCCGGCTTGAGAAAAAGACCGATGGGCGCATACACATCATCCGCCCGAAAATATTCGAAGCCCGGCGGCAACACTCCAATCGCTTCGTATGGGGCGCCATCCAACATTAACTTCCTGCCGATGACGCCGGGGTCGGCGCCGAATTGCGCCTTCCACAATCCATCGCTGAGCAGCGCCGTGCGCGCCGCGCCGTAGCGGTCGTCTTCGGCGTCAAACAAGCGACCGAGTTGCGGTTGCACGCCAAGCAGGTGAAAGAAATTCCAGTTAATCGTTCGTCCACGCAATGGCGCCGGCTTGTCTATACCCGTGAGATTGAAGGATTGATTGCGAATCGAGGCCATCCCTTCAAAGGATTGCGCCCGTTCCCGCCAATCGCTGAAGTTCGGATAGGGGATATGGTTGCGCCCGCCATTGCGCCCTTTTTCCGACAGCAGCGCCAGCCGGTCGGGTTCGTGGTAAGGCAGCGGACGCAGCACGAGCGCATACACTGCGCTAAAGATCGCCGTGTTCGCCCCGATGCCGAGCGCGAGCGTCAGCGCCGCCATGGTTGTGAAGCCTTTGTGCTTGAGCAGCATTCGCGCGCCGTAACGCAAGTCCTGAATCATTTCGTCCTCCCATCGTTGAGGCTGCAGCCAGAGCGCGTCCCAGAACGCGCCTGAGGAGCGCCACAGCAGTTCGAGTTTGTTACGCCAATCGAGCCTGTCCCATCTGGCCAGCAAATCTTCGCGGTATTCCAGCTCCGCTTCCCATTCCCGGCGAAAGCGTGCGCGGAAGCGGCGCGGCACGATCACGCCGATAAATCGGATCAGCCAGAGCCAGAAGCGAAAGCGAGTTGGTTGTGTCGAGTCGGCCATTGTTTTCACTCGCTCCGCAACGCGACCAGCGGATCTACGCGCGCAGCTCTGCGCGCAGGCAAATACCCGGCGGCTGCCGCGACCACCAGTAACAGCAACGCCGCCAGCCCAATCGTCAGCGGATCACGCGGGGGCAGCCCGAAGAGCAAACTTTCCACCCAACGCGTCGTCGCCAGCGCCGCGCCCAAACCGAACGCCGCGCCCAGCACGACCCACCGCAGCGTTTCACCCAGCGCGAGCCGCACGACCCGGCTCGCGCTCGCGCCCAACGCCATCCGAATGCCGATCTCGTGTGTGCGGCGCGCCACGTCGTAACTCAGCACGCCGTACAGCCCGATGGAGGCCAGCAACAACGCCAGCAGGCCGAAGAAGATCGAGAGCGTGGCGACCAATCGCTCTTGCAACAGCGATTGGTCAACCTGCTCGCTGAGCGTGGCGATATTGGTTAGCAGGATGTCGGAGCCTACCGCGCGCACTTCGTTGTGAATGGGATTAGTCAGCTCGGTCGGCCTGCCCTCGGCGCGCGCCGCCAGCGTCAGCCGCCCCAGCCGGTCGAGCGGTTGCAACACAGGCAAGTAGATCATCCGCGTGTCAGGCTCGCGCAGGTTGCGGTAGCGGGAATCCTTGACGACGCCTACGACCTGATAAGTGTTCGACTCCCGCAGGACGTTGATCTGCGCGCCGATGGGGCCGCGGTCGCCGAAATAGAAGCGCGCCGCCGACTCATTGAGTAATGCCACTTTGGGCGCGGTCTCGCTGTCGCCGCCGGTGAAGACGCGCCCTTCGACCAGGGCGATGCCGAATGTCTGGAAGTAACCGGGCGAGACTTGGTTCAGGGAAATCGCTCCGTCGCGTTCCGAACGCGCGGTGAAGCCGGGAATCATGACGCGTATCCCCCGGTTGTTGCCGTCGAGCGGGCTGAGCGAAGAGAGGCTGGCGGAGCGCACGCCGGGCAGCCTCTCGACGCGCGCCAGCGCGTCTTTCCACAGGTTGGTCAAGCGCGAGCCCTGGTAAACCGTCTCCGCCGGGTTGACGCGCATCGTCAGCACGCCGTCCCGCCGGAGACCCGCGTCGACGTTTTTGAGGTTGTGTAACGTACGCAGGAACAGCCCCGCGCCGATAAGCAAGAGCAAAGATAGTCCGACCTGCGCGACGACCAGCGATTTACCGACGCGCGAGCGTCCGCGTGGGCTCGCGCCGGCGCTGTCCTTGAGCGCAGGGTTGGGGTCAATGCGCGCGGCTTGCAAGGCAGGAGCCAGTCCGAAGATCAAGCCCGTGAGCAACGCCACGCCGGCGGTGAACAACAGCACACGATGATCGAGCGGCAGGTTGACGAAGAGCCGTCCCCGCCCGGTAGCAAAGAAGCTGACCAAAAACGCGCTGCCCCAGCGGGCGAATAATAGACCGAGCAGCCCGCCCAAGCTCACCAGCAGCAGGCTTTCGGTCAGCATCTGGCGCAGCAACCGCAGGCGGCCCGCGCCCAGCGCCAGCCGTACGGCGAACTCCTTCCGCCGCCCCGTGGCGCGCGCCAGCAGCAGATTCGCCACGTTCGCACAGGCAATCAGCAATACCAGCGCGACGATGGCCATCAACGCCTGCAACGGCCTGGAAAACTGCCGTCGCAGCGTGTTCAACCCTTTGCTCGCCGGGCCTAGCTCAATGCGGGCAACGTTGTTGCGGCGCATCTCGGCGTTGAAATTCGTTTCATCCATATAGGCCTGGAAGATGGTATCCAGTTCGGCGCGCGCCTGTTCGATCGGCGCCCCGGGCTTGAGTCGTCCGACCGCCTGGAACCACCAGGAAGTCTTTTCCGCCAGCATCTCCGCGCCTTCCATTCTGATCGGGAGCGAGATGTTTGCTTCTCTGCCGGGAAACAGCCCGTAAAATTCGGGCGGCGTCACACCGATGATCGTCACCGGGTCGGCGCCGATCTGCACGACTTTGCCAATGACCGCCGGATTCTGCCCGAAACGGCGCTTCCAGTAGTTGTAACTGATGACCGCCACTATCCCGTCCTGCGCGGCGTCATCCGCCGGGCTGAGCGTGCGCCCCAGCACGGCGTTGACGCCGAGCAGCGAAAAATAATTCCCCGACACAAACTGACCGGTGACCTCTTCGACCTGGCCGTCTATGATGACCTTTGAGTCGCGTGAAGCGAACGCCGCGAGGCCGGAGAACGACCGCTGCTGGTTCAGAAACCGCTCGAAGCACGGATAGGGCGGCGCGCCGCCCTCTGGGCGACGCGGGCCGACGTTTTGAATGAAATAGAGTTGTTCTGGCCGCTCGACCGGCAGCAGCTTCAGCAACACCGCGTCAATCAAACTGAAGATCGCTGTATTCGCGCCGATCCCGAGCGCCAGCGACAGCGCGGCCACGGCGGTGACGCCTTTGTGCTTGAGCAGCATGCGCAGGCCATAACGCAAATCTTGAAACATGTCTTCCTCCAATCTTTGGCGTTGCAGCCAGAGCGCGTCCCAGAACGCGCCCAAACTCCGCCACAGCAGTTCGAGTTTGTTACGCCAGTCGAGCCTATCCCACCGGGCCAGCAACTCTTCACGGTATTCCAACTCCGCTTCCCACTCCTGGCGAAAGCGGGCGCGGAAGCGGCGCGGCACGATCACGCCGATGAAGCGGATCAGCCAGATGTGAAACTTTAACCAACATTGTTTGTTGCGCTCGGCCATCGGCTTTACTCACACCTCAACGCGGTCATCGGGTCTACGCGCGCCGCTTTTCTGGCGGGCAGATAACCAGCCAGCGCGGCCACGGCGATCATCAACAACACCGCCGCCACGATCGTCGCCGGGTCGTTCGGCGTCAGCCCGAATAGCAGGCTGGAAATCAGACGCGTGGCGCCCAGCGCGGCGCTCAATCCAATGACGACCCCGGCGGCCACCAACAACATGGTTTCCTTCATCACCATTCCGGCGATGTCCGCGCCGCGCGCGCCGAGAGCCATGCGAATACCGATCTCATTCGTGCGGCGGGCGGTAGCGTAGGACATCACGCCGTACAGGCCGATGCAGGCCAACAGCAAAGCGCAGAGACTGATCGCCGCGCCGAGTTGCGCGACGAATCGCTCTTGCGTCAGCGATTCGTCTACCACATCGTTCATCGTCCGCAAGTCCAGTACCTGGATTTGCGAATCGATCTCTCGCACGACGCGTTGAATGGCCGCCGCGGTGTTGGACGGGTCACCAAATGCGCGCAGCAGAATTTGCTGATCGGCCATCTGTCTACTTTCATGTGGCCACTGGAAGAACGACAGGTAGAATATGCGCCGCGTCTGTTCCCGCAGATTTTCGTACTTGGCGTCTTTGGCGACGCCGATGATTTCGATGGGGAAAACCTTGAATGGCCCGTTGCGGAAGCGGAAGCGCCGGCCAATCGGATTCTGTTCGCCGAAGAAGTGGCGCGCCATCGCCTGGTTAATGACTGCGGCCAGCGGGGCGCTGGATTGCGGTTGTGATGATTGGCTGGTCGCCGCATTGTCGCTCGGCGGCCCGGCTAACGGTTGCAGTTCCTGCTGATTGAAGTCGCGGCCCTGCGGCAGCGGAACGCCCATCGTCGCGAAGAACTTCGGTCCCACCCGGAGCTGATAACATCTCACGTCTTCATCAGGCCCAGGCGTGTAACCTTCGACTGTAATGTCGCTGACGAACCTCGTACCGCTCAGCGGACCGATGTGCGACAGACTGGCCGAGCGCGCGCCAGGCAGGCTTTCGAGCCGTTCCAGCAGTTGTTTTTGTAGATTCACGCGCTGCGCGGGCGTGTAGCCGCTCCCGGTATCGAGTCCGAAGAGCGTCACGTTTTCGCGGTCGAACCCGGCGTCCAGGTTCTTCAGGTTTTGCAGGCTGCGGACAAACAGCCCAGCGCCGACCAGCAGAAAGATCGAAAGCGCGACCTGCGCCACGACCAGCGCTTTGTGCGGCGCCAGCCGCAGCCGGCCCGCGCTTCCGCCCACTGCGTTTTTCAATGAGGAGCTGAGGTCGAGACGCGTCGCGCGCAGCGCAGGCGCCAACCCAAACAGCGCGCCGGTCACAAGTGTTACCGCCAGCGTAAATCCGAGCGCCTGAGCGTCGAGCGCGGGATCGAGCGTGATTAATCCCCGCCCCGGCAGGTAAGTAAGCAGCAGGCTCGTTCCCCATTGCGCGAAGAGCAATCCCAACGCGCCGCCCAAAGCCGCGAGCAGCATGCTTTCGGTCAGCAATTGGCGGACGAGGCGGAAGCGCCCGGCGCCCAAGCTGAGCCGCACCACGATTTCCTTGCGCCGCGCCGCGGCCCGCGCCAGAAGCAGATTGGCCACGTTGGCGCAGGCGATCAACAACAGCAGGCCGGCGGCGCCCATAAGGATAAACAGCGGCTGTGTGATCCTGCGGCGCAGGAAACTGATCAATAACCCCGTCGCTCCCGAATCCAGTCTGATCCGGCGCTCGAAATAGTTGCGCCGCTGAGCCGGCGTGAGGCTGGCCGCGTCGCCGGGAGAGATCTCGTTGATGTAATTCTTAAAGACCGCGTCCATCTCGGCGCGCGCCTGCTCGATGCCAACGCCAGGCTTGAGCCGCGCCATCACTCGCAGCCACTCGCTGCCCTGGCTCAGTACCCTGGCGCCGCGCGGCGCATTGGGTACCTGAGACGTCATCTGCAGCGGCCACCAGAGATCGGGGTTTTGGCCCACCTCGAAGCCGAAGAAGCCCGGCGGCGCGACGCCGACGATGGTGAAGGGAAAATCGTTGAGCGTGATCTTCCTGCCCACCACGCTCGGGGCCAGGCCGAAGCGGTTCTTCCAGAACTTGTAGCTGATAACCACGACTGGCTGCGGGCTTGACGCTTTGTCGTCGTCTTCCGTCAGCGTTCGCCCGACGACGGCGTCCACGCCCATCACTGAAAAGAAATTGCCGGAAACGCGCGCGGCCTGTACCGACTCTACTTGCCCGCCTGCGCCCGGCTCGGTCATCCGCAGCCTGTCCGCGAAACCGGCGGCGATGATGCCCGCGAAGGAGCGATTGTTTTGGTTGAACCGCTCGATCAGCGGAAAACTGTAACTGTTGTCAGTTCCGCCCTGCGGCAGGACGGTCGTGAAGACCACTAGTCGCCGCGGGTCTTTGACCGGCAGCGTTTTGAGCAGAGCCGCGTTGATCAGACTGAAAATCGCTGTGTTTGCCCCGATCCCGAGCGCCAGGCTGAGCGCGGCCACCGTGGTGAAGGCTTTGTTTGTTCGCAGCATTCTTACGCCATAACGCAAGTCCTGAATCATTTCATCCTCCCATCGTTGGCGCTGTAGCCAGAGCGCGTCCCAAAACGCGCCGAGACTGCGCCACAGCAGTCCGATTTTGTTACGCCAGTCGAGCCGGTCCCATCGGGCTAACATCTCTTCGCGGTATTCCAGCTCCGCTTCCCATTCCTGCCGGAATCTGGCGCGGAAGCGGCGCGGCACGATCACGCCGATGAAACGGATCAGCCAAAACCAAAAGCGAAAGCGCGTTGTGTGAGTCGCATCAGCCATCGGTTTTACTCGTGACGAAGCGCGACCATCGGATCAACTTTCATCGCGCGTCGAGTTGGGAACCAACAGGTCAACAGCGCCACGCCCGTCAACAAGGAAGCCACGACGACGAAAGTGCGCAGATCATGCTGCGCCACCCCGTAAAGATAGCCGGATAAGAAGCGGGTCAAAGCCGCCGCAGAAACCAGCCCCAGGGCGATTCCGCAGAGCGTGAGGCTGAGCCCTTCGCGCAAGACCAAGCTCGCCACGGCCGAGGATGGCGCGCCCAAAGCCCTGCGAATGCCGATTTCGCGCGTCCGCCCACTGACCGCCATCGCCAGTACGCCGTAAAGACCGACGGCGCTGAGCAGGAGCGCCAAGGCGCCCGCATAACCCAACATGCCCATCGCCATCTTGACCGGGGCGAAGAAGTTCTGCGTCATCTCGGTTACGGCCAACGCTTCGCTGACGGCGACATTCGGGTCCACCGATAGAATCTCGCGCCGCAACAGCGGGAGCATCGCGCGCGGATCGCTCTGCAAACGAACCAATAGCCGGTTGCCGCCGAACCCGGCGCGAAAGATGTAGGCTTCGGCCGGCTCGCCGCTACGGCGGAAATTGTCATAACGAGCGACGCCGACCACTTCGCAGGGCTGATTCTCGACGATGACTGTCCGCCCGACGGCTTCCTGCTTCGGCCACAACTGCTCGGCCAGCAGTTCGTTCACGATGACGGCGCGCCGCCCTTCCTGAAGGTCCTGGTCCGTAAAGCTGCGCCCGCGTAGCAACTGGACGCGCAGCGTTTCAAAGAAACCCGGCGTGACTTTGTTTTGAGGCGCCCGGCGCGCGTCTTTTTCATTCGCTAACTGCTCGCCGGGCAACGCCACCGCAGCGGGGTAGCCCCAATCGCGGAGCGGCGGGTAAACAGCGAAAGCGACCGATTCCACGCCCGCCAAGGATTCGAGGCGCTGCTGAACGTTGCGAAAATAGGCATGCGATTGGCTCTGGTCGTAGCCGCTGAGATGAGGCTTCATGCGGATGAAGGCGACGTTGCGAGCGTCAAAGCCGGAATCCCAAGTGAGGTTACGCAGGCTTTGAATCATCAACGCCGCGCCGATGAGCAAGACCGCCGACAACGCGACCTGGGCGATCAGAAACGCGGCCCGCAAGCGCGAACGCCGATAACCAAACGCCGAAGAGTCGTCTTTCAGCACAGGTATCAGTGATGGACGCGACGCTCGCATGGCAGGGACCAGACCGAAGATCAGCCCGGCGCCCGCGGCCGACAAAAAGCTGAAGAGGAAAACCTCTCCGTCAAAGCGGAGTTCGTAAGACGGCCTGACGCCTTCAACTTCGGTGAAATACAAATTGCCAAACAGGCCGCTCGACCAGTAAGCAAGCGCCCACCCAACCGCCCCGCCCAACAACGCCAGCAGCGCGCTCTCGGTCAGTAATTGCCGGATCAAGCGACCCCGTCCTGAACCGAGCGCCGAGCGGATGGCCAGCTCTTTCTGCCGCGCCGCTCCGCGCGCCAACAACAACCCGGCCAAGTTGGCGCAGGCGATCAGCAATAGGCAGATCACCGTCACGATCAGCACGCGCGGCAATTCCGTTTGCTTTGACCGAAAAATAGGATGAACGCCTTTGAGCGCGTAGAGAAAAACGCCCGAGTCTTTGTTGGTTTGGGGATAACTTGTCTCCAATTGGCGCGCCAACAAAGTCATTTCGGCTTGCGCTTGCTCGCGCGCCACGCCTGCTTTTAAACGTCCAATCAGTTCAAGCTCCGCGCTGTCGCGGCTGAGAATGTCCACGCCGCGATAGGCGACCTGCGCCATCATATTCGGTATCCAGACGTCGTCCGCGGCGCCCGCCCACGCCCCGTGAAATCCGGCGGGCGCGACACCAACGACGGTGAAGACCGCGCCATTCAACTTCAAATGCTGTCCGACGCAGCGGGCGTCGCCGTTGAAGCGCCGTTGCCAGAAGCTGTGGCTCAGCACCACAACGGGATTCCGGCCAGGAACGCGGTCCTCATCGGGCAGAAAGAAACGGCCGAGTAAGGGGCTCACGCCGAGCACGGAGAAGTAATTGTCAGAGACTACATGCGCCTGTACCTCGACCGCCAAATCTCCATCCGCCAAATGCGCGCCGAAGTGGCTCGCCAGCCCGGCAAACACCGTATTGTGGTCGCGGTAATAAAGATAGTCAGGATAGCGAATGTTCTCGTTGTCGAGCCTCTGTTTCGAGGCTTCAAGCTCGCAAATCCCTACGAGTCGGTCGGGAGCAAGTAAGCCCGGCGGCGGACTGAAGAACAAAGCCTCTACCAAGCTGAAGACAATAGTATTAGCTCCGATCCCCAGCGCGAGCGAGAGCACGGCCACCGTTGTGAATACTTTGCTTTTGAGCAGCATGCGAACGCCAAAACGCAGGTCTTGAAACATTTCGTCCTCCAATCTTTGACGCTGCAGCCAGAGCGCGTCCCAGAACGCGCCGAGACTGCGCCAGAGCAGTCCGAGTTTGTTACGCCAGTCGAGCCGGTCCCATCGGGCCAGCAGTTCTTCGCGGTATTCCAACTCGGCTTCCCATTCCTGTCGAAAGCGGGCGCGGAACCGGCGTGGCACAATCACGCCGATGAATCGGATCAGCCAGAGCCAGAAGCGAAAGCGCGTTGTTTGCGTCGAACCGGTCATCGCCTCACTCGTGTCGGAGCGCCGCTAGCGGATCAATCCTCGCGGCGCGGCGCGCAGGTAGATAGCAGGCCGCGAGCGCGATCAAAGACAGCAACAACGCGACACAAGCAAAGGTGAGCGGATCGGTGGCGCTCACGTTGAATAACAGACTCTTCATCACGCGCGTCAACGCGAAGGCGCCGAGCGAGCCTAGCGCCACACCGAGCATGACCAGCGCCATCCCTTGCTTGATGAACAAACGCGTTACATCATCGCGACGCGCCCCGAGCGCCATGCGGATGCCGATCTCGCGCGCGCGCTGGCTGACTCCCTGCGCCATCACGCCATAAATCCCCACGCCGGCGAGCGCCATCGCCACCAAAGCGAGCGCTCCAAGCAGAAACAGGTTGAACCGCCGTTCGGAGAGCGAATTACCGACGATGCGTTCCATCGTCGTGATTGTGGGCAGAGGCAAATCTTTATCCAGCGCCTTGACCTGCTCTCGCGCGGCGCCGACAAGACTCAGCGGGTCTGCCTCTGTGCGTAGGGCGATCCACATCGAAGACCAGACCATATAGACCTCTTGCAGGTGCGAAGTGTAAACGGCAGGGTAATCCGCCGTTTCCAATCCTTCGAACTTCGCGTCGCCGACTACGCCGACCACCGTAAGCTGTAGCTTCAGTTCATCGTCAATCCAGATGTTCCTGCCGACCGGGTTCTGACCGGGAAAGTAGCGCCGAGCCAGGCTTTCGTTGACGATGGCTACAGGCAGGGTCCGCGGCTGGTCTTGCGCAGAGAAGAAACGGCCCGCGCGCAAGGGAATTCCCAACGCCCGGAAATAGTCGGCGGTGATCTGACGCCAACTGACTCTTTCTTTCTCCTCTTCACGTTGGGGCACGGGCTGGCCTTCGAGTCCAAAAGTCGTGGTCTGCCGGGAACCGCGCAAAGGAAAGGCCGAAAACGAGCCCGCCCCAGCCGCTTGCGCTTGCGGTAGCCCTTTCAGGTGACTCAGTAACTCGTCAAAGAATTTTGCTTCCCGGCCTTGATATTTGCCGCGAGGCAAGCGGACTTGAAAGGCCAGGACGTTGTCCGGATCAAAACCCCGCTCAACGGCTAGCAGACTCGCAAAGCTGCGGACGAGGAGTCCGGCGCCGACCAGCAGCGCCAGGGCCAACGCCATCTCCGCCACAACCAGCGCCTGGAAGAGGCGGCGGCTGCGACGGCTACCGCCCGGATTGCGGCTGCCCTCTTTGAGCGGCTGATACAAGTCAGACCTGGAAGCGCGCCAGGCTGGGATCAATCCGAAGAGCGCGCCTGTCAGCAAGGAGATGGCGAGCGTGAAGCCCAACGCCCCTATGTCAATCCTCGTTTGTTCCAGACGCGGAATGGTGTTTGGGCCAAAGGTCACGATCGCCTTCATTCCCCAGTAGGCCAGCAACAGACCCGCGCCGCCGCCCAGCAAGGAGAGCAGCCCACTTTCAGTCAGGAGTTGGCGCAACATGCGGCGACGAGTCGCCCCGAGCGCAATCCGAATCCCCAGTTCCTTCTCACGAGTCGCGGCCCGCGCGAGCAAGAGATTGGCCACATTGATGCAGGCGATCAGCAGAACAAAACCAACGGCTCCCAGCAAAACCCATAAAGACCGGCGGATGGGCCGCGTGTTCCAATCCGCCATGCGAACGATCATCACGCTCACCTGGCCATTCGTCTGCGGATAACTTTTCGCCAGCCCGGCGGCGATGGCTTTCATGGCCTGGTCGGCTTGCTCGACGGTGACGCCGGGTTTAAGCCGGGCCAGCAAAGGCGCGAAGGGCCGTGAATTGCGCCCCACGCGATTGGGATTGTCCGGCGCCAGCGCAAGCGGTCTCCATAATTCGATGTTCGGGATCGGAGATTCGAAACCGGCGGGCATGATCCCGACGACTGTGAAAGCTACGCCATCCAGTTGGATCGGCTTGCCCAGGATGTTTGGGTCGGCGCCAAATTGGCGTCGCCACAAGCCGTGGCTCAAGATGACCACGCGATGACGGCCCCATTCCTCCTCTTCGACGAGAAAGCTACGGCCACGGGCGGGGCCGGCTCCGAGCAATTGAAACAGATTGGCCGAGACGCTGGCGGTTTGCGCGTAGCCCGGTTCATCTCCGCCCGTCAACGCGCTGCCGCTCGAGCTGCTGGCGGCGATGCCCTCGAAGACTTGTTGTTGCTCACTCCAATCGCGGAAGTCAGGGAAAGAGGTTGACATCGGCTCGGCGCGTGGCGGGATGATCGTCCAGAGGTAGACCAGCCGATCAGGGTCTTGAAAGGGCAGCGGGCGCAGCAACACTGCTTGCACGACGCTGAAGATCGCCGTGTTGGCGCCAATGCCAAGCGCCAACGTGAGTACGGCGATCAACGTGAAGCCGGGATTTTTCAACAGCATTCGCAAACCGAAGCGTAGGTCTTGAATCATTTCGTCCTCCAATCGTTGACGCTGCAGCCAGAGCGCGTCCCAGAACGCTCCCAGACTGCGCCAGAGCAGTTCGAGTTTGTTACGCCAGTCGAGCCTGTCCCATCTGGCCAACAGATCTTCGCGGTATTCCAACTCCGCTTCCCATTCCTGGCGGAATCGGGCGCGGAAGCGGCGCGGCACGATCACGCTGATCAAGGCGATCAATCGCTGCGACAAAGATGTGAAGCGTTGTTTGTTGAAATTGAGCATGTGATTGCCGCTAAGCGTCTGACGGTTTCGGCTTCTTCGCGCCAACGAAGAAGTTCTCCAACGCGCGATAGCGTTTCAGCGCCTCGGCCAGCGCGGCCCGCCCCTCTTTCGTCAATTCGTAATAACGGCGCGGCGAGCGCTGCTCGCGTTCGGCGACTTCGTCCGCCTCCCAACGCGAGTCGCATAACCCGACCTCCTCGAATCTGCGCAGCGCCGGATAGACGGTGCCGCTCGGCAAACCGGTGACATCAATGATGTCGAAGCCGTATTGATAGCCGTTGGCCAACGCCTGCAAGATAATCGCCGTCGTGTAACTGAGCTTGATCCCGTAGTCCACGAGTTTACCCCCTATGTAGAGATCTATTGCCGGGCCGTAGATTACTACATAGGGCGGCGGCGTCAAGTCAGATTGTGGAAGGGAAGGGGCAAAATGGCGGGAAAATTGAGAGAAGTCGCCACGCGTCTGGCCGAACTTTGTAAAGAATCCAAAACATGCGCGGCAAACTCGGCAAGTTTCACAGACAAGATAGCAGTTCGCTACCAAACTTTTTTCAACACGAAGGGACAAAGGGACAAAGGGTCAAAGCTTGATCTGTTTTGTATTCTTTGATCCTTTGACCCTTTGTCCCTTCGTGTTGGAACTGTCATCTGCTTTCGAGCGCATATGAAAGAGATGGGGTCTTTCATTCGCTGACCACCGCGACGGCCTCGACTTCGATCAGATACTCTTCGCGGACGAGTTGTTTCACCACGACTAGCGTGCTGGCGGGAGGATTCTCCGTGTTGATGTAACTGTTCCGCGTCTCGCGCAGCGCCTGCAAATCCGACGCGTCTGTGAGGTAGTAGTTGAGTTTGACCACGTCTTTGAAAGAGGCGCCTCCTTCTTCCAGCCGCGCCTTCAGGTTTTCAAAGACCTGTTTGACCTGCGCGCGAAAATCGCCGCGGCCTACCAGGTTTCCGTCTTTGTCGAGCGCCAGTTGCCCGGCGATGTAAAGTGTGCGCCCGCCTCGTACCTCCACGACGTGCGAATAGCCCAGTGGCGCGCGATTGATGAACCGGATATTGGTTTGTTGTTTTTCCATGGTTTTCTTCTCCTTCGTGGCTTTCTTCTTATTCAAGGTTTGGTTTTGCGCCCATCCGGCGGTAGAGCCGAGCAGGCAAAGTAGCGACAAAACAGCAAATTTTCTCAGGGTCATAATTAATGCGCCTCCTTCGAAAATCCTGGGTACGCGTCGCTTCCAGCGCGCCGGGCTTCTTCAATCGGTCTTTGATCGAAGCCGCAGCGCGCTGGAAGCGACGCGTACCCGGGCGCGATTTTCATTGTTTCATGGTGTCGCCAATCGATATGAACGACTCTTCGGAAAAAATGGCGGTCAGCCAATCGGTCACGGTTTGTACGAGCCAAGGGCGGCAGACGCTGAATCCGTGATCACTCTCTTCGTTGCGCATCCATTGAATGTTGGTAAAACCGGTGATGGAATCCGTGTAATGCGAAGGCGGGAAGATACTGTCTTTGCCCGCCGTGACCAGCAGAAGCGGACGCGGCGCGAACGCGCGCAGAGAGTCCGCGAGAGGCGGCAGAGCTTGCCATTGTTCCCGCAAATCCTGACCAGTAACTCCATTCAACATGCCGGCGAATTCGTCAGCCATCTCTTTGGGAAACTGAAAAGCTCGCGGCTCGATCAGCGGACTAACGCCGGCAATCGCGCGAATACGCCACTCGGCGGCTCCATAGATCAGCGCCGGATATGACCCTGTGCTCGCGCCGATTAATGCGATGCGGTCTTTGTCAACCGGCGGCTGTTTCAGGACCCATTCCACTGCGGCGCGCGTATCGTCGGCTAAACCCGCGAGCGAAAACGCTCCTCCCGATCCCCAGCAGCCGCGAAAATGAAAGTAGAGGCAATTCCAACCGAGGTCGCGTAGGCGGTAGGCGATGTCCAGGTGTTTTTCGATGCCCGGCAGACCGTGAAGCAACACGGCCGTGGGTCGAGGCGCATCTCCCGCGGCTTTGTAAAACCCGCCTATCAGCCGGCAGCCTTTTGATGTAAAGGTCACGCCATCCAAGCCCACCTCAAACTTGCTCATCTTCTTTTTTCCCTTCCTAGGGTCGAGGATTGAGGATCGAGGATCGAAGATCGCGCCATCATCCGTAAGGCGATTCTCGATCTTCGATCTTCGATCCTCGATCCTCGATCCTCTTGCGATGTCGTCACGTCCCCAACGCCGACGTCAACAGTTCCGTGTCCAGGTATTCGGTTAGCTCTTGCAGCTTACCGTCGGCGATGCGGCAGACCCAACAGTACGTGTTGTTGTACGGTATCCCCGCCTTGGTGGTGACGCGACCGCGGCACTCGACCACCACGTAATCGTCTTCGGCAATGAAGCGATGCGCTGTATTCGTATATTGATCGGCAAACTGGGAAAACAGCGGTCCCATAAGCTCGGTGAGGACAGCCTGTTTCCCGCGATATGTCCCGGACCATTTGGTTGAGCCGGTGACGGTCCAGCAGAAATCATCAGCCAGGCTTTCGACGAAGGGTTTGCCGTTGCCTTTCGATAGCTCGGAACAAATGCGCTGCATGAGTTGTTTGTTCTCGGCCGCGCTCATATGCATACCTCCTTGGGAGGACAGTACCGCGCGCGTAAGCAAGCGGTTGTGTAGGCTCAACCGCTTGCTTACGCGCGCGGTAGCGGTACCAACGGTAGATCAATGGCCGGCAGAGCCGGCCGGCGACGCATGAATAATAGGGTACTGGATTTCGGTCACGCCCGAATCGTCATCCTGCTCAACGCCACCTTGCCAATACAACTCGCGGTTCGGGCCGGCGATCGCATAGCCGTGCGACTTGATCCACAAGCGCGCGGCAAGGTAAGCCTGCTCGCAGGTTTCGTCGCTGCCCTGATGGATGACGCAGGCGACGGAGGCGCCTGGCAGCTCGTAGACCCGCGTTCGCCCGGCGACGGGCGCCGGCTCGCGCAGAAAGACAATCGCTTCGCAGTCTATGCTCCGCTGCTCGCCCGCGCAGGTGTGCCAGATCGCTCCGCGCTCGAGAGGCGCGCCGCGATGTTTGAGATGGCTGTGGAGTTCATCGAAAAGTTCATCGGTGTCGGCGTAAGAGGAGAGCGAGTCGCGCACCGAGGCGACCAGCCGCGGCGCGACTCGCTTGATCGTAACCTCGTAATCCGGGACGCGGCCCGCCTGCTCGATCTGCGCCAGCCACGCTTCGATCTCGACCAACTGCGCCCGCTCGCGCTCGATCCTCCGCGCCAACTCCGCCCGCCTGCTTTGTAGCGATTCCCGCACGCGGTCCACGGGCAGATCGCCTTTCAACAAATGAGTGATCTCTTCCAGCGAAAGGCCCAGCTCTTTGAAAGCCAGAATGCGGTTGAGTCGTGGCAGCAGTGTGGCTGAGTAGTAGCGGTAGCCGGTGGCGCGGTCAACGTAAGTCGGTTTGAGCAACCCCACCTCATCGTAAAAGCGGAGCGCCTTGACCGACACCTGGCTCAGTCTGGAAAAATCTCCGATCCGAAACATCTCGATCCCTCCTGGTTCAGGAAACAGCTTGAATGTCTACTTGGACAGTCTACTGTCTCCCGTAACAGGAGAGTCAAGAGGCTAATTTACATACAGACGATTACTGCAGACGCACGCGATCAGAGCCTTTGAAGGTGGACATGTCAGAGAGTATTACTGTGTTTCCAACTTGCAAGCCTGAACGTATCACTATCACTTTGTCGAAACGCGTTTCACCGGCGCTTCGGCCAGTGAGACCGTATTCGACTCGCACTCTGCTGGCATGACTGCCATTCGGCTCCAGACGAAAGATCGTTTCGCTTTGTCCCTCAAGCTCGGACAATCTGGGCGTCGGGCCGCCCACATACATGACGTCTTTCATCGTCAACAGGACAATCGTCCCGTCGACAGATTTCCCCGGACTAACGCCCGATGGGGGATCAGCATCCATCTGCAATTCCACTCGGACAGTTCCATCAACTATGGCGTTATCCACGTGAGCCACTCGAGCAGGCGCCGTTCCCTTGCCGGTATCAACGGTTGCTTTCTGACCTGCCTTAATCTGCTGAGCGTACATTTCGGAAATTCTTACTTCCGCGAGGCGTTGCGCTTTAAGTACACCAAGGCCGCGAACCACCTGGACCACGTCGCCACGTTTCACGGTGTTTACCAGAATCGCCGACCTCTGAGCGACCGGAGTCTGAGCGAACATCACAAAGGTCGGCAAGATCAAAAGTGTTGCGAGCGCTAGACGCATGTGAAATACCTCCTGTGATTGTTGCCGTACAGCATCACTTCTTGGTCGCGGTCCAATTGACCGTTCCTTTAGGAAATTCGGCGGCGCCTGTCATCTTGGTCGGAGATTCAATCGTGCCGGTGAAGTTGACTTTGGTGGACTGGCCCTGGTCTCTCAATGTCATGTCGAAGCTGAACGCCACCTTATCTCCTTTCACTGTACCGGTGATTTTGTGCTCGCCGGATTGGCCGGATAAAACGCCGGTCAGCTTCTCGCGCTCCTGTTTGAAGACGATTGTCCCGTTGGGGCGCATGCCGCTGCCGGTATCGATGGAGCATGCCCACGTCCCGGAGATGTCGGCCGCGCCAGCCCTTGCGCCAGCGGTTACCAGCGATAGTCCGAGCAAAAAGATGATCAATAGTTGATACTTCATATATTCCTCCTTAAGCAGATTGATCGATGACCACTGGCTTACTCATATCTGAGCGCCGCCAATGGATCTACACGCGTCGCCCGCCGAGCCGGTATCCAGCAGGCCAGCAGCGCCACACTGGCTAACAGCAGCGGGATCACCACAAAGGTCAACGGATCGGTTGCGCTCACGCCGAAGAGCAGCTTTGCTATCAAGCGCGTCAACCCGAAGGCGGCGCCCACACCGATGACTAAACCGATGACAGTTAGAAGCAGGCCCTGCCCAACCACGAGTTTGAGCAGGTCGCGAGGACGGGCGCCGAGAGCCAGGCGGATGCCCATCTCGCGCGTGCGCTCGGTCACCGCATACGACAACACGCCGTAGATTCCGACGGCGGCCAGCGACAATGCGAGCAAGCCGAAAAGCGTCAACAACGCCGCCGCCAGACGTTCGGAGTAAAGCGAGCCGTCTTTCTGTTGCGCCAGGGTCCCGAGGTTGTAAACGGGCAGCGTCGGATCGAGCGCATGCGCTTCGCGGCGCACAGCGGCGAGCAGAGTTTGCGCTTCGGTCGCCGTCCGCACGTGCAGGGTCAGCTCCGGGAAGTAGTTTTGCAGCAGCGGCAAATAGACCGTCGGGCGCGGGTCTGCGGTCAGGCCTTTCTCCCTG
>Ga0187894_10002325_pt1 | contig 22878 bp, 18 predicted proteins | sample GBC1701081metaG_FD_136650 | JGI IMG/M metagenome (GOLD analysis project Ga0187894, IMG submission 136650) | White microbial mat communities from a lava cave in the Kipuka Kanohina Cave System on the Island of Hawaii, USA - GBC170108-1 metaG ... | reverse complement strand
TCTTATTTTTCTGTCTCACATTTTTCTGTCTAACCGCATTAGACAGAAAAATGTGAGACAGAAAAATAAGAAGCACAGCCACAACTGGCGCTGGGTGGAAAACTTCCGAAATTGTCCACTAGGAAGCTCGCGGCTGAGACATTCGTGGCTGAGCATTTACCAAACTTTCCAGCGTTGAAGATAGACTGGATTTCGGAGGCGGAGAGAGCGCGGTTGTAGAGCGCGACTTCGTCAATAAGGCCGTTGAACCTATCCTGTGGGGTGATCCCAATCTGGAAATCAGATCTTGAGCCGATCCTGAACGGGCCTGAGGTGACATTACTCATTCCAGTCAGCCCTGTGATATTTCTGGTGAGCACACCATTGAGGTATGCTTTGGCCGAGCTACCATCAAACGTCAATGCTACGTGCGTCCAGGTAAATAATGGTATCTGACCTCCCCCATCTACCCATCCAAAAAACTCATTAGATGGTAACCCAGTTATTGGAAGACCATTTGCTTCGGTAAGGTAAAAGGCTAGGTTTCCTCGGGGGATTGTGCCGGCGCCATAACTGTTATCAGGGCCCCGAATTGCAAGATAGTATTGGTACATTGCAGCATCAGGTTCTTTGCAAACGATGGTATCCATAACCCCGTCTACCAGGGCCGGATAAACCCATGCCTCGATAGTCAATGCCTGAACGTTGAGATTCGCATTGTGCGCCACTCTTACCTGCCCCGTACCATCGAAACTAAAAGCTTTCCCCACATGTCCTGAGACATACCCTGCGCCGCCTTCCAATTGGCCGTGATTGCCGCTACTCAGGTCATTGGCATTGCCTTCGCCCGCCCACCTACTGACCAAGCCCGAAGGCGGCGGGAAGCAGGCGTTCGATTGAGCGATGTCGCTCTCGGTAACCGCCTTGGACGCCGACCGGGAGGCAAAGGCCGCATCAGTATCGAACCTGAAGCGGCCAGCCCGCATCGGCTGGCTGAGGGCATAAACGATCAGAGCGCTGAACAACAGGAGCAAACTTACTTTCCACATTTTTTTGCGCGCCGCGCTGTTCATACTCAGATTCAACTTGAGAAGCAGACTTGAGAGTTGCATTTTGGATTCCTCCCAACCAAGTCGGTTCGTGAGAAATTTCGGCCAGTAGGTCGCGCCTTTCAAATAGGCGTTATTGTTTTCCTCAATTCCCCACAGTCCGTATGGAATCGCTTCCCCGAATCTGCCGGTTATCGAAGGTTCTACCCGTGAGATTCGCCGATGTATCACCGCACTGAATGCCGGTCTGGCCGATCCGGAAATGAAGCATCAGGTCGAGGTCGGAATCGCCATCAACGTCTTCGATGTGGCCGCGGTTGTGCGCCTCCGCTGCTTCCGAACCATTCCTTCCAAATCGCACCGTCAATGGGTCTACCGTCGTCGCGTCGAAGTCGCTGGATTCTCCGGCGGCGATTCTTGTAGTCAGAATCGCCACTGGAATAACGCCATTCTGATTCCGGCAATTTATGCTGTTCGGATCATTGCCGGGTTTGATGTCGATGCTGACAGTCGCCGCGCCTTTGCACTTGCCCGCGGCGCCGGCGGCGAAGATCTCGAAGATCTCTTGCGCGGAGAGAGCGCGGCTATGAATCTCCACCTCATCTACCAAGCCATTGAGGGCGAACCCTTCCGCCCTCCCGATCGTCAACGAGACACTAGGATCCGGAATTGAGAAGGTGCTCGTGTCCGTCGCAGCTTGACTGCCGTCGATATAAAGGGTGTATGTATTGCCGCTCCTGGTCACGGCAACGTGGTACCATCGCCCTAACACCGGGTTCCATGGCGCCACGACGGTGTCGTGAGGAAAAGGAATTGGATTGGGATGCGGACTATTGATATGGAATCTCAAGGCGGGGACGCCACCCAATTTGTCATGTCCTCCCGCGTCGTACCAGAAGATCCACTTATTTTGTTCTCCACCTCCGTCGTCGTGGCCGATAAACGGGTCACGTCCACCCAAGCCATTGAAGTTGACCCATAAATCAATCGTGAAATCATTTGTGCCCAAGGTCCAAACAGGATCATCAGGAACTTCCACCCAACTTGCTCCATTGAAACTAAACGCCTGGGCGACGAGGCCAGGACCGAAGGTTGCGCCGTTCACTGGAACTCCGTGACGCCCCCCAGCGATGTCATTTGCATTTCCGTCCCCCGGCCACCAAGCCACCAAGCCAGATGGAGCGGGAATGCAAACAGTTTGAGAAACCGCCGTGACGTTCTGTCTGATTACAAGCCCGAAGGCCAGAAGAGATATTGCGGCCAGTATTGCGATCAGTCTTTTCATACTTTACCTCTCGAATTGCTCGGCAAGGAGCGAGAGTAACCAAGCCTCTGCCGCGACTCTTACAAGCCTTGCCTCGGTAAACTGCTCTTTATTTGGAACGGATTATGGGACTGGCTGGTAGATTAACAAGAGTGCTTTCTCACCATTTTACCCCGTAAAACTACTCATTTTTTCCGGGTAGTTTTACTCCCTCGGACTGCTTACCATCAGCAGCTCCGCTTTGTGTTCAATGGCGAACTTCAGGAGATGATTATGGCCTTTGAGTTCCAATTTGCCGCGGATCTCGCTGAGATGGTTTTCGACGGTGCGGGGAGAAACGCCAAGCTCCGCGGCGATCTCTTTACTGGTCTTGGCTTCGCTTAGAAGGAACAGGATCTGGCGATCTTTCCCAGTCAACTGCGCCAGCCCCGGGTATTGCCGCGTCATCGCCGCCGCGCGGTCGCGGAGGTCGATCAAATAGGACGTCAATCTGCCGCTGAAGTACTGCCGGCCGGCGGCGACCTGTTTGATGCCGTCAATGATCTCAGCCGAGGAGCCTGCTTTTACGACGAAGCCCGCGGCGTCCAATTCCCGCGCCCTATGCACGAAATCCCGCAGCACGGCCTCCGAGTAATCCTGCCCGGACATAAAGATCACTTTGACCGGCGCCTTCATCTCTCGCAACTTGCGCGCGACTTCAAAACCGGCGTCGGGCTGGCCCATGCTGATGTCGAGCAAGGCAATATCAGGCCGGCGCTGTTCGATCAAAGCCAGAGCTTCTTCGCCGTCTTTCGCCTCCGCCATCAATTCGATTGACGGCTCTTTGGCGATCAGGTTGCTCAGGGCTTCCCGCACAATAGGATGGTCTTCGGCAATAACGATGCGAATCGGATCCTTCATGGCTTTATCTCCGGCAGTGTGATGATGACCGTGACTTTTGCGCCCTGCCCCGGCGCCGAGCGGATTTCGGCTTTGCCGCCAATCAGTCGCGCGCGCTCCATAATTCCAGACAGGCCCAGGCCTGGCCGGTTCCCATTAAGGTCGACATCGAAGCCCCGGCCGTTGTCGCAAATTTCGATCTTCACAGCCTTCGTTTCGCGTTTGACGACCAGACTCGCTTCGGTGGCTTGTGAATGGCGCACAATATTGTTGAGACTTTCCTGTATGATCCGGTAGAGGTGCGTTTTACCATCATTTTCAAACGCCGAATCAATCTGTTCTACCGCGCAGTTGAATTCAATCTTGGAGGAGGCGCCCGATCGTTCAACGAGGGCCTCGAGCGCGCGAGTCAAATCCAGCCGATCCAATTCGGGCGGTCTCAGGTTGTAAGCGGCCGTCCGCATATCCTCGATAGTCTCGCCGGCCAATGCGGCGATCTTGGCGAAACGTTCGGCGATCAGATCGTGGTTGTCCATTTCTCCCAAACCGTCGAGCGCATGGTGGCTGATCAGGTTCACGAGTTGTCCGGCGCCATCGTGTAGGTCGCCAGCGATCCGTTTGCGGTCCCGCTCCTGCGCGGCAATCAACTGGCGCGAATAAGCATCCTGCTTCATCCGCTCGCGCTTGATGCGCTGGTGGTACAAACCGATCACCGCCATAACGAGAAGAACTGCGATGAGCAGAGCGCACGAAGCGTAAAACCAGGCGGTTTCGTAGAAATGCGCTTGCAGGTAGAACTCAAACGCCGCCCCGGTTTCATTCCACACCCCGTCGTTGTTGCAAGCGATGACGCGAAACCGGTATGAACCTGGCGAAAGGCTGGTGTAATAAGCCACTCGGCGAGCGCCGGCTTCCACCCAATCTTCATCGTACCCTTCCAGTCTGTATTTGAACCTGACCTTTTTCGGATCGAGCAGGCTGAGCGCGGTGTAGTGAAATTCAAGCTCTCTCCGGCCCGGGGGCAATTCCGCTCGTTGTCCGAGGTCAACAGGCCTGTTTTGGAAAATGAACTGTTCAATCGAGACCGGTGGCGCCAGCGTATTGATCCTCGTGTTATCCGGGTCAACCACAATCAGGCCCTTGACGGTCGGAAACCAGAGCCTGCCATCTTTGCTCTTCCATCCCGAAGGCTGCTGGCTGTTGCATTCAACGCTCTTCATACCATCCGCTTTGCCATAAGTAACTGGCGTGATCGTGGAGATGTTCCCCCGGGCGAAATCGTCAAGCTCGCTCCTGCTGAGACTGAAAATGCCTCTGAAAGAACCCAGCCAAAGGTTGCCTCTGCCATCTTCCAAGACCGCGGTCAGCGCATTGTCCGGCAGACCTTCCCTGGTGGTATAGGCAATGGATTCCCCATCTTTAATCCGGATCAGACCATCTCCCCGAGTGGCCATCCAGAGGCTTCCATCACGGTCTTCATGGATCGAGGTTACACGGAACGGAGCATATCGGGTTGGAAAGTCGCTGAACTTCCCATCCCTGAAAAGCATAAGCTTGTCCTCGGTAGCAACCCAGAGATTCCGTTTCTGATCTTCGTAGATCAACCAAATCCAGGGAACCCCATTTTCCGCGCCGTAGACTGTGACTTTTCCATTCTTGAGCAGGCTCAGTCTGCCACCGTGGGACCCGAACCAAAGGTTCCCTGCCCGATCTTGGTGGATTGTTGTCGCCTGGTCATATGGCAAGCCGTCTTTCATGCCGAACCGCGTGAACCTCCGATCTCTGAACCGGCACAGTCCGCCATCTACTGTGTTGAGCCAAAGAGTTCCCTCTCGATCCTCATAAATGACGTTCACTATGTTGCCGGGCAAGCCATCTTTCAGAGTGTAGGAAGTAAATCGTCCATCCTTGAACCGGCTGACGCCGCCACCATAGCTGCCAACCCATATGTTTCCCGCGCGGTCCTCGTGGACCGAGTGCGTCCAGTCATGCGACAGCCCTTCTTTCGTGGTGAAGACAGTGAGTATCCCATCACTGAACCGATTCAACCCGCCCCCCCACGCGCCAATCCAGAGATTGCCCTGACGGTCTTCGTGGATGGCTTTGATATTATCGCTGGACAAGCCATCCAGAGTCGTATAGCTGGTGAACTTCCCGTCCCTGAACCGTAACAACCCACCCCACGTGCCAATCCAGAGATTGCCCTGCCGATCCTCGCAAAATGCGTAGATATAGTTGCTCTTGATCTCCCTGGTGTTTTGCCGGTCGAACACAGTGAAGCGCACGCCGTCGAACCGCACAAGTCCATGCCAGGTACCGAGCCAGAGATAGCCGTCGCGCGTCTGTGTAATCGCGAGGATGGAGTTTTGCGGCAAACCGTCTTCAACAGTCCACACATCATGGACGTATTGGGTGATGGCTTTCCTCGGATCGAGCGCAAAGACCACGGTCGAAAAGAAAATCAGGGCGCTCAAAGCGTAGATCCATCCGATGTGTAGGGTATGTCTGAATGGCGCAGACAAGCTCTGATTCGAAGATCGGTTCATAGCGGCGCCTCGGCTGAATAAACGTCAATGCTTCAATCGTGAAAGTGGGCACAGCTTACGCCCGCGAAATCTCCGAATCAAGCTGACAAATCGCTTCCGCCAAATTCCGGCCCGAGACGAGCGATTACGCTTTGCTCCGACGCCCGTGTATAATCCCGCCTCAACTTCAACCCAACAAAATTCATCGGAGGCATAAATCCTTAAATGACCAATACCGTCAAACGGGTCGCGCTGGCCTATTCAGGCGGACTCGACACTTCAATCATCATTCCCTGGCTGAAAGAGAAATATAACTGCGAGGTCGTCGCGATTGCGGGCGATGTCGGGCAGGCCGAAGAGCTGGCCGGATTGCGCGAAAAGGCAATAGCCACGGGCGCGGCTGAAATTTACATCGAAGACCTGCGCCACGAATTCGTCACCGAATACATCTGGCCCGCGCTGCGCGCTGGCGCCGTCTACGAACACAAATACCTGCTCGGCACTTCGTTCGCGCGACCTGTGATCGCCAAACGCCAGGTCGAAATCGCGAAGCGGACCGGCTGCGATGCGCTCTCCCACGGCTGCACGGGCAAGGGCAACGACCAGGTCAGGTTTGAATTGACCTTCAAAGCGCTCGCTCCCGAAATGGCGGTGATCGCCCCCTGGCGCGAATGGGACATCGTTTCGCGCGAGGACGCGATTGATTACGCCAATGAGCGCCGGATTCCGATCACCGCCAGCCGCGAAAAAATCTACAGCCAAGACCGCAACATCTGGCACCTGTCGCACGAAGGCGGAATCCTGGAAGACCCCGCGAACGAACCGGAAGAGCCAATGTTTGAATTAACCGTCTCGCCTGAAAACGCCCCCGACACGCCGGAGTACGTCGAGATCGGTTTTGAAAAAGGCGCGCCAGTAACAGTCAACGGAGAACACCTCGATCCCGCGCCGTTGATCGAAAGGTTGAATGATATCGGCGGGCGTCACGGTTGTGGCCGCGTTGATCTGGTCGAAAACCGTCTGGTTGGGATGAAATCGCGCGGCGTTTATGAGACTCCCGGCGGGACGTTGCTGCTCGTGGCCTTGCGCGAACTCGAATCACTCTGCCTCGACCGCGAGTCGGCGCACTACAAAGAAGTCGTCGCGCACAAATACGCCGAGATGGTCTATTTCGGCCAGTGGTTCACGCCGTTGCGCGAGGCGCTCGACGCCTTTGTCAACAGCTTGATGGCGCCGGTGAGCGGCGACGTAAAGTTGAAGCTTTACAAAGGCAACGTCATAGTCGCCGGACGAACTTCGCCGAACACCCTCTATCGGCCTGATCTGGCCTCGTTCACGATGGGCGCGAGCTACGATCAGAAGGACGCCGCGGGCTTCATCAATATTTTCGGATTGCCGTTGAAGGTCAAGGCTCTCACTCAAAGGTAACCGCTATCAGAGGCGAAACGAGCGTCGTCAGATCAATGCGCGCTCGCTTCGCCTTTTACTACTCAAGATCCGCCACTCAAGAAAGGATATTCAATGACTCGATTGGCAGTCTCTCGCATCAAACTGATCCCGCAATCATCCAAAACAGTTCCTCTTCTCTCATTCCTCTTAATCACGTCATTCGGCGTCGCGTGCAGTGGGGCAAAACAGAATTCCGCCTCCGATTCGGCATCGGTTTCATCAGCTTCTTCTTCGTCGTCCTCCGCGCCTGGCGCCAGCGGCGGCGGAGCTTTTGAAGGCGCGATCACGGCCAAGATGTTCACCGGCGACCAGCCGATGGAAATCCGGTACGCGATCAAGGGCGCTCGCACCCGCGTTGAGACACAACTCTCGCAGGGCAGCGCGCAAATGGGCGTTATGCTGATGGACATGTCTTCCAGCACACAAACCATGCTGATCCCGCAGACGAAAACTTATATGACCATGAACTGGGGCGAGATAGCCGAGAAGATGGCCAAAGGAAACGACGCATCAGGCGATTTTCCCAAAGTGACTTCGACCGGCAAGACCGAGACCGTCGCCGGCTTCACATGTCAGTATTGGATCGTCGGCGACGAGCAGAACACGGAGGTTTGTCTGGCGAAAGGGCTTGGCTATTTCGGCGGCGGCGGACAATCCGGCGGCGTCTTCGACAAACTGAAAAGCCTGGCGATGGGCGACAAGATGAAGGCGCAACTCGCCGCCAATCCCGAATTCGCCAAATTCGTCGAAGGCGGCGCGTTCCCGCTCAAGGTCGCGCAGATCGAAAACGGCCAGTCAAAGACGGTGATGGAAGTGACCAGCGTCGAGCGAAAGTCGTTGAACGATTCCCTCTTCACCGTGCCGGCGGATTACAAGAAGATGGAGATTCCGGGCATGCCAACGGGCAAAAAATAACACTCACAATGATGGGGGAGGGGAGGTGATGTGGTAGATGAGGCTTTTTTACATAGACGAAAGTGGCACAGGATTGGGAGACAAGCAGTCGCCGTATTTCAGCTTGTCCGCTTTTGGCATACCTGTCAGTGAATGGCATTTGGTGGATGAGCAGATCGCCTTGCTCAAACGTAGCTTGGTCAACTGGGCAGAGCCGGAAGATTTCGAGATTAAAGGGCGTGATCTGCGCCGTGGCGAGAAATTCTTCAAAGGGCTTGAGTGGCCGTCGCGCGTTTCAGCCTTTCATCAGATCGCACAATTGATTGCTGACTTCCCCTGTCAAATATTCACGGTACAGGTTGATAAGCGACATCTTCCCGAGTTCATAGCTTCTGACGATCAGATGTATCGTCTCGCAATGGTGCGGCTACTTGAAGACATAGACCAGGAATTGGGGCAACTGCAAGAATCAGGGATGCTGATGTTTGACATGCGATCTGATATGCACTCAAGCGTACAGGATCGCCGCTTGGTAGACAGTTACCGTCAATGGGTTAAATCACGCTTGAAGCCGGCAAACTTGATTGAGTTGCCGTGGTTTGGCTTTTCAGCTTTTTACGCCGGTCTGCAATTGGCAGACTTCACGGCTTACTTGATTGATTTCGTAGCCAACGATGAATCTTCTGATCGTGGAAAGGATGAGTTGAAAAAGGCATTTGCCAAATTTCAACACCACGTGAGATTGATGCGCATCCCATAAAAACCAACGCCCTCCATCATCTGAAAAGACGATAGAAGGCGTTAGTTTTTTGAGTGTCTAACAGGCGCGCGGCATTTCAGCCGCACTATGGATCCCCGTACAGTCCGGGGCACCTCGTCAATTAGGTAATATCACTAAATATCACTTGATAGCAAGGCAGTAAAAACGGTTTTCAGATGAGCAGAAGAAAGTTTTGATTCCATCATCAAAGGAATAGCCAAAATATGAATCGTCGCCAATTTATTCAACAAACCGCTCTTGTCACCGCTGCAACCGCAGCTCTGGATTTCACTGCCGAAGCCAAAGTCAACTGGCCCATCGGTTGTTTCAACCGTCCTTGGACGAAATGGTCTTTCGACGAAACGCTGAAACAGATCAAAGCCGCAGGCTACAAATCCACGGGCTTGCTCAGCCGCACCAGAGAAGAACCGTTCATCGGCGCGGACGCTACGCCGGAATACCTTGAAGGTCTGAAGAAGCGATTGGCGGCCAGCGGTCTCGCAGCCAACATGGGTGCGCTGCGTTCGCGCCATAACATCCCGCTCGAAGATTCGATCAAAGAGGTCCGCAAGCAAATAGACAACGCCAAACTCCTCTCGCTGAAATATGTCCTGTCGTTCGGCGCGGACAACCCTGAACAGTTCGCTCATTATTACAAAGTGATGAGCGACGCGTCCGCTTACGCGCAGGAGAAAGGCGTCAAGCTGGCGATGAAGCCGCATGGCGGGATCAGCGGCTCAGCCGAAGAGATTCTGCGCGTGATCAAAGAGGTCAACCATCGCAATTTCTCGATCTGGTACGACGCGGGCAACATCATCCATTACACCGGCAAAGACCCCGTGGCCGAAATCGAGCCGATCGCGCGCCACATCACGGGCTTCTGCGCAAAAGATTGCGGCGAACTGAAAGGCGACGTAATGATTCAGTTCGGCGCGGGCAAAGTTGATTTCGCGGGCGTCTTCAAAAAGCTGAAGGCCGGCGGATTCAACGACCCGGTCATGGTCGAATGCTGTCGTGTCGGCGCGACGCCGGAAGAGACCACGGCGAACGCGCGCGCCAATCGCGAGTTTCTGGAGAAGATTCTAGCTTCGCTTTGACACCGAAGCCGCGAGTTGAATGGATCAGAAGAGAGATTACGGAACAGACGGAAATAACGGAACAGACGGAAAGTTTCTTTGGGAATATCTTCCGTCTGTTCCGTTATTTCCGTCTGTTCCGTAATCTCTTCTGTATTTCAATCGGGCAGGAGATGAATAAACAGGATTTGTTCGACATCATCATCATCGGCGGCGGGCCTACGGGATTGGCCTGCGCGATTGAGGCTCAGCGCGCGGGTTTCAGCTATCTGGCGATCGAAAAAGGCTGCGTCGTCAATTCGCTCTACAACTATCCGACGCAACTGGTCTTCTTCACCACGCCGGAGCTGCTCGAAATCGGCGACCTGCCGTTCGTTTGTGAGCGTGAAAAACCGGTCCGCATCGAAGCGCTGAAATATTACCGCCGCGTCGTTGGCGCCTATCAGCTGCGCGTCAATCAGTACGAAAAGGTCGTCCGGGTAACCGGCTCGGACGGGGATTTTCGGGTCGAGACTGAGTCGGCGCTGACGGGCGAAAAACATTCTTACCATTCGCGCAGGATCATCGTCGCCATCGGCTATTTCGATTACGCCAACACGATGGGCGTTCCAGGCGAAGATTTGCCGAAGGTCTCGCACTATTACAAAGACGCGCATCCGTTTTACGACCGCGAGGTGGCGATCGTCGGCGGGGCCAATTCGGCGGCGATTGCCGCGCTCGATCTTTACCGCCACGGCGCGCGCGTGACGATGATCCATCGTGGCGAACATCTCCGCCGCACGATCAAATACTGGATCCTACCCGACATCGAAAACCGCATCGCAAACGGCGAGGTCAAAGCCTGGTTCCAATCCATCGTCACGGAGATCAAACCGTCCACGATCAACATCCGCAATCTGGTCACGGGCGAAGTCGCCGCGCTACCAAATGATTTTGTCTTCGCGCTCACCGGTTATCACGCCGACAACGATTTTTTGCGCTCGATGGGCGTTAGCATTGACCCCGAAACGATGAAGCCGTCTTTCAACCACGAGACGATGGAATCGAATGTGCGAGGGATCTATCTGGCCGGAGTTGTGACCGCGGGCAAAGAGACAGGAAAGATTTTCATCGAGAACGGGCGGTTTCACGGCGGTCAGATTATTAATGCCATACGCATCGCTTCACTAACTGGCGGTTAAATACCCGGTTTCACCTGACCATCAACATGATGTGTTAAGATACGGCTTCATTAATTTCAACAACTGTGAGCCCCTATGATCAACAATGACCGTTTGATTCGCGCGTGTCGCCGCCAGGAGGTGGATCGCGCGCCGGTTTGGATGATGCGACAGGCGGGCCGGTACATGCCTGAATACCGCGCCTTGCGCGCAAAACACGATTTCATGACGATGTGCAAGACCCCGGAGCTGGCCGCCGAGGTCTCGTTGCAGCCTTATGAAATCCTCGGCGTGGACGGAGTGATCATGTTTTCGGACATCCTGGTCGCCGTCGAGGCGATGGGGATGAAGCTCGACATTATCGAAAGCAAAGGCCCCGTGCTCGACGACCCGATTCGCACCGACGCCCAGGTTGATAAACTGATCATCCCAGACCCGGTCGAGACGATGCCGTTCGTGATGGAGACGATCCGGCTGTTGCGAAAGCGCCTGGATCACGAAGCGCCGCTGATCGGGTTCGCCGGCGCGCCGTTCACGCTCGCGTCGTATATGGTCGAAGGCGGCGGGACGCGCAATTACGCCGAGATCAAACGGATGATGTACCGCGAGCCGATGACGGTTCACAAGCTGTTGGACAAACTGGCCGACACGATCATCCTCTACATCAACGCGCAGATCGAGGCCGGGGCGCAGGTCGTGCAACTCTTCGACACCTGGGCCGGCGAACTTTCCGCCGCCGATTACGAAGAGTTCGCGCTGCCCTACGAACAAAAAGTCTTCGAGCACATTCACCGCGGCCCACGGGGTCTGACCGTCCCCGCGATCCTGTATGTCAACGGTTGCGCCCACATTCTGGAAAAAATGGCCGAATCGGGCGCGAACGTTCTGAGCGTTGACTGGCGCATTGATCTGGCCGAAGCCAGGCGCAGAGTCGGCGACAAAGTCGCTCTGCAGGGCAACCTTGATCCGTGCGAATTGCTGGGCACGCCGGAGACGATCACCGAATCGGTCAAAGAGATTTTGAAAAAAGGCGGCGGGCTGGGACACATCGTGAATTTGGGGCACGGCATTCTGCCGATGGTCCCGGTCGAAAACGCGCGCGCATTCATCGAAGCAGCGAAGGCGGGGATTAAGGAAGTGGCGTGAGTGAGCCATCGAGTTCGCATAGATCACCCACCAATCACTCCGAGGGTTATAGGTGTTGGCGCGCCAGTCAGAGACCGGTCGAGAGAGTATGAGTGGCTTGCGCGACATCGCGATGAATACAATACTACTCGACTGTCTATTTCGCGGCGGAAAAGAGCTTGAGACGCAATCTGCTTGGGCGAGAAGGTTGGCTTCAACTCGTCCGCCTCGCTATCATTGATTATGACGAAGAACTTTACTTGAGTCATTACGACGATCAGATTTGAGCCATGACATTCACAAAAATCACCGAATACGACGGAATCACCGAATACAAACTCAACTCAAATGACCTGAAACTGCTGCTTGCGCCGCGCCGCGCCGCGCCAGTGGTCGCGTTTATGGTCCTTTACCGCGTGGGTTCGCGCAATGAAGCCGTCGGCCACACCGGCTCGACGCACCTGCTCGAACACATGCTTTTCAAAGGCACGCCGACTTACAACAAACAGAACGGCACGCAGATCGCTTCCGTCCTGCAGCGCCAGGGCGGGGTCTTCAACGCCGACACGTGGTTCGACCGCACGCGCTACTATGAGATGCTCCCTTCGGATCATCTCGAGCTGGCGATCCACCTCGAAGCCGACCGGATGCGCAATTCGTTCATCGCCGACGAAGACCGCCAATCCGAGATGACCGTCGTCCGCAACGAACTCGAGCGCGGAGAGAACGAGCCGTCGAACATCCTGCACGAACGGCTCTGGGCGATGGCCTTCCGCGAACATCCGTATCATCACCCGACCATCGGCTGGCGCTCGGATGTCGAAGGCGTGCCGACCTCGCGGTTGAAAGAGTTCTACGACACGTTCTATCAACCGAACAACGCCACGGCCATCGTCGTCGGTGATTTCGACGAGCAAATGGCGCTCAATCTGATGAGTAAACATTTCGGCGAGATCCCGGTGTCATCCGCCCCGATCCCGCCGATGTACACGGTTGAGCCGCCGCAGGAGGGCGAGATTCGTTTTACGCTCCGCCGCGCGGGCCAACTCGGATTGATCAACATCGGTTGGCATATTCCTGAAGCCACACATCCCGACACCGCCGCCCTGACCGTACTCGACACGCTCTTGTCGGCGGGCATAACTTCGCGTTTGTACCAGGCTCTGGTCGAAACGCAGATGGCCGTGGACGTGGGCGCGCAGGCTTTTCAGTTCCTCGACCCCGGATTGTTCATGCTTCACATCACGCTGCGCCCCGGTGTGACGCACGCGGAGGCCGAACGCGTTGGGCTGGAAGTGATCGAGAAAATGAAGACAGAGGACGTGCCCGAAAAAGAGTTGCAGAAAGCAAAGAACCTGATTACCACCCAGATGATCTATTTGCGCGACAGCCCGATGGGCGTGGCCAGGGTGATCGCTGAGGCGGAAGCGGTGGCCAACTGGAAAATGTACGTTGATCTGCCAAAGATGGTCGAACAAGTCGCGCCCGCGGATATCAAACGCGCCGCGACAACCTATTTTACGGAAGACAACCGCACCGTCGGATGGTTCATCCCGAAGCAGGAAGAAGGCAATGAAGTCTATGAGCAATAATTCTTTTGTCGCCCGCACCAAGCGGTTTCAACTTTCAAACGGCATCACATTGCTCGTCCTGGAAAATCCCGCCAACCCCACGGTTTCACTCGCCGGTTCGATGCGCGCCGGCGAGTATTTCAGCCCGGCGGGCAAAGACTCGCTCGCCAGCATCACCGCTGGCATGCTCGGCAAAGGCACGAACCGCCGCACCAAGCTCGAAATCGCCGAAGAGATGGAATCGGCGGGCGCGCGCGTCGGCGTATCCTCGAACACGTTCACCGTGTCGGTCGGCGGCCAATCGCTCAGCCACGACCTGCCGATGATCGTTTCGACGCTGGCCGAAGAGTTAAGTGAACCCTCGTTTCCGGCGGATGAGCTTGAAAAGATGCGGCAACGCATCATCGCCAACATCAAAGAAGAACAGGACGACACTCGCGTTCGCGCTTACGACCGGATGACCCAGTTGGTTTTCCCCGAAGGCAATCCGTTTCATCAAACGCCCGCCGAAAAACTGATCGGCCAGATCGAAACAATCAGCGTTGATGACGCGCGTGAATTCCATCGGAAGTTTTACAGCCCCTCGTCAATGATCCTGGCCGTCGTCGGCGACGTCAAAACCGACGACGTACGGGCGTTGATGGAAGAGAGACTGGGCGTTTGGCAGGGAGCGCCCGAAGCATTGATTGATATTCCCGAAACCCCGCTCAAATCCGTGGCGATACGCGAGATGGTAACGATGAAAGACAAACCGAACGCGGATGTCGTAATCGGCCACGCGTCACGGCTGCGCCGCTCGAATCCGGATTTCATCGCGGCCAGGATCGCCAACAACGCGCTCGGCCAATCAACTCTATCCTCGCGCCTCGGTTTGAAAGTGCGTGACGAGATGGGATTGACCTACGGCATCAATTCCAGCTTCGCCGAATCGGGTATCGGCGACGGCCCGTTCGTCATCACCGTCACCGTCGCGCCGGAGAACATTGACCTGGCGATCGGCGCGACAATAGAGATCGTCAACGACTATATCGCCAACGGTATCAGAGAGGACGAGTTGAAAGACGAACAGTCTTCCATGATTGGCTCGTTCAAAATCGGCCTCGCCACCAACGGCGGTCTGGCCAGCCAACTCGCGGCCACAGAACTGTTCGGCCTCGGAGTGAAATACCTTGACGAATACCCCTCCCTGGTATCGCTGATAACGAAGGCGGACGTTGACGCAGCCATTCGCAAATACATTCACCCCGAAGTGGCCACGACGGTTGTCGCGGGAACGATCTGAAGAGTGGGGAATGGGGAGTGGGGAGTGGGGAGTGGGGAGTGGGGACAAAGAAGTTACTTCCCCCACTCCCCACTCCCCACTCCCCACTCCCCACTCCCCATTCCCCCTGTCCCCTATGAAGCTTGGTATTCTTCTCTTCAACCTGGGCGGGCCTGAAACACTGGCCGACGTGCGCCCGTTCCTCTTCAATTTATTCTCCGACCCGGAGATCGTGCGACTGCCGATTCGCGCAATGCAGAAGCCGCTGGCGTGGCTGATTTCGACGGCTCGTCATAAAAAATCTTCGGGCTACTACGCGCAGATCGGCGGCGGATCGCCATTGCGACGAATCACGGAGGAGCAAGCCACGGCCTTGCGCGAAGAACTTGCTCGACGCGGCGTTGAAGCGAACGTCTACGTCGGGATGCGATATTGGCGCCCGTTCACCGAAACGGCGATTGATCAGATCGTTCACGACGGCATTGATGAGCTGATTCTGCTGCCGCTCTACCCTCAATTCTCCGTTTCGACGACCGGGTCGAGCTTCAAAGACTTCGAAGCGCTGATAGACAAACGCGGCGGACTTCGCCACATTCGTCAACATCACATTTCCCACTGGCACACGAGCGAAACTTACATCAACGCGTTGGCCGAACAGATCGTCGAGGAGATCGAAAAATTTCCCGACCCGGATCCGCGGCGTGTCCACCTGCTCTTCAGCGCGCACAGCGTCCCGCAAAGTTACATCGAAAGCGGCGATCCTTATCTTCGACATACTGAGGAGACGGTTCGATTGGTTTCGGAGAAGCTTGGCGATCTCAGCCCTGTTCATCTCAGCTTCCAGAGCAAAGTCGGGCCGGTCAAATGGCTGGAACCTTCGACCGACGCGAAGCTGCGCGAACTGGCGGCGCAGGGCGTTGAGCAGGTTCTGCCGATTCCCGTCAGCTTCGTTTCCGACCACATCGAGACGCTTTACGAACTCGACATTCTCTACAAAAAGTTGGCCGATGAGATAGGCATCAAGGCCTACCGTCGCGTACCTGCGTTGAATTGCAATCCAACCTTTATCAGCGCGCTGGCCGACCTCGTTTGTGAAAATCTGAAATGACCGCATGTGGATTCCCACACCGGACGCGCGGGAAAGTACAGCAGATCATCGTAGCCTTGCGGCTAGCCTCCCTGAAACATTTCTCAGATAATCGCGCGCGATAGGAAAGCAAAAAACAATCCACGAAGCCACATGAAGACGCGCAAAGGCGCTTTGAGTCTCTTCGTGTGACTTTGCGGGCAATCTTCGAGGAGGAACTATGCTTGCGCGAATGGCGGCCACCGTCTTTATCTTTCTCTGCATCACCGGGGCCTGGGCCGTTCCGGGCAGTACGGTGACACATCGCACAACGACCCAGGACGAGAGTTTGAATCATACCTGCGGCTGGTGGTGGGCAATCGTTTCGCGTTCGTCGAAGCGGGCATCCTGCAATTCGTCTATCTGGTCCTGTTCTCGTACACGTTCTTCTTTGAACGGTTCACGGGGCTTGCGATCACGATTCTGTGTATTCTCACGCTCTTCGTCGTGATGCGATTTACCGGAAGAGTTGATTGGGATACTCTGTTTCGGAAGGGTAAAACGGCTGAGGTATCAGTAAACACGACGATATGAATTTTGATTCGGTAATCATCGGCGCGGGCATTTCGGGGTTGGTCGTGGCTCATCGTTTGAAAAAGATGGGCCGCAACTCATTGCTCATTGAAAACGGCGCCCGCGTGGGAGGCGTGATTCAAAGCCGCGACGCCGAAGGCTTTTTGATCGAATGCGGGCCGAACAGTCTGCGGGGCGCGCACGAATTCCTCGACCTGGTTGAAGAACTGAATTTAACCGGTGAATTGATCACAGCCGATCCGCGCGCGCCGGCTTATGTCTACGCCGGCGGCCGGCTCCACACCGTGCCGATGAGTCCGCCCGCGCTCGTCAAAACAAAGTTGATTTCGACTTCGGCCAAGCTGCGACTGCTCGGAGAACCGTTCGTCAAAGCGCGCCACGAAAGCGGCGAAGAGAGCATCGCGTCATTTGTTCGACGGCGGCTGGGCGATGAGATTCTGGAGCGGCTGGTCGAGCCGTTTCTCTCCGGCGTTTACGCGGGAGACGCCAAGGAGTTGAGCGTTCAAGCCTGTTTCCCGAAGCTTGCGGAGTTCGAAGCCGCCGCAGGCGGCATTCTGCGCGGAGCGTTACGCGCCGCCAAACAATCCCGTCGAGAAGCGCAAAGTCAGAAGCGGTCGTTGCGGCCTTACCGCCTCTGCTCGTTCCGTCATGGTTTGAGCGCGTTGCCTGAAGCATTGTCCAAATCGCTTGGCGACAGCCTGCTGACTCGCGCCCGAATCATTGGTATCGACAAAAACCTATCAACAAGCCGATTCGAGATCAGGATCGAGCGTCAGGGCGAGATTAAAACAATCAACAGCTCGGCGCTGGTCATCTCCACGCCCGCTTACGTCGCCGCTCATCTGCTCGATAGCGTCGCGCCGGAAATCGCCGCGGGCGCCGCCGAGATTCCGTATGTTTCAATCGCGTCAGTTCCGCTTGCCTATCGCGCGGAGCAAGTGGCCCGCAGACTCGATGGCTTTGGCTTCCTCGCGCCTCGCGGCGAAGGGCTGCGGACGTTGGGTTCGATCTGGAACTCATCTCTTTTCGCCGGGCGCGCGCCTGAAGGCTGGGTCTGCATGACCAATTTCATTGGCGGAGCAACCGATACTGAAGCTGTAAAACTCGGCGATGAGGAGTTGATCCGCGTTGTCCACAACGATCTGAGCAAAGTTCTGGGCATCAGCGGAGAGCCTCGCCGCTTGCCGATCACACGGTACGAACGCGCAATTCCACAATATACGCTGGGCCACGCTACGCGCGTCGAGCGAATTGAATCGGAGTTGCGCAATACTCCCGGATTGTGGATTGCGGGAAATTACCTGCGCGGAATTTCCCTGGGCGATTGCATAAAGCAGGCTGAACGCGTCGCCGTCGAGATCAATCAAGCTATTTCGGTCAACGAGTGATCCAAAATGAACGGCCTCTGCTCCAACACAATCTTTGTCTCGTTACTCTTCGCAAGCCTGATGATCATTGCGACAACCCAGTTATCCTCAGCGCAGCAGGGGGCTCAACAGCCCGATCAAACGCGACAGAACGGCAGTCCTGAAGAGCGTTACCGCATACTCATCAAAAAAGGCGAGCGCAAGCTTTACCTTTACAGCCGGGTAAACGGGAAGGAGAGATTGGCGAAGACCTACCAGATCGCGCTCGGTAACAACCCAACCGGCGCGAAGCGGAAACAGGGCGATGGCGCGACGCCCGAAGGCGATTACTACATCACGCACAAAAACGCGCGCAGCAAATTCTACCTCTCGCTGGGCGTCAGCTATCCCAACATTGCCGACGCCGACAAAGGATTGAAAGAAGGCCTGGTCACGAATGCCCAGCATCAAGCGATAGTCAGCGCCGTCCGCGGCAAGACGAAGCCGCCCCAGAACACAAGACTCGGCGGAGACATATTCATTCACGGCGGCGGAAGCGGGAAGTTGTTCGGATTGGTTCGGGATTGGACGCTGGGATGCGTCGCGCTTGAAAATGACGAGATCAAAGAGTTATTCGATCTGATCCCGGTGAAGACTCCGGTGAAGATTGTTCCCTAAATGGGGAATGGGGAATGGGGAATGGGGAATGGGGAATGGTGAATGATGTTTTTTCCCCACTCCCCACTCCCCACTCCCCATCGCTATTGATTCTGATCGTTTTTCGCGATGGCGGGCGCGGGCGCCCATTCGGGCGTTGCGACTGCGATTGCGCTGCTGACTTCCTGCTCGCCGTGATCCGGAAAGACGTGCCGGTGGTACTCCTCGTGAATCAGCGCGCCGCCGGCGTCTTTTGAAAAGACGAGCTTGCCGATTTCAGGCGAATAATCAACGATCAGCAGGTCGCCCATCCCCACCTGGTTGGTCGCAATCAGGTTAGACAGCGGATAGACCAGAAAGCGTTCGATAGAGCGTTTCAGATGGCGGGCGCCATATTTGAAATCAATTCCCTCTTCGAGCAGGAAATTTTTCGCCGCGTTGGTGCATTTGAAGACGAACTTCTCGCCAGTGCCTTCGGTAATCCGTCTCTGAACCGCTCTCAATTCGATCTCCAGAATCTCCGTCAGGTGTTCGGTGTGCAGGCTGCGGAAGACCACGACCTTGTCAATCCGGTTCATGAATTCCGGCGAGAATTTGCGTTTCGCCGCCTCGAGCGCCGTTCGATAAATCTTCTGATCGACTTCGGCGTCAACCACCCCGCTCTTCGGAGCGAATCCGATTCCGCCCGAAATCAATTCGCTCATCTCGCGCGCGCCGAGGTTCGACGTCATGATCACGATTGACCTGGAGAAATCAACGCGCCGATTGTCGCCCAACGTCAGCGTGGCTTTATCGAGTATGCCGAGCAACAACTGCCAAAGCGCGTCCGAGGCCTTTTCGATCTCGTCGAACAGCACCAGGCTGAGCTTGGTCGTTTCGGTATGCGAACGATCGAGGTTCTCCTGCGTCAACATCGGCGAAGTTTCGCGGTGACCGAGGTAACCCGGAGGCGAACCGATCAGCTTCGCGATCTCGTGCGAATGCTGAAACTCCGCGCAATCAATCTTCGTGACCAGGTTCGCATCGCCAAAAAGGACTTCGGCGGCGGCCTCGACGACTCGCGTCTTGCCGGAACCAGTGGGACCGAGGAAGATCAGCGTTCCAATCGGCCGGCCGGGATGCGTCAGGCCCGCCAGAAAGATCTGATACAAGCCGGTGATGCGCCGCACGGCGCGCTCCTGTCCGACGATCAACGCGGACAGCTTATCCTCGAATTCCTGAGCCGCAGGGCTTTTCAGATCAGGGTTGAGGTAAACGGAAATCGTAGCTGTTTTCTGCGCGGTAGTCATCGTCGCCTCCTAGTCTTTGCTTCCACCTTAAAACTGTCGCCAGATTCGGTCGTCACAATGAAAGTTTCAAACTTAGTTGCTCCCAAGATTCTTGCGTTTCCCGGGTCTGTTGAAAACGGCGCCGTTGGATGTCCGGTCAATGACCCCAGTTGGTTAAATACTCTCGCCCTGTGCTCAATCATCACATTTTTATGCTGTAATCTTGTAGCGGCTTACCGCTTGTGGAATTTACAACCGAGTGAGAGCGTGCCTGTTGATTTTGTTTTCGACTTGATTACGACCAGATCGTCTGTATTGTTGCTAATCGCCCAATTTCTGTATTGTTCAATTTGTGTGTTATTCAAGGGCTGGGGAAAGTGTTACTTTCAACGGAAAACATCATACTCAAACTGGCGCCGCCTTTCAATGACCTTAATGTAAAAAGGCTCCCCCATCCGGCGCGCGGCCGTAGCGCGCGCCATTTAATCCTTCGGCGCCGGAGGCCCTGCAAATTTTTTCGGGTTGATCGGCCGGTTGATTTCGAATTCGCTTATTGTCATCTCTTCAATCACTTCCCCGTTGAGCGTGGTTGTGACCTGGAACGGGAGTAGCGCTCCATTGACCGAACGCCGGTCGGAAAACCTTATCAACATCTCGTATGGCTGCGGAGGTTTCGCCCTGGCTCTCCGCTCGGCCCGCGCCCGCGCATAGGTCTCCTGCATAAATCTCCGGTCAAGAAAACCGGCGGATTCGACAATGACTGTCTGCTGAATCTCCTCGACGAACGAGATCGCCAGAGCCAGCGGCGCAAAAGTCTTCGTATCCAGCAGCACAGTGAATTGAAAGCCGCTCTCTCCCTCCGCACTGATCGCGTGCGCGTTCTCGGAGCCGACCTGATAAAGACCCAGGTAATTCATTTCGAGCGGGTATCCGGGCAGGGCGAGCATTAACCATCCGATGGAAAAATAGGTCAATTCCTGTTTGGCGCCCGTCGCCTGGATGAACTCGGTTCTCGCGACATCGCCGACATCAATCACACGCCTGTCACGGTATGAAGACATCGGCCGCATCGGCGGATCGCGCCAGGCCTGGTCCCCGTTGACTACCTGCGCAAATGAATAGCCAAAGCCTCGCAATGTCTCTCCCGTAACGCGTCTTCTGAATCTGTCCGGCAGCGCAATTTCAAATTCCATCTTGCCCGACAGCGCCTTTCGCTTCTCTTCGACTTTTCTGGGCGATTGAACGCTGACGTATTTGACGAATCGGTCATATTTCCCCGACGCAGTGAGAGTCTGGATCCTGCTCAAAACCTCCTCGCCGCCGATGGCCGCGCGGGCAAGCTTGATCAATTCCTTCGCGCGGGCTGTTTCATTCCGTGGCGCGGAGTTTCGAGAATGGGACTGCGATTCGGTTCTTTCTGAATAAACAGCGCGCTGAAGATTGAGAAAAGCGAAGCAAAAAAGGCAAAAAGGGGCAAAAAGAGCAAAAAAAGAATTTTTGCTCTTTTTGCCCCTTTTTGCCTTTTTTGCTTCGCCCTTCGCCTTCAACATCCAACACTCCATCTGGCGCTCCATCTGGCCATGCAAATATCCAACTATTTCATAATAATCGGTAAAAACAAGACCGTTTCCGCTCGGCTTGTTTCATTTGGCCGGAACCGCATCGCGAATGAACCCCGCCACGTCCTGCTTCAATTTCGCCAGCGACTTCACGTCAATGTACATCATATGACCCGCTTCGTAATACGCCGTCTTGATGTTGGCCTTCAGACTGGGATCGAGGTTCATATGATCAATCGTGTATTCGGCGGCGAAATACGGCGTGGCCATGTCGTAATAGCCGTACGCGATGAAGAGCTTCATGAAGGGGTTTTTCGAGAACGCGCTCTTCAACGCCACGCTTGTGTCGGCGTAAGTATTGTCCGCATTCCAATTCCACGGCGAGGTGAACCCGCCGCCGAGGATGTGATAGACCGAGTCGTTCTTGAATCCCAGATCGCGCCGCACGTAATCGTTGAACACGGCGGTGTAAGGCGGACGGATCGCCGTCATGCTCGGATCGAACTCCGGCCCATCACCGGCGGCGCGCGAATCTATACCGGTGAATCGGCTGTCGAGCCGGCCTGTCGTGCGCCGCTGATCGCGCAACAGCTCTTTGTTGAACTTGCCCAGTTCCACTCTCAGGTCGCAGTTCTCAATGAATGTCTCGCTGAGGCCGGTGTAACGCGCCATCTGCTTAACTACCTTCTGCCGCTCCTGAAGGTTGAGCTGGTCGCCTTTGCTGAGCGCGAGTTGATATTCGTTGATCGCCCACTTCTCCGCTTCATCCAGAGCTTTGCCCAGCGGCTGGCGCTGCAAATCGGCGGGCAATTTTTTGTGATACCACGCCGTGGCCGTATACGAAGGCAGGATCAGGATCAGCGGCAAGTCGTTGCCCGGCGCGAAACGCGCCGTCTGGAAATTCATGATCGTCGAGACCAGCAAAATGCCATTGAACGCGACGCCGCGGTCAAGGAGCAACCCGGACAAACCCGACGCGCGCGTCGTGCCGTAACTCTCGCCAACCAGGAACAGCGGCGACGCCCAACGTTCGCTCCGCGTCAGATACATCCTGATGAATTCGCCAACCGAGTCGAGGTCGCCGTTCAAACCCAGAAATTTACTCGCAAGCTCAGGCCGCGTCGCGCGGCTGTAGCCAGTGCCGACCGGGTCAATGAAGACCAGATCGGTCAGATCGAGCCAGGTGTGATCATTCGTGACAAGCTGGTAAGGCGGCGCGGGCATCATCCCGTCATCCCGCATCCTCACGCGCTTCGGCCCCAATGCGCCCAGATGCAGCCAGACCGAAGACGAACCCGGCCCGCCGTTGAACGAAAACATCAACGGCCGTTTCGACGGATCGCTCACGCCGTCCAGCGTATAGGCCATGAAAAACATCCGCGCCTCGGTCTCGCCG
>Ga0187894_10002324_pt1 | contig 22881 bp, 21 predicted proteins | sample GBC1701081metaG_FD_136650 | JGI IMG/M metagenome (GOLD analysis project Ga0187894, IMG submission 136650) | White microbial mat communities from a lava cave in the Kipuka Kanohina Cave System on the Island of Hawaii, USA - GBC170108-1 metaG ... | reverse complement strand
CTTCGTCCCTGGCTGTGTTGCTCGTCGTTTAAATACCTTCGGGTATTCGCGCTCCTCGCGCCTTGCCAGGAACGAAGATGCCTCGGCGAGATATGCAAGTCTTCTCGTTTCCAGGGGACTAGCTTCATTAAACGGCATGGCCGACACCTTGTATCAGCAATCTGCGCGCCAGTAAGATTTTCCTACAATTTTCGGCAGTTTCCGTGATCGGGTGCAAGAAAAAACTGACAGGTGTCTGGCCGGGTGTCTGGTCAACTTGAGGGCTCGATGGGGGTGATGGCACCTGGCCCCCGGGCCGGGTCAGGGGTGGATGCGTACCGCCGGACCAGCACGTACTTGCGCGCTTGGGCGTCCCAGGCGAATTGAGCGGCGCCGTGCGGGCCGTCTCGGCGCGCGTCGATGACCACGTGGTCGACGGGGTAGGTGGGCTCGCCGTCGATCTGGGCGGCCGCTTGATCCATGTCGCTGAAATAAGCGCCGGAGTCCACGTGGGAGTGGTAGACGATCTTGGCTGGGCGATCGGTGCGCAGGCTTTTCGCCAGCGCAAACAGGTCGGCGGTATCCAGGTTGTAGGCAGTGCGGGCGTCGCGCGGGTAGCCGGCAGGATCGACGGCGTGCAGCTCGTCCTGGACGTTGCGGCAGGGGCGGGCATCGTCCGCGACCGCGGTCGAGCGGGAGCCGTGAATGACGCCGCAGCACTCTCGCGGGTAGTCGCGGCGCGCGTGCGCATAGATCGCTGCGAGGGCCGCTTCGGTGATGATGGGGTGGGGCGGGGTGGCGGTGCGGGCGAGCGCCGCTGAGTCGCCACCCGGCGGTCCGAAGTAGCGGTCGGCGCGATCGGCGAAGACGGTGACGATCACGCCCGGTTTGCCAGCGCGCGCGAGCTCGCGGGCGAGGCGGACGGCGCCCGCGGCGGCGGCACCGCTGGAGTGGCCCACGAGCAAGCCCTCGTCCTTACCGAGGCGCTCGCACATGTCCCACGCTTCTTCCGTGCTCATCGGCATGACGCCGTCCAGCTCGTCGGGATGGTAGATGGCTGGCACCAGCGAGCTGGCCATGTGCTTAAGGCCTTCAAGACCGTGCAGCGGATGATCCGGCTCCACCGCCCAGACCCGGATGTCACGCCGGTAGCTCTTGAGGCGCCGGCCGACGCCCATGATCGTGCCGCTGGTGCCGATGCCGGCGACGAAATGGGTGACGCGCCCGTCGGTCTGCTCCCAGATCTCACGGCCGGTGGTGCCCTCGTGAGCGAGCGGGTTCGACGGATTCGAATATTGATCGGGATAAAAGTAACGGCCGGGCTCGTCCGCAACGAGCTTGCGGCACGCGCGGATGGCCCCGTCGGAGCCTTCCATCGGGTCCGACAGGATCACGTGCGTGCCGAAGGTCTCGGCGATCTTTCGCCGGGCCCACGACACGTTGCCCGGCATCACCAGCGTCACCGGCACGCCCAGCGCCGCGCCGATCAGTGAGTAGGCGACGCCCGTGTTTCCGCTGGTCGCGTCGATGATGGTCTGTCCTTCTGGCAAGCCACCGCGGCGCTGGGCGTCCAGGATCATCTGATGGGCAGGGCGATCCTTGACCGAGCCCCCGGGGTTCATGAATTCGCACTTGCCCCAGATCTCGACACCGGGGGTATCAGTTTCCAGTGCCCGCAGACGCACCAGCGGCGTGTCTCCGATGAGGTCGGTGACGGATTCCGCCACCCGCAGGCGGGCGCGGGCCAGGGCGTCCGTGCTCACGCGAAGGTCGGCTCGTCGGGAGGCTCGACGACCAGGCATCGAGCCCGGCCGCCGTCCTCTTCCGGGCTCGGCTGCGCCAGGACACGCAGCGCCCGAGCCGCGGCCAGCGCTCCGGCGACCGCCAGCTCGGGCGCGGCCCGGGCCGCCACGCGGAAGCGCACCACCGCCGCGCATCCGGCAAGGGCATCCTGGTCGTCTGGGGGCGGGCGATGCTGGAGGACGAGATCGGGGTTCGAGCCGCGCAAGGCGCCGGCCACCACGTCGGTGGGCGGAAGGCGGGCAATCAGTCGGAGTGTGCCCACCCCGGCCGCGGCCAGATAGCGCGCCGACGTCTCGGCGGCCAAGCCGTCCCCCACCACCGCCACCACCGCCGCGCCGATGCGGCCCTGGCCGTCCATTCCCACCTCCGGAAGCGTGATCTGGCGGGCATACCGGCGGACGGCCGCGGGGCTCATGGCTGCGAGACTGGCAACCTGGACTTGGTCATCGTCCTGGACCTGGCCAAATCACCGCCCGCCTCCAGCGATGGCGGGAACGATGGAGATCTCGTCCGAGTCCTTGACCGGCGTATCCAGGTTCTGCAGGAAGCGGATGTCTTCGTCGTTGGCGAAGATGTTCACGAAGCGGCGGACCTGTCCCGCGTCGTCGCAGATTCGTTCCTTGATTCCCGGATACGACTTCTCCAAATCCACCAGCAGCGCGCCGATGGTCCGGCCCGCCGCGGAGACCTCTTCCTTGCCCTGAGTCAGCTTCCGAAGCGGTGTTGGAATACGAACAGTTGCCATGGCTTACGATCTCCTCTTTCGCGTTATACTTTATGTTTTGAGCCGACCCCGAGGGCGTCGAAATCCGAAAGCTTGGGGCCGATGAGATCGGGGGCGGCGACTTTGCCGATCAACGGATCCTGGGTCTTCATGCCGTTGCCGGTTATGCACACCACGATCGGGCCATCCTCGGGACCGATCTTGCCCTCTTTGATCAGCCGGACGGCGGCGCCCAGGGTGACCCCGCCGGCGGTCTCGGTGAAGATGCCTTCGGTCTCGGCCAGCAGGCGCATGGCCGCCACGATCTCGTTATCGTCCGGCTTCGCCGCCCATCCGCCGGAGCCGACGATCGTCTTGCGCGCGTAGTAGCCGTCTGCCGGATTGCCGATGGCGAGTGACTTGGCGATGGTGGCCGGCTGCTTCACCGGGCGGACGTGGTCGCGCCCCTCCAGGACCATGTCGACGATGGGGGCGCATCCGGCCGCCTGGGCGCCGTGGATCTTTGCGCCCGCCGCCGCGCCCTCGGCCCCGTCCACCAATCCCAGCTTCGCCAGCTCGCCGAAGGACTTGCCTATCTTGGTGACCAGGGAGCCCCCGGCCATGGGGACGACGACGTGGGCAGGAATGCGCCACCCGAGCTGCTCGGCGATCTCGTAACCGTAGCTCTTGGACCCTTCGGCGTAGAACGGACGCAGGTTCACGTTCACGAACCCCCAGCCGTATTTGCCGGCGATTTCCGAGCACAGGCGGTTGACGTCGTCATAGGTACCGCGGACGCCGACCACGCGCGCTCCGTAGATCCCCGTCCCGATGACCTTGGCGGTCTCCAGATCGTGGGGGATCAAGACCACCACCGGCAAGCCGGCGGCGGCGCCCTGGGCGGCCGTGGCGTTGGCCAGGTTTCCGGTGGACGCGCACGCGATGACACCCATGCCCAGCTCGATGGCTTTCGAGATGGCGACCGACACGACGCGGTCCTTGAAGGACAACGTCGGATAGCTGACGGCGTCGTTCTTCACCCACAGCTCCCGCACCCCGAGGCGCTTGGCCAACCTGTCCGCGCGAATCAGAGGCGTCATGCCGGTCTCGCGGCCCACGGCGGGCGGTCCGTCGAGCGGCAGCAGCTCCGCGTAGCGCCACATCGAGCGGGGGCGCGCTTCGATGGCGGCGCGGGTCAGCGTGGTGGCGATGGCGGGGTAGTCGTAGGTCACTTCCAGCGGGCCGAAGCACTGCTCGCACACGGAAAGCGCGGCCTTGGGGTAATCGTGGCCACACTCGCGGCAGCGCAAGCCCAGGACCGTATTGGCGCGAGTGACCGACGCGGCGATGGCAGATAGCCTGGTCGTGGTCGTCATGGCGCGGCGCACTCCGGCGTGATGTAGCGGGAAGGATCGAGCGCCGTAATGGGAGCCGCCGTCCCGCAGACGGCACAGCTCGGATTGGCGCGGAATGTGACAGCCCGGAAGATCATGCGGAGCGAATCATACTGGACCAACCGCCCGACGAAAGCGGGAGCTCGACCCGTCAGAAGGCGAACTGCCTCCGCGGCCTGCAGGGCGCCGATGACGCCCGGGACCGGGCCGAGCACGCCCGCTTCCGCGCAGGAGGCCACTCCGGGGGCCGGCGGCTCTTCGAAGAGGCAGCGGTAACAAGGCGCGGTGGGCGGGCTTACCCGGGAGGCGACGCTGCGGTGGCCGGGCCGAGCGGGAACCGTCAGGATCTGCCCGCCAACACCGACCGCAGCACCGTGGATCAGCGGCTTGCCGGCCAGGACGGCCGCGTCGTTGGCCAGGAACTTGGTCGCGAAGTTGTCCGAGCCGTCGATGACGACGTCGCAGGCCGCGATGAGCGTAGCGGCGTTGGCGGCCTGAAAGCGCGTGTCGTGGATGGCGACGTTTACTCCGGGAAAGCGGCGGCCCAGCGCGTGGGCAAGGGAAACCACCTTGCGCGCGCCGATGTCGGATGCGCCATGCAGGATCTGCCGGTGGAGGTTGGTCTCGTCGACGGCATCGTCGTCGATCACGTCGATGCACCCGACCTCCGCCGCTGCGAGCCCGAAAGCGGCTCCGCATCCGAGCCCCCCCGCTCCGATCAGCAAGACCTTCGCCGTGGTGACGCCCCCCGCGCTAGCCAAAGTGGGCGTCCGAGCTGAAGTAGCGCTCGCCGGTGTCGGGCAGGATGGTTACGACGGTCTTCCCGGGGCCCAGCTCGCGCGCCACGTCGAGCGCCACCTTGACGGCGGCGCCGGCTGAGATTCCCACCAGCAGTCCTTCACGCCGGGCGAGGTCGAGCTTCACCGCTTGGGCGTCCCGCTCGTCGATGGAGCGCGTTTCGGTGATGACGGAGCGATCGAGAATTTCGGGAACGAATCCCGCCCCGATGCCGTCTATGCGATGCTCACCCGGCGGGCCGCCCGCCAAGACCGCGCTGGCGGAGGGCTCGACCGCGACCACGCGGATGCGGGGGTTCGTCTCGCGCAGGACGCGACCCACGCCGGTAATGGTCCCGCCGGTTCCCACCCCAGCCACGAACGCGTCGGGGACCACCACGCCGAGCTGCGCCAGGATCTCGGGGCCGGTCGTCCGCTGATGGGTCTCCACGTTGGCCCGGTTCTCGAACTGCTGGGGCATGAACCATTCCGGGTTGCGCGCGCACAACGCGCGAGCTTCCGCCAATGCGCCGTTCATGAGGTCGGCCGCCGGCGTAAGGTGCACTTCGGCCCCATAGGCCCGCAACAGCGCCCGGCGCTCCGGCGACATGTTGTCGGGTATGGTGAGAATCAGTTTGTAGCGCCTGACGGCGCACACCAGGGCGAGACCCACGCCGGTGTTGCCTGACGTCGGCTCGACGACGGTGGCGCCCGGCCCCAGGCGGCCGTCGCGTTCGGCCGCCTGAATCATGGCCAGCGCCACCCGGTCCTTGACCGAGCCGCCTGGATTGAGCTGCTCGCACTTGGCGAACACGTTGGCCACCCCCTCGTCCGGCAGCCGCCGCAGGCGGAGTAGCGGCGTCCCTCCGACGAGGTCCAGCATGTTGGAGACGGCCGCGGCGGGCACTGGCGAAGTCTATACCTCGATGGCCGCGGGCGCCCCGCGGCGCCGGCGGTAGGAGCTCGGCGCCCTTCGCAGTGGCGGCGACAATAAAATCCGGAGGGTGCTCGGGACGTGCGGAACCGAGCCCCCTCCGGATTAAGCCAGGACGTATCGGTTCAATGAACCCGGCCGATGCCCTTCGCGATGAAGTCAGGCCGCTTCGTGTCGTCTGGAGCCGGGGATGAGGACGACGTGGTCGGCCCGAAGAGCGGCATGGGTTTGCCGGGCGGTGGCGGGGACGGCGGCGGTGGCATACCGGGGCCGGGTGGTGGCGGTGGGGGCGGGGGAACATCGCCCGGTGGGCACACGAGAGCCCTGAGATCGCGGTTGCGGCGTCCCAGATCGTTCAAGCTGCGCGGCTCACTGGTCACGGGATCGAAGACGGTGATTCCGGTCATGAACCCGGACAGGGACGCCTCCTCGCCCGGAAAGCGCGGCGAGATGTGAAGGAACCCTGTGCCGGTTTCCTGGCTCGAGTGACAGCCGTTGCAAGTGTTCAGCGAGAACTTGTGTCGGGCTTCATTGTTGCGGATGCCCGCGGCGAACCACCCCGAGAGGTCGTTGAACACCGCGCCCCCGAGGAACCGGCGGTCGGCAAACACGTCGGGTACGTCGTGACGCTCCGCCAGGATCGCCGCCTCGTTGGCGTTGACGAAATCGGCCAGGGTGTCCGTGAAGTTGAAGCTGAGATCGGGGGTCAGCTTGATCGTGGCGGGCACGGCGAATCCTGTGGTGGCCGAAAGAACGAATTCGCGCAGCTCCCATGGACCGGCGAGCGCAATCTCGTTGGTGCGAATGGCGTTGATAGCGCTGCCGTTGATGGTCCCGGGCCGGGCGTTGCGGCCCGCGAACCGGTCCGTCAGCGCTTGGAGGGCGGCGTTGTACTCCTCGGTTCCTAGGGTCAGGGCGCCCAACGCGTGCCAGTCGTTCGCCCAGCGGAGCACGTCGGCCTCGGTCGTGGCGGGGAGCTTGTACTCGAGGATGAAGGTGAACTCGAGCGGGAACCCACCCGGGCCGAGGACGCCGAACACGAAGCGGCCCTCACCGGCATCGCCCCTGGCCAGATCGCGGAGGTCGATCCGGCTCACGATGGCTAGGAGTCGCAGCGGCGCCTGCGTCAGGTCCAGCGCGCCGTCCTTCGTGCGCGGCCACCGATCCAGGACCAGATCGCGGATCGCGGGCCGCTCCGGGACGAAGAAGCCGTTGATCATCTGTGGCGTCAACCAGGTCTTGAAGATGTCCTCCGCGAACGCCGGCGCCGTCGCGGCCGTCGGCGCCATGTCCTCGATGAGGGTCTTGAACGTCCAGGCGCCCGTGCGCGGATCGTCCGGCGGGCCGCCGAATCCGGTGCGCAGGACGTCGTCCACGACGGCCGGATTGCGGATCAGAAGCTCGCGGGCTGTGCTCACCCGGCAGCCGGAGGCGGTGACCACGTGTGACACCTGACCGTTGGCCGGAAGGAAGCGCCGGTCACTCTGGGCCTGAAACGGGATGACGTGCGTGCCGGGGTCCACGTCCGAGCCCGCGATGACCGTAAAACCGACGTGCGCATCGCCCCCGCTGGGGACGCCGAACAGGAACTCGAACGTCGGGAAAACGTTGAAACCGAAGGGGATCTCCCTCGTGAAGAAGACGAAGTTGTCCGGCTCGCAGCTGGGTGAGTTGTTGTTCGTGAGCCGGATGTCATAGGTAAAAGGCGTGTCGTGCGGCAGGGGAGGGCTGCTGGCCGGCGATGCCACGAGGGTGGGGGCGCGGCGCACGCAGGTCAGCCCGCGCACCACGTCGGGCGGGGCCGCCTGAGTATCGAACCAGACGTTGTCGATGACGCCCTCGAACCGACGGAAGAAGGCGTCGTTGCCCATGAGCAGAGGCCCTTCGCCGGGGGCGATGGTGCCGGGGGCGGCCGTCGTGGCCGCCAGCGCGCCGTCGATAAAGAGACGTAGATGTCGGCCGTCATACGTGGCCGCGACGTGCGTGAATACATCGGCCGCCGCTGCCCGGGCGGACACGCTGGCCGGGAAGGCTCCCGCGCGATTGATGACGAATTGGTAGCTCTGGCCGTTGGCCAGCAGAACCGCCGAGCTGGTGAGGCCGTCGCGCTTGCGGAAGATGGTGCGCGCTCCCCCCAGGGCGCTGGGCTTGACCCAAGCAGCGACCGTGATGCCGCGTTCGAGGCTGAAGGCGGGTTGATCCGGCACATAAACGATATCGGGTCGATTGGGTAGCGATACGCCGAGCTCCTCGATTCCCGGTGCGCACGCCACACCCAAGGATCGGAAAGCGGTGTGGTTGTTGAACGACGAGTCGAAGAGCTCCGTCCGGAGGGCATTGCAGCTGTTGAACTCCCAGAATCCGAGGGGTCCAGAACGCATGGGCGGAGGCGGCGGTGGCCTGCCGCCATCGACACTGCCGCCCATGCCACCGTCGGGCATGGGAGGTGGCGACCCGCCTCCGCTGCCACCCATGCCGCCAGGGCTGCCGCCCGCACCAGCATCGGGCTTCGGCATGGGCGCGGGCGGCTCGTCTTTGAGCGCAGCGGACAAGAGCCCAAGCTCGCCGTCGGCGAGGAGGGCGCGCAGATCGTCGTGTGCTCCCTTAGGGTCGTTCGAGCAACCGAGCCACCCCAGGCTGGCTAGAGCCAGAGCCATCAACGCCGACGGCCATCGCCGCGAGCTGCTGCCTGGCGACATCATTTGTGAGGCGTTCCTTTCAGTCATCATGTCCGGCTCCTTGTCCCATCCATCCGTTAAGTCGTGCGCTGGAGCGGTGTGCTCAGCGCGAGCCAGCGCCTGTAGCAAACGGCGTACCGCGTCGTGTCGCGTGGAGTCCGTCACCGCCCAGCGCGGCGAGTGAGCGCGGCGAGTGATTGTCGGAGGTTCAGCCGCGCCCGTACAGGATCTGGGCGACGTCCACGGGGCCGAGGCCGAGGGGGACGCGGGGCGGACCGCGGCGGAGGAGCTCGAGGGTGATGCCCCAGCGCCCGCGATGGGGCAGCTTGAAGGTGACGCCGTCATCGTAGATCTGGCCGCGGCGCCCGTCGCGGCACTTGAACTTGGCGGAACGCTCGATCACCTCGCCCTTCCAGCTCGGGTGATCGAGGGGCGAGAACACGAAGCGGAGATCTACGTTCGCGCCGTCGGACGCGGGAGCGCCGGTGCATTCCCAGACCATGGCCAGCAGGCGGTCCTTGGACGCCCACCTGACGCCGATGAGCTGCGCCACCGGCGACGGATCGATCCAGCCGGGTCCTTGGTACCCGGCCAGCAGGAGGTCGCGCGGCGCGTTCCGTTCGACGTCGTGGCCCAGCACGTTCAGGAAGTTGTGATAGTCGAGCAGGCGCTCCCGCGAAGCCTCGGACGACATGGTGACGACCGGCAGGTGGTCACGCGAGGGGGAAACCCCGTGGCGCAGATCGAGATCCAGCTCGGTCCATGGGTTTCGCCGCAGCGCCAGGGGGGGCTGTCGCAGCGACTCGAAGGGCAGCCAGCCGCCGCGCGCGCCCGGCGAGGAGGCGGCCTCAGCCTGGGTGGCGGCCGCGGGGGCGGCCCGCGGTTCGGGCATGTAGTCGCGGATTCCCGCGTCGTAGCGCCGAAGATCGATCATCCACAAGGGCCCCACGCGCCACGCCGGGTGCTGGCGAAGCAGCGCCGTCAGGGCCTTTCCTTCGGTTGATTCGCTCTCCGACGGCCCGGCGGCGGGTTCCTTGGGTTCGGCGTAGACCAGGAAGATGCCAGGGTCAGCGGCGCGGCGCGCTTCCAGGCCAACCAGGCTGCTGATGGTTTCGAAGTCGCGGTCGGCGTAATAGTGAAACACCGGATCGTTGGGGACGCCGCCCGCCAGCAGCATGAGGTCGCCCGGCACGGTCTGGTCGTTCACGCGCCGTGCCACCTCGCGCGTGAGGGCGTCAGCGTCGCCGGAGGCGCGACTCGCGTCCAGGGCTTGGCGCCAGGACGGCATCAGAAAGAAAACCAGGGCGCCAATCGCCGTCGCCGGGAGCCAGTGGCCGAACGCGGTCCCGGCGGCCGTGCCGCGCGCGACGAGCGGTGCCCCCATCTCGGCCGCCAGGTCAATCGCGCACAGGGCGACCGCGGCCAACCCCGCAGCCATGAGATGTGGATGGGCCGCCGCCTGCGCCGCGCACAACAAGTAGATGAGCAGCAAGGTCGCCAGCAGCGCGAGCGGAGCCGCGTCGCGCACGCGCTGCCGCTTTCGCGCCGCTCGCACGCCGAACCCCACCAGCCAGGTCCCCAGGATCGCGAGGCCCAGCGGCGTGAAGAGAGCGGACAAAGGCGCGCGACCGGTGGGGGCCGTCAGGCCGAAGGCTTGTGCCAGCCGAGGCATCGCTCCGGCTTTCACGGACCACGCGAGCTGCAGGCCCGCACCCACGACGACGGTCGCGGCGAGCACCAGTGAAAATCGGAACACGCCTCGACCGGCCCGGCTCTCGATCATCGCCGCCAGCGGGCTGCTCGCGCGCGCGCCCGACGCCACCACTGGGAGGGAAGCGTCCGAGCCGCCCGCCGTGGCGTGGTATCCCGGCCTGCGAAGGGCACGGCCCGCCACGTAGGTATGAACGAAGAGCGCCGCCGCCAGCGCGTAAGCCATCCAGTCGAAGGCGAAGCCGACGAGCAGCCACGCGCAGGTGGCGAGGGCCGCCAGGGCGCTGCGCGCCGACCGGTAGCGGAGGTAAGACCCGAGCGCCATCAATCCGGCGAAGAGCCCTCCTTGACCCCCGGCACCGACGGTCAGCCCCGAAAGCACGGCGCTGCCGGGCAGCAGCACGAAGACCGTCGCTGCGCCCGCCGCGCCCCAGGGTCCCCAACCGCGGAACCCCAGTCGGCCGAGGGCCAGCACACAGAGCACAGAAAGCACCATGGCCGGGTAGCGGAGGGAGGCTTCGGAATCGCCCGCGAGATGAAAAGCCCCCCGCACGAGCAGAGGCATGGCGGGGGGCTCGTCAGCGTCGAAGGCGGATGCGTTGGTTTGCGCATCGGCCCCCGCCTTCGTGGCCGCGGTCCATCGCCAGCCGACCGCGTTCGAGGGCGTGGCGGCCGCGTGGCGGGCCGCGTTGCGCGCGGCGATGGCCAGCGTCGCGGCGTGATGACCAGCGTCGTTGCGCGCCAGCGGAGCGTCGGCGCCGTGGCGCGACTGCGCCAGCATCAGCGCGGCGGCAGCGAGGACGACGCTCGCTCCTGCCACCGACGCCGCCCTCGAGGGAGGCCCCGGTTCGGAATCAGTTGACGGAGTCAACTTTTCATCCTTCAGCGCGGCGGCCGCAGACGGAACAAACGTCACTCGGACCGATGACGCCGACGCACGCGCCGTCGTCGCACAGCCGGCGGCCGGCCGCGAAGCTCCCGGCCGTGAAGGCGTCGTCGTCGAGCGGCTCGGCGGGCTCACTCTCGGCGACCGCGTCCGATGCGGCCACGGCGTTCCCGGATGCGCTTCGGTCGCAGATCTTGCAGCGGCCGCCGTCGTCCAGCAGGCCGATGCACGTTCCATCGGGACACAAGCGGCGCTTGGAGGGATCGAAGGACTCGGAGGACATCACCGCGGTAGAGTAATCCACGTGGCGGTTTCCTCCACCACCAGCCCGCCGTTGCTTCGGACGGCCAACGCCGCGATGGCCGCCCTGTTCCTGTTCAGCGCCGGGGTCCAGTACAACGATCCGGACGCGGCCGTCTGGATCGCGGTGTACATGGTCGCCGCTCTGGGCTGCGTGCTGCGGCTCGCCGGCCGGCTGCCTCGTTGGTATCCGCTGCTGCTGGGCCTCGTCGCGCTGGCGTGGGCCGCCACGCTGGCGCTCGGCGTGTTCCACCACGGCTCGGTCAGCGAAGCGTTCGGTTCCTGGAAGATGAAGAGCTCGTCGGGCGAGGAGCTGCGCGAAATGCTGGGGCTGCTGATCGTCGCCGCGTGGATGGCGGTGCTGGCGTTCGTGGCTCGAAGAGGTCGATCGACGTCGAGGTAGGGCGCGGGCCGCGCGCAGGCAGGCCGCTACTCGAATATCTGCGGCACGGCAGGCAGAGCGGGCTTGGGCGGGGCGGGCGGGGGCGGTGGCGGGATCGCCGCCGCGGGAGGCGGCGACGTCAGAAGGATGTCGCGCAAATCCAGGTCGGGCGGAAGCTGCTCGAGGATGAGGTCGATCTCGGCGCCGAAAACCGCGTCGTCCGCCGGTTGCCGGGGCCGCTCGGTCGAGCGCGGCTGGAAGAGCAAGTTGAGGACCGCCGTCGCGGGCGCGTCGCTGCGATAGACGCGCGGCACCTCGATTGCGAACGCAGCTTCACGAAGGCAGCGCTCGATGTCCGGGCGGCCCAGCGTCGAGAACGCGATCCCCGCGCCCAAGACCTCGCCGCGCCCGAGGTCGATCTCGATGCGGACGCGCCCGGAGAGTTGCCGATCCGCTGGCGTGCCCACCGGCCGGTTCTGGTAGCAGGCGCGCGCGCGCGGCATGAACGCCAGGGACAGCGTGTTGCGTATGACGGTGCGGTCCATGCGTCCCACCGGACCGGCCGCGGCCGCCGACGGAGGACGAGCCACGGGCTCCACCAGCACCACGCCCGCGGAAGACGCGGCGAGGCGCGCATCCAAAGCAGGGCCCCGGCGCGCGGCATGAGGCAACAGCCAGCTTGCCGGGGCGGGCAGGGTGGGCAGGGGCGTGTGGATTGTCTGTCCGCGCCATTTCGCCGACAAGCTGTAGCGGCCGTCAGATCGTCCGCCTCCGATTCGCACGGCCCCCGAAGCGCTGGCGCCGGCCGGCAGCGCGGCCGTCAGGTGACGCCCGCCGGAAGCGGCGCTCCCGATGCCCGGCTCGAGCCGCACCGAAAACGTATCCCCGCCGCGCTGCAAGGAAGCGAGAGCCGCGCCGACCGCGGCTTCGATCCTGTCGGTGGAGGCCTGCACCTCGAGCTCCACGCCGCCGCGCGATTCGGCGAGCGCCCGCAGCGCCCTCCGTGCCGCGTCGGCCGGCGTATCGTCGTGCGGGGGACGGATGGATAGGGCGGCGACCTGCAGATCGATGCCGGCGACGGGTCCCAAGGCGGCATCCAGCGCTGCTCCGGTCTGGTCCTCGGGGATCGCCCCGTCGGTGATGATGACTAGCAACGCCCGGGGGCCGAACGCGCCCTTGTCTCGCCGCAGCAGATCCCCCGCCGCGCGCAGCGCGCCCTCTAGATCGCTTCCGTTCGCGAGCTGGGCCGGCAGCATTTCGTCGTCGATGGCTTCCAGAGCTTCCAGCGTGGCCGAGCGCGGGGCCGGGAACAGGCGCTTGGGCTCGCGGGCGAAGAACAACGCATCGAAGTGGACCGAAGGCGGCAACCGTTCCAGCAGACGGCGCGCGAGATCCCGTTCGGCCGCCAGACCGGCGAGATCGACGCTGCGCGAGCGATCGATCACCAGCAGCACACGATCGGGCAGCGCGGTTTCGGCGGCCCGGCCGCCGCGCACCGTGACCGCCGCGATGGCTTCGCGTCCCCCCAAGCCGGCGATCGCGCCCAGGCCGGTGAGAGCCGCCGCGGGCGTCGTCGCCGCCCGCCCGTCCGTTACGCCCGCGGAGAAGGAGATCTCCCAGCCCGAGCTTTCGGTGGAGTTGCCGGTGACCGTCGCCTTGCGCGCGCCCTTCGGAAATGAAGTGCGGATGCCCGCAATTTCGACGTCGTCGACGGCCACGCCGTCCGGCGCGTGCAGCGTGACCGCCACGTCCGCGCCGATCGGCGAACGGTCGACCGCCGGCGGGAAGCGCAGCCGATATCGCCCCCCAGATTCTTCCAGGAGGGCCGAGAAGCGGTAGCGGATGACGGCGGGCTCTCCGGCGGCGTTCGGTAGCACGCGGATCCGGTAGTCGGTGTGTTCGTCGTACGGCTCGGCCAGCACATCGACGCCGGCGGTTTGCAATGACGCCCGGTAGCTGCCCAGGGCTTTCGCGGCGTCCATCGCGGCGGCCGACGCCCAGCGACGCGCAGCAGGTCGCGGTGAATCCGGGCGCGCTCCGCCCGCGCCGCCGACCGAGGTCCCGAGCTCGACGTCCAGAAGGACCGCCTGCCGGGGCAGGTCGATGTCCAGCAACGTCTCTCGTCCGGCAGGAGGCGGCGTTTGCCCTTCGCGGGCTGGCCCACCGTTCGGCGTGACGACGCGCGTGACTTCCACCAGCGCCATCGGCCCGCGAACCGTGACCGCGACCGTGTGAGGCGAAGACGAATCGAAGCCCCGGCGCGGCGACTCGCCCGCCCGCGCCACCGTGCCCGCGTCCGCGGCGACCGCGGCGGCCAGCGCGGCCATCGCGGCGGTCCGAAATCTAGCCACCGGGCGCCGCCTCCGGTTCGGGTTCCGCTTCGGGGGCTGGCTGGCCCTGGCAAATACGCGCCTGCTCGCCCGAGAGGAGATCCACCGTCTCGCACTGTTGGCCCGTCTTGCAGTCGCGCTCGGTGGCGCACGGCACGGGCTGCGTGCAGGCCGGCATGTCGACTTCTTTGAAGTTCGAGCGCAGGCACAGGAGGCCCTTGCCGCAGTCCGATTCGGTCTTGCACGGCTTGGTGGCGCCCGCGGGCGGGAACGCATCGAAGTACGGCGATGGTTTGAACATCAGGATGCCCCACGGCGTCTGCGGGATAGGATCCGACGTTTCAGGGGCCACGATGTGAACGACGCGTTCGTTTTCCAGCTTGTCGCGGAATTCGGGCGCGCTCACGTGCAGCAGCAGAACTCCCGTCGGAACTCGCGGGAACTGGAAGCGCCCGTCGGTGTCGCTGGTGGTCTGACCCACGGCCTCCAGGCGGACCGTCGCTCCCGCGATGGGTCGGGAGGTGACGCCGTTGACCACGAAGCCCGTGATCGGGACGAAGACGCGGCGATCCGGAGCGGGCGCCGTTGGGGCCGCGGCGACCGGCCGCGGCGCGCCGGCGCAGGCGGCGGTCATGCCCAAGATAGCGGCGATTCCGGCACCGACGACCGGGCCTCCCGTGACACGCCGGTTCGCGGCATCAGACGACACCCGATCATCGTGCCAAAACTCGGCGGTCACAGCACGCGGAATCGCTTGCGCCCCGTGCGGTGGTCGGGTAGAGGACCACGCGAAAACCAAATGGCGGCGTCGAAAAAATCCGTGCGGATGGTGGAGGTCGATCCGCTCAACCCTTCCGACAAGGTCGTGCGTGAGATCGTCGACGTATTCAAGCAGGGTGGGGTGGTCGCCTTCCCCACCGACACGCTGTACGGAATTGGTTGCGCCTTCGGCCGGCCGCGCGCCATCGAACGCATTTTCGCGATGCGGCGCATCGACGGCACCAAGCGTCCGCTGACGTTCTTGCTGCCCGACCTAGGAGAGGTGGCGCGCTACGCCGACGTCAGCGATACCGGGTACCGTATCCTGAAGCGAATTTTCCCCGGTGCCTACTGCGTGGAGCTGTCGGCGTCGCCCAGCCTGCCTGCGCCCGCAGCGGCGCCGCCGGCCACCCGCAGGCGCCGCACGATCGGTGTCCGCGTGCCCGACAGTCCCGTGTGCGAGAAAGTCCTCTGGGGCGTTGGGCTTCCCATCCTCACCGCCACCGCAAAGTCTCTCGCCGGCCAGACTCTCACCACCGCCGCCGCCATCGCCGACGAATACGGCTCAGCGCTCGACCTGGTCGTGGACGGCGGAACGCTGGCCGGCCTGCCGTCGACCGTCGTCAGTCTGGTGGACGACTGGGTGACGGTCCTGCGCGAAGGCAAGGGCCCGTCCGACAAGGTACGCATGGGGTAGGACCAACGGGGGGCTGGCCGGTCCTAAGCTAAAGGCGCGCGAAATGCTTGCCGCACAGGAAAAACTCCACGCTGGCGGAGCGCGAGCTCTCGGGCTTGATCACGCGGATCTCGGAGAAGCGCTCGCCCATCCGGCGCCGCAGATCGGGCACGTCGGGACCTTGGAAAATCTTGCCCACGAACGACCCGCCGGACGCCAGGAGCCGCTCGGCGCGCGACAGGGCCTCCAAAAACAGCGCCGCTGACCGCGCGTGGTCCATGGCGCGCACGCCCGTCGTGTCGGGTGCCATGTCTGACAGCACGACGTCGAAGGCGGCGAGTCCGCCCAGAATTTCCTCGTCCGGTAGGTTGAACGCATCCCCTTCGATGAAGCGCGCGCCAGGGATCGGTTGGGGCAAGCCATGCCGGTCGACGCCCACGACCGCGCCGCCGGGCTTGGTGGCTTCCAGCGCGTACTGCATCCACGATCCCGGGCGACAGCCGAAATCCAGCACGCGATAGCCCGCGCGCAAGAGCTGAAGGCGCCGGTCAATTTCCTGAAGCTTGTAGATGGATCGCGCGGCGAACCCTTCCGCGCGCGCGCGCTTGAAAAACGGATCGTGCCGGTGCCGGCGGTCACGGAGCTTGGACAAGACCGCCGCGGTGGTCGGGCGCTACTTTTGAGGGGCGCCCTTCTTCGAGGCCTTCATCGGGTTCTTCGACTCGACCTCTTTCTGCGCCCTGGGAACGATGTACTTCTTGACGTCCTTGACGCTGCCCTTCAGCAGCACCAAACCACCCGACCCCCCCGGCACGGCGCCTTTGACCAGCACGACGCCTTCATTCTCCATGACCTTGACCACGACCAGGTCAGATGACGTCTTCTTGACGTTCCCCATCAACCCCGACATTCGCTTGCCCTTGTGGACGCGGCCAGGAGTGAGGCGGCAGCCGATGGATCCGCCGTGGCGGAAGAACTCGTGGGTTCCGTGCGTCATGGTGTCGCCCGCCATGCGATGCCGCTTCATGACCCCCTGATAGCCCTTGCCCTTGCTGGTCCCTACCGCATCCACCACGTCGCCGGCTTTGAACACGTCGGCGGCGGACAGGGTCTTGCCGACCTCATATTTATCCAGGTCTTTCGCGTCCAGGCGAACCTCGCGCAGAACGCGCATCGGTTTTTCGACGCCCGCCTTCTTGTAGTAGCCGGCGGCGGGGCGTTTGATGAGCCGCAGGGGCGTCTCTTCGAACCCGAGTTGGACCGCCGAATACCCGTGCTTGTCCGCGGTCCGCTTCCCCACAACCACACAGGGTCCCATCGCAAGTGCCGTGCAGCCGAGGGCGGTGCCGTCCTCATGGAAGACCTGTGCCATACCAATCTTGCGGCCGAGTAGGCCCATCTTGAGAGACATGTCCGACGTGCTCCTTTGGGAAACCAGCGCGAAAGCGCGAATTTATAGTCGCAGCCTGGCGGTCGGTCAACTACGATGCGCGCGTTCATGGCGCCGCCGGTCGATGAGACAGGTCCACGGGTTCGCGTCTTGCCGCCTGAGCTGGCGGATCAGATTGCGGCCGGCGAGGTGGTCGAGCGTGCGGCGTCGGTGGTCAAGGAGCTGGTGGAGAACGCGCTCGACGCCGGCGCGCGCCGGGTGGATGTCGAGGTCGAGGGCGGTGGCCGGCGGCTGATCCGGGTGGTTGACGACGGGGGGGGGATGACGCCCCAGGACGCGCGGCTGGCGCTGCGGCGGCACGCCACCTCCAAGATCGCGCGGGCAGAAGACCTATGGGGCCTGGGGACGTTCGGTTTTCGCGGCGAAGCGCTTCCTTCCATCGCCGCGGTTTCGCGCCTGACCATCGCCACCCGGCCGCGGGGCGCGGAGGCCGGGTTTCGGCTGGTGGTCGAGGCCGGACAGGAGACCGACGCGCGCGACGTGGGGATCGCCGAAGGCACGCAGGTCGAGGTGCGCGACCTGTTCTTCAATACGCCGGCGCGCCAGAAGTTCCAGAAGGCCGAGAGCACCGAGGCGGCCAACGTGTCCGAGGCGGTGTTGCGGCTGGCGCTCGCGCACCCGGAGCTGCACGTCAAGCTACGCCTGAACGGACGGGTGGCGTTGGACCTGCCCGCCCATCGTGATCTCGGTGAGCGCGTGCGGGCCGGCCTGGCCCGTCGCGGCGCCGGGGTCCTGCACGAGGCGGCGGGGGACGAAGGCGGAAACCGGGTGCGCGCTTTCCTGGCCGCGCCCGAGGAGGCCGCGACGACGGCGCGGTCCACGTTCCTGTTCGTCGGGCGGCGGTTCGTGCGCGATCGATCGCTGCTGCACGCGCTCGCGATGGGTTACGGCGAGCTGCTCGAAAAAGGGCGCTACCCGTTGGCAGCGTTGTTCGTGGACGTTCCGGGTCCGGACCTGGATATCAACGTGCACCCGCAGAAGCTGGAGGTGCGCTTTGCGCGCGCGCAGGAGGTGTACGCCGCCGTCCGTCACGTGGTGGGCGCGGCGGTGGCGCGCGCTCCCTGGCTGCAGGAGCCACGCGGCCGCCCAGTGCGCGTGTACACGCTGCCGCCGGCTCCGCGGGCCATCGACGAGAGCCCGTCGTCGGTCGGCTTCCCGGCGCGGTCCTGGTCGTCGCAGAGCCCGTTACCGCTTCGGGCGCGGGATTCGCAGGGGGCCGGGGCGAAGGTACTCGACCCGGCAGCCGGGTACGAGAGTGCGCTCGCGGCGCCGTCGGAGAGCCACGCCGGCGTCGGTACCGGCGACGCGCCGCAGTCGATGGCGGCCGCCGCCGGTGGCTTCTTTGCGTCGCTCCGCTACGTTGGGCAGTTTCACGCCACGTACCTTGTGTGCGAAGCCGACGACGAGCTGGTTCTGATCGACCAGCACGCGGCGCACGAGCGGATCGCGTTCCAGCGCTTGCGGGCCGCCCACGTCCGGCAGGGTATCCGGCGGCAGCGCCTCTTATTCCCGGTCCCCGTCGAGCTCGACGAGGACGCGCACGCTGCGGCGACCGCCGGGTTGAGCCTGCTGGCCGGGTTGGGCTTCGACGCCGAGGTCTTCGGGGCGACGACGCTGCTGCTGCGAGCGGTCCCCGAGATCTTGAGGGACGCCGATCCCAAGCCGCTGCTTCGCGACATGCTGGATCAGATGGCGGGCGAGGGTCGATGCGAGCCGGCGGCCGAGCGCGTGGACCATGTCCTGGCGACCATGGCGTGCCACAGCGTGGTGCGCGCGGGGGACGTGCTGGGTCGCGAGCAGGCCATCGGGCTCCTGGCCGGCCTGGACGCGGTGGACCTGCGATCGCACTGTCCGCACGGGCGTCCCGTACTCTTGCGCATGTCGCTGGCCGAGATCGAGCGCCGATTTGGCCGCACCTAGCGAAATGACGACCACTTCAACCTGTTCGGTGCTCTAGCCTGCCGGCCGCTGGCCCGCGCCCGATCGCGATCCTCGGCCCCACGGCGTCGGGCAAGAGCGCCCTGGCGATGCAGCTGGCCGAGCGTCTCGGCGCGGGCGCGGGCACCGAGATCGTGTGCTGCGATTCGCTGCAGGTTTACCGGGGGATGGACGTCGGCACGGGCAAGCCGTCCGCGTCGGAACGGGCGCGCGTGCCGCACCACATGCTGGACCTGGTTTCCCCCGACCAGCCTTTCGACGCCGCTCGCTGGGCGGCCCTGGCGCGGCAAGCGGCGGCGGACATCGCGGCGCGCGGGCGGACCCCCCTGGTGGTGGGAGGGACGGGACTCTACTTCCGCGCGCTCACGCGCGGGCTGTTTCAGGCGCCGCCGCCCGATCCGGTGATCCGTGGGCGCCATCGGCAAGAGGTGACGGAGCAGGGGCCGGCGGCGCTGCATGCGCGGCTGGCGGCGGTCGATGCGGAGTCGGCGGCGCGGTTGCCGGCGGCGGACGTCGTGCGTGTCAGCCGGGCCCTGGAGGTCTTCGAGCAGACCGGCGTCACGGTAGGCGAGCTGCGGAGGCGGGCGGCCGCGCCTTCACCCGGTCCGCCGCCGTTCGTCGTCGTGCTGGATCCGCCGCTGTCCGAGCTGCGGGCTCGGATTGACGCGCGCGTGGATGCGATGATGGCCGCCGGATTTCTCGACGAGGTGCGCGCCCTTCGCGCGGCCGGCTACGGCCCCCCACACAAGCCGCTGCGGTCGCTTGGATATCGCGAGCTGGGCTTGCACATCGACGGCGCGCTCAGCCTGGTCGAGGCGGTGAGCGCCACCAAGGCGGCGACCGCGAGCTACGCGCGCCGCCAGCGCACCTGGTTCCGCAAGGAGGATCCCGCGCTGCGCATCGTCGATCGACCCGACGCCGCCGCCGTCGCCGCGGCTTGCGCGCGGTCCGGTTAAGCAAGAGGATTCGCGCTCATGGCCGACAACGACGAGGAGCGCGCAGGTCGCATGGTGCTCGAGTTCGAAAAGCCGGTGGTGGATCTCGAGCGCCGCATCGACGAGCTGCGGGGCGTGGTGTCGGGCTCCCCCGAGCTGCGGCCGGCCCTGGACGAGCTGGAAACGCGGGCGCGCGAGCTGCAGCAAGAGATCTTCGCGGATCTCACCGCGTGGCAGAAGGTGCTGCTTTCGCGCCACCCGACGCGCCCCTACATGCTGGACTACGTGATGCGATTCATCGACGGGTTCGTCGAGCTGCACGGCGACCGCTGCTTCGGAGACGACCAAGCCATTGTCGGTGGATTCGGGACGTTCGACGGTCGGCCCGTTCTGTGCGTCGGTCACCAGAAGGGGCGCACCACCAAGGAGAACGTGCGCCGCAACTTCGGCATGCCGCGGCCGGAGGGTTACCGCAAGGCGCTGCGGCTCATGGAGATGGCCGGCCGGCTGGGCAAGCCCATCATCTGTCTGATCGACACGCCCGGGGCGTACCCGGGCATCGACGCAGAAGAACGCGGCCAGGCGGAGGCGATTGCCAAGAACCTCGAAGTCATGGCCGGTCTACCGGTGCCCATCGTGTGCGCGGTGATCGGCGAAGGCGGATCCGGCGGTGCCCTCGCGCTCGGAGTGGCGGATCGCATCTTGATGTTGGAGTACGCCACCTACTCGGTCATCTCTCCCGAGGGCTGTGCGTCCATCTTGTGGCGCGACGACGACAAGAAGGCGGAAGCCGCCGAGGCGATGAAGATCACGGCCGCCGATCTCATGCGCTTGGGGGTGGTGGACGAGATCGTCACCGAGTCGCCGGGCGGCGCGCACCGCGATCACGAGGCGTCCGCGCGCAACCTGGCGATGGCTCTGGCGTGCCATCTCCACGAGCTCGAGAGCCTGTCTCCGACCGCGTTGCGCGACGGACGCTATCGGAAGTTCCGCGATATGGGCGCGTTTGTGGAATCCGGAGGGAAGGTCTAAGGTCCCCCGATGAGCACGCCAAACAGCGCTCGGATGATCGACGACGCCCAGCGGTTTGTGCTGCTCGTGGTTGCGATGGCGGCGGCGTGCTCGGACGGCGGCTCAGCTCCGGTGGACGCATCGATATACGACGGCGCGGGCGATCGTGCGGCCGGAGGCGCCGGCGGCGCGTCAGGAAGCGGTGGCGGTGCCGGAACCGGAGGAAGCTCGGATGGGCCCATCGACATGCGACCGGATTTTCAGTTTCCCGACGTCATTGTCGAAGCGCCTCCCGGCTGCCCGCCCGCTGCCGGCAACGAGGAAGACGTGGGCAAGGCCTGCACGAAGGGTGGGATGGAATGCGTCGGAACCAAGGCGCCGACCTGCACGTGCGACCCCGTCTTGGGCGCGGATCCGCCTCAGGGAACGCCGTGCTTCTGCACCAAGACGGGACTCGGAATGTGCAGCCCGTCGTCCCCGTGCGGTGCCGGCGCCAAGTGCTGCCAGCAGATGATGGGCTTCGTATTTTGGGTGTGCGCCCCCGATGCCTGCACGGCCGACTTCGGCGGCAGCTGCATGTAGGCGGCTAGACCAACCACCGCGGAAGCCGGCCGCGCAGCGCCTGGTCGATGCCCAGGAACCGGCCGGGCGCTGTGAACACGAAGGTCAGCGAGATCGCCGCCATCATCAGGGCGGTGCCGGGTCGGAGCGGCGTCTCGCCGCTGCCGGCCGCGATGGACGCCAACAAGATCGTGCCCAGCAACGCCATGGGGCGAGTGAAAGCGCCCAGCACGAACGAGGTCCCGATCGCGCATTCACCGATGGTGACGAGGGTTCCGAAGATCTTGGGATGGGCGCGCGCCGTCTCGAGCACCGGCCGGAAGAAGCCATGGGGGCGGTGCTGTCCAAGCCACGTCGCGACGGCGTTGTGAAGCTGGTCGCCGTGCAGCCAACCGCTGCTGAATTTCTCCCAGCCGGCGACGACCAGAATGACACCCATCAACAAACGCAGCGGCAGCAGCCAGCCGAGGGCGACGCGCTCATTCATGGGCCGAAGGGTAGTCGGGGCGTGTGGCGGGGCAAGTTTTCGCGCCGGCGGCCGCGCCACCTGTAATAAGGTGTCAGGCCGTGGCTTTCGACGGAGTCTTCACCACGCGGCGTCCCACGGTGCCCGCCGCCGAGGAGATCCTGGGGCTCTACTTCCCGGTGCTCGACCATGGATTCGTCGCGCTGGTGGATTACATGGGCACGGACGAAGACGTCGAGCGCGCCGCCCGCGTCAGCTACGGCGCCGGCACCCGCCCGCGAAGCCAAACGCGCGGGCTGATTCGGTATCTCCGTCGACACAAGCACACGACGCCCAGCGAGATGGTGGAGGTCAAGCTCCACTGCTGCATGCCCATCTTCATCGCCCGGCAGTGGATCCGGCACCGGACAGCGTCGGTCAACGAGCTTTCCGGCCGTTACTCGCTGATCCCCATGCTGTTCTACACGCCGCAGGCCGGCCAGATGCAGACCCAGAGTCGGTCGAACAACCAGGGGCGCAGCGGACAGAGCGTGGCCGCCGCCGTTGCCGACGAGGCATCCCGCCGTCGCGACGATGGACGGCGCGCGGCCCGTGAAACGTACGAGTGGATGACGGCGAACGACGTGGCGCGGGAGCTGGCGCGCATCGACCTGCCGTTGTCGACGTACACTCAGTGGTACTGGAAGATCGATCTGCACAACCTGCTGCACTTCCTGACTCTGCGCGTGGACGCCCACGCGCAATGGGAGATCCAGGAGTATGGGCGCGTCATCGCGGGCATGCTGAAGCGGGTCGCGCCGCTCAGCTACGAGGCGTGGATCGACTACGACGTGTGCGGCGGCCACCTGTCGCGGATGGAGCTCGCGGCCCTGCGGCAGCTGGTGTCGTGCGGGCCGGATGGGCTGCGTTCCCGCGAGGCGCACGTCAGCCTCGACGACATGGCGCAGGCGGGGCTATCGGAGCGCGAACGCGTCGAGCTTTACGCGAAGCTCGTCCCGGTCGCCGCTCCCGACTTCGAGCTGGACGTCGGCAAGGGCAAGCCGGCCGACTACTTCGCCGAACGCTTTGCCGCGGCGATCCCACGCGCAGACCGCGACCCGCCGATCCCTTAGTTACTGGTTTAGCAGGGTTTTGCTCCCGCTCTTGCGGCCGTCGCCCGGCCGTCGCCCCACAGCATCGCGCGTGCTACGTGGCCCCTATACAAAGGCAT
>Ga0187894_10002323_pt1 | contig 22883 bp, 15 predicted proteins | sample GBC1701081metaG_FD_136650 | JGI IMG/M metagenome (GOLD analysis project Ga0187894, IMG submission 136650) | White microbial mat communities from a lava cave in the Kipuka Kanohina Cave System on the Island of Hawaii, USA - GBC170108-1 metaG ... | reverse complement strand
CTTATCCGCCCGCCATCGAAGAGTTGAAGAACGAGGGTGTGTTAGCTGCGACCTCTCAACTCAGACAGTGCAAATATCTCAATAATATCCTCGAGCAGGACCATCGCTTCATAAAGAGACGAGTCAATCCCGGACTCGGGTTTTCCAGTTTCAAGACGGCGAATCGGACAATCAAGGGCTATGAGGCGGTGAACATGATCAGGAAAGGGCAAATTGAGGGAGTGGAGAGAAAGGATATTCGGGGGCAAGTCGGATTCGTGGCTGGTCTCTTCAGGATTGCCGCCTAAATCGGGCTGAGATTCTGACCCTTCATGTCTCTAATCAATTTTTGCAACACAACCGTCTCAAGTGAGGGCGAATTCTTTTCTCCGGTTCCGGAGCGTACGCCTGTACCCACCGGTAGATCGTCGTATGATCGACTGTGAGATTGCGCTTTGGTTTTGGCCACAGGCAGACCTCCGAGGAAGATTCAGGATCGGGGCAGTCTACCATCATTGATAAAAGACACTTGTTTTTGCAACACAGCCCTTATTTGTCTGTTGTCGAAGCAATCAACGCGGGGCTGGAAAATCCTGCGCCCAGGGCATCAGCCAGCGCCGCAGGCGTTCCAAGCCGCTGGTGGAAAGCAGCCCCAGTACGGCGATGATCACCAGCCCGACATACATTTTGTGGACGGCCAGGGTTGACCACGAGATCCAGATCAAGTAGCCGATGCCCTTGTTCGAGGCCACGAATTCGGCGCTCACAATGACCAGCAGGGCGATTCCCAAGCCGAGGCGCAGGCCGGTGAAGATCGCCGGCAGAGTCGCCGGCAGGATCACCTTGCTAAAGAGCCGCCAGCCCGTGGCTCCGTAGCTTTGCGCCGCCTCAATCAGCGCCGGCTCCACCAGCCGCACGCCGTTGACCGTGGTGATCAAAACCACAAAAAAGACGGCTACCGCTACGGTGACAATTTTGGTGATTTCCCCCAGACCGAACCAGATCAGAAAGAGCGGCAAGAGCGCAATCTTGGGCACCGGGTAGAGGGCTGCGATCAGCGGGTCAAAGAAAGCGTGGAGCGGGCGAAACCACCCCATCAGCAACCCCAGCATGACTGCTGGCAGCGCCCCGACGACAAAGCCCGCCAGCACACGCCAGAGCGAAATCTGCAAATGTTGCCATAATTCACCATTGCCGATCATGCTCCCCAGGACGGCGAAGACGGCGCTGGGGGGCGGGAAAAAGCGGGCATCCAGCCAGTTGACCCGCACCAGACCTTCCCAGAGCAGAAGCAGGAAGAGCGGCGAGCCGAGCGAAATCAGCCGATAGAGGTTTTCAGTTTGGTGGTAGCGTTTGGTTCGCCGCATTCTGTTTCCCTTTCATGGTGAGATACGGTACCGGGAGCGGTAGCGACCGGGCGCCAGTGACCCGGTCGCTACCGCTCCCGGTACCGTACCGGAGCGCTCCTTCCCGTACATCCGATTGAAAACCGCTCTAAGTCCGATCATCGCCCCACTCCTGGCGGCGCGCCGTGTTGACCTCTTCCACAAGGTCTTCCCAGATCGTCTGTACCAGTTGGTTAAAGCGCGTGGTTGTACGCAGCGCCAGCGTGCGCGGGCGGAGCAAGTCAATCGGATAGATCCGCTTGATCCGCCCCGGTCGCGCCGTCATCAAAGCCACCCGGTCGCCTAACATCACGGCTTCTTCGAGAGAGTGGGTGATATAGACCACGGTCTTGCGGTCGGTTTCCCAAATGCGCAGCAATTCTTCCTGCATGAGATAGCGCGTCTGGGCATCCAGCGCGGCAAGAGGTTCATCCATCAACAGAATCGCCGGATCGTTGGCCAGGGCGCGCGCAATCGCTACCCGTTGTTTCATGCCGCCCGACAGTTGATGCGGGTAAGCGGCGGCAAAGCTCGCCAACCCGACCCTGGACAGATAGTCCTGGGCAAGCGCGCGCCGGGTCTGGCGGTCAATGCCGCGCATTTCAAGGCCGAAAGCCACATTATCCAACACCGTGCGCCAGGGGAAGAGCGCATATTCCTGAAAGACCATGGCGGTATGCGGGCGCGCCTGTCCGTCAACCGATGTGAGCTTGATCGCGCCCTCATCATAGTCACTGATGCCCGCCACCATCCGCAGCAGGGTTGATTTGCCGCAACCCGATGGCCCGATGACGCACATGAATTCGCCCGGCTCCACCACCAGATTCACATCCGTCAGGGCTACGACTTCACCCTGACGACTCTGGTAGCGTTTACCGACGCTGGTAATGGTGATCCTGGCGCTCATCTGTTGAGGTAAGATTACTTTTGTTCCAGGCGCGCCACCGCCTCGCGGACAAACGTGAGATTCGCCATCGGCGCCATCGGCAAGGCTCCGCTGTAATCCACATAGCGGCGGCTGATTTGAAAGGTCTGGATGTCCTGGAGGCTGGCTTCATCCAACGTGCCGTTGGCGTTATAGCCCAATTTGGCGCTGTGTTCGATCAACGCCGGTTCCATTCCGGTATATTTCCGGATGATGCGGATGACATCCGGCTTGTCCCAACCATTGTCATTGAGTTCGCGCGCCGCTTTCAGATAAGCAGCAAGGACGCGAATCGCGGCTTCCCGGTTGGCCGGTTGTAACAGTCGTTGCCCAAAGACGACCGCGCCTCCTTGTCCCCCTTGCATGATGTCGGTATCCGCCAGTAATTTCACGGCTACACCTTCCTTGATCATGCGTTGCGTATTCGACCCGGTGGCGACTGCCGCGTCCACTGCGCCGTTGGCCAGCGCTGTCAGCATTTCGGAGCCAGGGAGGGTGACCAATTCGATCTCATTTAGCGTCAAGCCGGCCTGCGCCAATCCTTTGGCCAGCAAATATTCCATGATGTTGCCTTTGAGGTTGATGGCAAGCTTGCGTCCTTTTAAATCGGCAACATTTTTGACCGCGCCGCTGTCTGCCAGGGCTTTGCGCACCACCAAAATCGGCTCCCCCTGACCAGTGCTCACCATGTCATTGGCCCCGGCAACGATACGCACATCCAAAGCCTGGCGCATGGCGTTAAAGAAGCCCGTGGTCGGCCCGATCAGGCTCAAGTCCATTTGACCCGTACTGAGGGGGGCGAGCATCTCATCCACATTGCGCACCCGTTGCAGTTCCACCTGCAAGCCCTGCTCGGCAAAATACCCCTTGTCGGCTGCCACAAAAAGCGGGGTAAAAGGCAGTACCGGCACGTAGGCAATTTGCAACGTTCCGAGAGCGGGCAGGGCAGCCTCCTTCCCCGCGGCGGGGGCGGGCGCTCCGGTGTTGCCCGGCTTGCTTGGTTGACAGGCGCTCAGCAACGGGGCAAGGCTGAGTAGTAGACAAAAGAAATGCCTTGAAAACATAGTTTCTCTTTCCAATCTTGCTTCATTGAGATTTTTCTGTTCTGTACTTCCGCAATGGCAGGAAGCCCAGGCCGAGGCCGAACACCATGCCCAATTGCCAGACCAGCGTTGCCGTGTAGATGCCGGTGTGGAGGAGGAAGGTGCTGGCCACGACCGTCCCCACCGGGATCACAGTGATGCGAAAAAGCCACTTGAGGGATTTATCAAACTCACGGGCCAGTTGCAGCAAAAATTCAAGCTGTCTTAAATCGTGGTTCATCAACACCACCTGGGCCGTGTCGGTGGCCAGAGTCGAAGCGCCGCGCAACGAAACGGAAACATCCGCCTTGCTGAGCGCCAGTCCATCATTGATGCCGTCGCCCACAAAGCAGACTTTGCGCCCTTCCGCTTTTAATTGCTCGACCAGGCTGGCTTTCTCCTGGGGCAACACGCCGGCAAAGTAATGCTCAATGCCCAGGGTCCGGGCTAATTGCCGGGTCGGCGCGGCATGATCACCAGAGATAATGTACAAGCCCAGCCCACGCCTGCGGAGTGCGGCAATCGCCTGTTGCGCTTCGGGTCGCAGCGTGGGCTGTAATTCAATCGCGCCGGCCACTTGTTCATTGATCGCCACCAGCACCAGCGAATGACCCTGGGCATGACAGGCTTCCTGCGCCGCTTCCAACTCAAAGGGGACGGTCAACCCCTCCATCTCCATAAACCGACGACTCCCTACCAGAACCAATGCGGAGTGCGGAGTGCGGAGTGCGGAGTCCTCAGTCGCCACAGGCGCCTTGATGCCGTATCCGACTTCCACATGCGCGTCTGCGATGGCCGGGACTGTCAAACCCCGCGTCTCGACCGCCGTCATAATGGCTTTGGCGATGGGATGCGATTGTTTGCTTTCCGCCGCCGCCGCATAGCGCAGCAGGAGTTCTTCACTGACCGGCTGACTGCCGCTCTGACTACGGCTCTCCCGACAAAGGTGAATCCGGGTGACATGTGGTTGATCCAGGGTCAGCGTCCCGGTTTTGTCAAAGATGATCGTGTCCACATCTTTCAACAACTCGAACGAGCGCGCGTCTTTAATCAACAGGCCATGCCGGGCGGCGACATTCAAATAGCTGAGCATGGAGAGCGGGCCGCCAAAGCGGGCGACGCTGCCAACAGCCACCGACATGATGGCCGCTGCCGCTTCCGTCCCCAGGGTCAGTAAGGCTGTGCCGCCCAAGCCCAGCATAGGTAAAGTCATGCCATCCACAAAGCCATCCACTCTGGAGGAAAAGGCAAGGCGAGTGCGGGCCACACGCTGTAGGATCACCGCAATTTGCGCGGCGCTGGTTTCTGTCCCGGTCTTTTGCACCTGCACGTGGATTTTACCGGAGAGCACAACGGTGGAAGCCAGCGCCTCATCACCCACTGTTTTTTCCGCGGGCTGCGCTTCCCCGGTTAGCCGGTGCTGATCGATCATTGCGGCGCCGGCAATAATCACGCCATCCACGGCAATCGTCTCCCCTGCGCCGATCACCAGTACATCTGCCTGGCCAATGGCCTCCAACGGCGTTCCCACCTCGTAGCCATTGACCACCCGCCAAACCGTACGCGGCTGTTGGCCCAGGGCATTCACGATGTTTCGACGGAAGTGGTCTTCGGTGCGATTGAGAATCTTGTGAGAGGCGGCGATTACGAACATCGCCACACTTCCCGCGACAAAGTGTCCGCCAAAAATAATGGCAAGCTCGGCGCACAGCAAAACGATCGGATAGGTCACCCGGCGTTCTTGCGTCAACGCCCGGTAACCACGCTGATACAAGGGCATCCCAAGCCAGGCAATAAATCCAATATTGATCGCCGCCAAGGGGAGAAAGAACCGTGTCGCCACCAATGCGATGCCAATATTGACAGCGGCCAGGATCAACCTGCGGTTAATATCTTTTTCGGCGGCGCTCATCTGAATGCCAAGATTGGTAAGCTGCTGCGCACGCTCCCCACCCAGCAAGGGGTCAATGCGGGTGTGGACAAAGACCTGCCATCGCTCATCCAACTTCTGTAAATAGCCGCCGGTGAGATTGAGCAGGGGCGCGGCTTGCTCCTTACCCGCCTGGTAGAGCGGGTTAATCTCCTCCAGCAAGGGCTGGATCGTTTCCTGCCGCACCTTCTGTAAATAGCTCCTGATGTCATCGAGCAGTGGCGCGGCTTCTTCCTTACCCGCCTGGTAGAGCAGGGTGGCCTCCGCCATCAGCGGCCGGATCGTTTCCCGCTGCGCCTGCCGCCAGGCCGCCAGTGATTTCTTTTTCAGATTTGACCAACTTGCGAACATCCGCTTCTGATTACCGGAATATTTACCGGCTCAATAGACTTTGCCTTGTTGTGGCGCTTGCTTCAAAGCCCATCCGCAGCCATGACGAAGCTTTGTTTCACTTCACACGCCTGCAAGCAGGGCGGCGCGATGAAACCTTTTTCTTCCAGATGGTGAATGATTTTCGCCGAACTCTCGGCGATGGTTTCGGCATCGCTGTTGACCGATATTTCCGGGACTTCCGGCGCTTCGTAGGGATCGGAAACGCCCGTGAAGTTGGCGATTTCGCCGGCGATAGCTTTTTTGTACAAGCCTTTCACGTCGCGCTCGACGAGCGTTTCGAGCGAGGCTTTGACAAAGACTTCGATAAAGGCTGCGCCGTTGCTTTCGATGTCGCGCCTTACTTCGCGGCGGATTTCACGATAAGGAGAAATCGCGGCGACAATCACACCGACGCCGTTGCGCGATAACAACCGTGCGACATAGCCGATGCGCCGAATGTTCGTGTCGCGGTCTTCTTTGGAGAAGCCCAAGCCCTTGCTCAAATTCGTGCGAACTTCGTCGCCGTCGAGGACTTCGATTTTGACGCCGCGCGTTTTGAGTTGCGGGACGATTTCATTGGTAATCGTTGTTTTGCCTGCGCCTGACAGACCGGTAAACCAGAGAGTAAATCCTTGTGACATGATGAATGGTTCCTTTTGGTGAAATAATTATGGGAGTGATGGGAGTAATGGGGATTCATAACTCCCATTGCTCCCATTGCTCCCATTCTCAACTCTAAGCCGCTTTCGCTTTCGCGCGATACGCCTCAATCAAAATCTGCGCGATTTCAGGCCGCGTGAATTCAACGGGCGGGATTTCGCCGTTGACCAGCATTTCGCGCACCTTCGTGCCGCTCAGACTAACGTGCCGCGCCGTATCGTGCGGGCAGGTTTTCAGCGAAGCCATGCCGCCGCATCCCCGGCAATAAAAGGTATTCTCGAAGAAAAATAAGTCGATGCCGATTTCTTCGGCGGTAAATTCGCTGAAGATTTTCTGCGCGTCGTACGTGCCGTAATACGCGCCCACGCCCGCGTGATCGCGTCCGACGATAAAGTGCGACGCGCCGTAGTTTTTGCGAATCAAGGCGTGAAAGATCGCTTCGCGCGGCCCAGCGTAGCGCATCGCGGCGGGCAAGCCGGCGAGTTGCGTGCGATTCGTGGGATAGTAATTCGACAATAACGCTTCATACGCCTGAATGCGAACATCCGCCGGGATGTCATCGGATTTCGTTTCGCCGATGATCGGATGCACGAGCAAGCCGTCTACGGATTCGAGCGCGGTTTTTGTCAGGTATTCGTGCGCGCGATGAATGGGGTTACGCGTTTGGAACGCCACGATCCGCGACCAGCCTTTTTCCTCAAATGACTGCCGAAGCTGCGCGGGCGTGAAGCGATATTTGCCAAACGCTTCACTGACCTTGTTGAGCAAGGTGATTTTGCCGCCGAGCAGAATGTCATTTTGCGCATACAACGCGGCGACGCCCGGATGTTTGTCTTCGGTCGTGCGATAGACTTGCTCGGCTTCTTTCTCTTTGTCGTGGGTGTAAATCTCCGCCAGATGCAGCAGCGCCAGCAGACGTCCATCGCGTCCATTCAGCGCAACGTCGGCGCCGATTTGCAGCTTGTTTTTTTCTGCTTCGCTGACGGACAGCGTGACGGGGATGGACCAGACCAGGCCATTCGCCAGCCGTTTGTCGTCGCGGACAGAAAGGTAATCCGCTTCGCCCAAAAAGCCTTCGAGCGGTGAAAACGCGCCATTGGCGATCAATTCCAAATCCGCTTCTTCGCGGGCGTTCAATGTGATGGTTTGCAAGTCGACAGCAGCGTGCAGCAAGGCTTCGCGCTCTGCGCCTGAAACGGAACGATTAACTAAAGCGCCGCCGTGCGGTTGAACTAAGCTCATCGTGATGAATGCTCCTGATAGTTGTTCTCAAAGTTATAGCCGAAGACCGCGATGTCCGTCGGCAAAATAGTTGGACACCTGTTAACCGGCGTGGTCGTTGTAAAGTGATTCCACCTGTCTGATCACCGGCTCTAAGGCGGGCAACAATGGTTCAAGCTGCGAGGCATGTTTGCGCCACTTGTCAGCGGCTGGCGCGGAGAGCGTCATGCTGGAAGGGGGCAACGATTGCGCCACACGTTGCTCAACCTGGTTGTCCCACGACAGGGCGGCGAACTGAGCAATTTGCTGAATCGTTTGCCGGGGTTCCCGCGCCAGATCGGTGTAACGCACCAGAGACCAGGTCGCACGCGGCAATGCGGCCAGGTCATCCAGAATGGTCGTATTCGCTACTTGCCATTGATAGGCGGCGATCTCCACGACCGATTTTTCGCGCAGGGCTTCCCACCCCGGCGGGAGGAGAAAGCTCCAGGAGCCGTGGGGCCGGCCCGGCAGCGAGCGATAGGCAATAAAGCGTTGGCTTTGCCAGCCTTCCAGAATGCTGCTGATATTTTCAGCCGGATCACGATAGAGAAAGAGAAATCGCGCATCAGGGAAGAGCGCCCGCAGAAAGGGGATGCGCAGGGCGTTTTTGGGTGTCTTTTCCAGCAAACGCACCTGCGCCGGACGCTCTGTGGTCGGCAGGTCAATTAACTGCTGTCCTCTCCGGTCCTGCAACTGGCGGGCAAAGCGGTCTTGTAACAATGCCATAACCTCAGGCGTGGCATCGGCGGCGGTCAACCGGTTGGAAGCAAAGCCATGCGCCGCCGGGTGCAGGGCGGGAATGCCTTCGATGATCTCGTGGCTCTCCTCGCCAATCGTCCAGAGATCAGAGAAGTGGGCCAGCGTCTCAAACAAAAGGGTGCTGCCCGCCCTGGGCGCGCTGACGATGATCAACGGTCGCACCAACTGTGGCGGCTCAAAATCAGCCGCTTTGCGGCGGGCCGCTTTTTGACGGCGCTGTAGGAGTTGTTGATGGAGTGATGGATTCATTAGCGATGGCGTCAACCAAGTCCGTGACGATGGATCATCCGTGAGTTGCGGCGCCGGCTGGGAGAGAGCGCAGGTGAACACCGTGATTTCGGGTCCTCAATTCGCTCCGGCGCAAACGGATGTAAGGCTTGATGTCGCGCATCAGCGCCGCGAAGTCACTGAAGCGCAAGCTTTGCGGCCCGTCTGACCAGGCTTCTTCCGGGCAAGGATGCACTTCCGTCATCAACCCGTCAGCGCCGACGGCGACCGCGGCTTTGGCGAGCGGGCGAATCAAACTGCGCTTGCCGGTGCCGTGGCTCGGATCCACAATCACGGGCAGATGGCTCAGTTCGTTGAGCAGCGGTACGGCGGCCAGATCGAGCGTGTTGCGCGTCGCGGTCTCGAAGGTGCGGATGCCGCGCTCGCACAGGATCACGTCCGGATTGCCGTGCGTGACGATGTACTCAGCCGCGAGCAAAAACTCCTTGATCGTCGCCGACAACCCGCGCTTGAGCATGACGGGTTTGCCCGCCGCGCCGAGTTTTTTGAGCAACGCAAAGTTCTGCATATTGCGTGCGCCGACCTGCAGGATGTCGGCGTATTCGGCGACGAGTTCAGTGTCTTCGGTGTCGACAACCTCGGTAATCACTTTCAGCCCCGACCGGGCGCGCGCCTCCGCGAGCAGCTTGAGGCCGACCTCTCCCAAACCCTGGAAGTCGTAAGGCGAAGTGCGCGGCTTGTAAGCTCCGCCGCGCAGAATCTTCGCGCCCGCTGCCGCTGCCGCATCCGCCGTGGAGAGCAACTGTTCTCGCGTTTCGACCGCACACGGCCCGGCCATCACCACGAAGCCGCCATCGCCAATCAGCAAATCGCCAACGCGAATCGCCGATTTTTGTTCCTTGACTTCACGGCTGATTATTCTCCCTTCCGTACAGGGCAACGGCCACGGCAAACTGACGCTGCAGGCGGCTTTTTCCAGGGCGGCGATGGCAGTGTCGAGTTTCTGCACCAGAAGATAGTCGGTGTCATAGGTTGCCACTGCAAAGACGCTCACCCCCGCCTCCGCCAGGGGCGTAACCATCGAGGCCAGCACACCCGGTTCATCCAGGCCAATCGGGCCATTCAGCTTGAGACAGCGCCATCCTGTGCTCGCCCCGATTTCAACCGGCGTCTGCGCTTGAGGGCAAATGATGGAAAGCTCGTCGGGCGAACGAGTGACGGAGCAAAAAGAAGCCTGATGGTCTAATGCCCACGCCGGAACCGGTGTCTCCGGCGACAGATTGCAAATGGCATACTGTTCTGGGAGTAGGGTTAGAGTGCGGTTGACAGTTTTCATTTTCGGATATTCCTTAGTAAATCACGCGGGAGGCGCTATCGGCGCGCGAGGCGCGCGATTTGCGCAGGTCGCGCGTGAGGTTGATGCGTTTCAGCCAGCGGTCGGTGCCATCGTAACGGGCCGCAAATGCTTTGCGACCGTGGACAGAACGGTAATTATCGATATAACAGCAGTCGCCCGCCGTCAGCACAATATCCCGCAACTGTTCATCAAGCGCCTGGGTGAGCGCGTTGAGCGCGTCCCGGGCCTTTTTGTCATGCTCCGGCACACGCATGTAGTAGGGATCAACCGCCATATAGGGCGCGGTGGGATGACCGTAAAGCACGGGAACCTTTTCCGGGTCGCTGTTCATCCTGGCGATGCCCTGGTAGGAATCGGACAGCGATCGATCCTGCTCGATCTCCTCCGCGCCGACGGCGCCATAGCCGGCAAAGTGCGAATTATCGGGCAGGATGATAAAGCGCGGTTCAAAAAGAATCCGGCGAACTTCATCAGACAGGTTCACCATATCTACTGAGGCAACGGTCGTCGGCACCCGATCAGGATTGCGCAAACACATGAGCGCGAGATAGTCACAGCGCAAGGGGTGAAAGGCCTCTTCGGTGTGCCAGGCCAGCAGCGCGGCGCTCCCGCTGCCAAGCTGCTCCTGTTCGTGGCCGCGAATGGGCATGATGTTATGAATAATTGTCCCATTCTGCTGCGTCGCCCACCCGAACATATCGCCTGACAAGGCGCTGAATAAGGCAAACGCGGTCTCTTCGCGTTTGGTCATCCCCGTCGCTTGCGACCAGTGCGCCGGGGTCCGCCCAATGGCCTGATCGTCCACGGGGAAGCCGGCGACGATCCAGACGCTGGCCCGATCACCATATTTCATGTGCAGCATGAATTCACGCAACTGGCGCGGCAGTTCATGGGCATAGAGCGCAATATCCTCGAAGAACTGATGTTCCGAGACCGTCTCCTTCCGGGCCAGAAGCTCACCGACCAGACTTTCAACTGCTTGAATTTCTTGCTGATTTAGCGTGTATTTGAACATATTTGGGCTTCCCTATTTACTGCCTATGAGGTCTGAATGGCAGACCGGTTTCATCACGGACAATATCAATCAGGTCACGTAGCATGGCGGCCGCGGCTGGAGCCGCCCCCGGTTCTTCGCTGGCTGCTGACAGGCGATCCACCACATCCGTATAGTAGACAACCCCCATTTCATCAGGCGTGAGGCGCGCCAGGGGATGGGCGAGCGGGAGCGGCGTTGGTTTTACCGAAAGCCGATAGGGCGCGCTTTCCGGCCCGTTCCGCTCCGCCAAACAGACCAGAACCATACGCTGCCCCTCATTTAACGCACTCCTCACCGTGTCGTGATCTACTTGGCGTATTCCTTCTACTGCAACATCGGCCAACGTAGTGGGCTGCCCCAGCACTGCATTGGCCGTGATGACCAACTTACAGGCGGCATCCCAGCCATCCACATCCAGCGATGGGTCCGCTTCCGCAATGCCGCGCCGCTGGGCATCCAGCAAGGCGTCGGCATAGGATTGCCCCGCTTCCATCGCGCGGAGGATGCTTTGGGTTGTGCCATTGAAGACCGCGTCCACGCGCGAGATAGTGCAGCCGGCCAGGTCGCGCCAGCCCATATTAATCGTGGGCAAGGCGCCGCCAACGCAGGCGCTAAAGCGCAGCTTCGGGCGCGGTGGCGCGCCCGGTTCATGTGCGGTTGTGGCTTGAAAATCGTGTCCCCATCCCAAACTCAGATCGCTGATCGCTTGTAGCGAGCGATAGGCGACCGCGAGCGGTCCCTTGTTGGCCATCACCACATGTACATTCTGGCGCAACGCCGCCGTGACCATATCCAGGCTGGGCTGCCCATCAACAATATTGACCGGCGTTGCATCAAGAAGAATGTCGGGTTCGGCTTGCGCCACCAAATCAATCCCCCGCAAGCCGGGGCGGCCCACAGTTGGCAGTTCCGCCACGGGTTTCCTGGCCGAGGTCGTTTCCAGGAGGCGCGCCAAATCCAGCCCGTCGGGGTGAATTGCGCCGCCGCCCAGTTCAACCACTCCCGTGACCGCAAAAGTAAGCCCATAACGTTGGCGCAGGGACTCTCTTTGCGTGTGCAAAATCGAGAGGACATTGCTGCCCACATTCCCCAGCCCCGCCAGCGCAATGCGTATCGTTGGTCTCGTTGTCATGTTGCTTGTTACTGAGTCCTTTCAACCACCCGCGCCCACACCCAACTGGCGGGCCATCCAATCGCCCGCGGTTGGCATGACTTCGCGGGCGCGGCTGAAACAGCAATGCTCACTATCTTCCAGCGTCCACAATTCCGTTGTGCCCTGCGCCCAGGCTTGAATCAGTGCGACTTGTTCTGTAGGCACAATGTGATCCAGGCTGCCGTGAATAATCAGGAGCGGCTGTGTTATGGGTCGAGGCGCGGTGGCGAGGTTGATCGGCCCTGTCGGATCAAGCAGAGGCTCCACATCCGCAAAACCAAAGAGCCGGGCTGTGACCAGTTGATTTCTGGGCGCCAGGTTAAGCGTCGTGCTGCCGTCAAAAGGCCCGCTCAGACTGATACAGGCCGTGACGCGCTTTTCCAGCGCCGCGGCGCGCATCGCCATATAGCCGCCCAAACTCACGCCAAAGAGGCCGATTCCGGTCGCATCAACCATTTCCCGCCGGCGTTCGAGGAAGTCAATTGCGGCGGCGATGACGGTCTCAAAGTCTCCGCGCATCGTTGATCGAGCGGCAATTTCCCCCTGCCCCGGGCCATCAAAGGCGAGAACCGAAAGGCCGCGTTCCAAAAAGTACGCGCCCCACTGGTGCAGTTCGGCTTCTTTGGCAAATTCAAAACCACCCAGCAGGATGACACACGGCGCGCCGGGCCGGGCTATGCGCAGATAACCGGGCAGCGTCATGCCTTGATAGGGAATGGCAACCCGCTGGCAACGCGGTTCCACCAGCGCGGCCAGTCGTTGGTAGGCCTGCCAGCACTTCACGCGATAGGTTTCGCGGCGCTCCGCTTCGATAAACATCTGGGTGAAGTGGTAGTAATTGACCGTCATCCGCCACCACTGGCGCGCCGATTCCATTTGCCGCGCCGCCGAAGCCTTTTGTGCGGCGGCCTCATAGCGTTCGGCCAATGGCGCCAGCCCCGCACTCCACGAAGCGGGATCGTTCGCCCTTTCATTGGCGGTCACCAGATCGGCATAGCTAATGCCGAAGGTCGTGGCCCGCAAGTGCAAAAGGGAGGCATTGGCCCGCAGGTTCCGCACCGCTTGTCCGGCGTGGTTTTCCTGCTTGAACTCCGACTCAACCGGTTGCTCTGAAGCGTTCTGTGGCGCGATCTGTTCATGAATCCAGGCGGATAAGGCGCGAATACTTTGCAGCTCCGCTATATCCAGCTCGTCGTCATGAAACGTCAGCTTGAACCTTTCTTTGATCAGGGCGATCAGCCTGACTAGCGCAATCGAGTCCAGATTCAACCCTTCCCGTAAGAGGGCGATGTCGGGTTCGATCTGCTCGGGCGCAAGATTGACATCCAACTCCTCGACCATCAGGTGGGTCAACGCCTCCATCACCTCTGCCACTGTTGCGATTGGCCCGTCAGGTCGCCGGCTGGCTGGTTGATGAAAGAGCGACTGCGCCTGTTGTTTCAGCGCCTGTTGATCCACCTTGCCGCCGGGCAGGAGCGGCAACGAAGCCATGATGCGGACTTCATCGGGAATGGCGTAGGCGGGCAGTTTGCCAAAGCAGGCGTGGCGCGCCTGTTGGCTGTTGAGCGCAATGCCCGGAGGGGGGACGCAGAAGGCAACCAGCGCCTGCCCACGCTCATTCTCTTCGGCAGAGGCCACCACCACCACCTGCGCGATGTCGGTCATCTGCTCCATGATCCGCTCAATGTCGGAGAACATGACCAGATAGCCGCTGCGGTTGATGCTGTTTTGCGCTCGCCCCACCAATTGAATCTCGCAGGCCGCGTTCACCGTGGCGAGATCGCCCGTGCTAAACCATTCGTTCGGCGCGGCGCGGCGCAGCCAGTTCCCGGCTTCATCGACGTACCCGGCAAAACTATAGGCGTTCTGACCCTGGAGTTCGCCAATCCCCGTGTGTGGATCGGGTTGGCGGATGCGCAGTTGCGCCGTTTGCAGCGGCTTGCCGATGGTCGTGAGCCTGGCGTGGAGCGGGTCGCCGGGGTCACACCCGGCGGTTGTCCCAAGTTCCGAACTGCCATACATGTTAATCAGCGCGCCGCCGACTTGCTGGTCAAAGCGGCGAAACAGTTCATCCCCCATACGCTGGCCCGAAGTGACCACCACTTTGTAGGCGCGCGGGGTGGAGAAGCCCTTCAGCAACAGGTCGCAGAGCGTCGGTGTGAGAAAGGCTACATTCGGTTGAAAACTCTTTTCGCGGGCCAGATATTGCAGGTGATTGGTATGGCTTTGCAGATCAATCGAACACCCGGCGGCAAAGGCCGGCAGGAAGGCGCCCGCCAGCCCATAGATGTGGGCCAGGGGGATAGGGATCACCGCACGGTCGCCAGGGTCAAGCTGGAATTTTTTGACGTTATTGTGCGCATTGCCGACAAAGTTATCGTGGCTATGCACGACAATTTTTGAAGCGCCCATGCTTCCCGAGGTGCGCAGGTAGACCCGGCGCGGCCCGTGATCAACGCCCAGGGGCAGGGGCTGGAAATCGGCATTCCGTTCCAGCGCGAGAAACTGTTCGGGGCGCCGCGCCCAATCTTCACGCCGGTTGGAGGTAGCGTTCCTGATGACGACGCGGTATTGACAGAACCGGGGCGCCGGCTTCAGATCGGGCTGGTTTTCCTGCGGCTGGGGTAGCAGGCAGAAGCTGATCCCGCGCTCCATCAACGACAAAACCGTCAGCGCGCTGGGCACAGAATTGGGACACTCCAGCGCCAGACAGTGCGACGAATCAATCTCATGCGCCAGAAGGTAGTCGCCGATCGCTCGTAGCGCCGGGCGCAGTTTAGCGTAGGTAATGCTCAGCCGACCGTCTGTTATGCAATTTGTCGCCGTCTGCTCAGATGTAACAACTGCATCTAACATTTGCGCAAACATCACAGGCTTCACTTTTTATGACTTATACAGACTGGGTATCCGGTCAGCGCCGTAGGCTTGCCAGCTATGGGTGGGGTTTTCCACGCCTTCCTCATCCATGCGGAGTTCCCAGACAACTTCCGGCGGATTGGTGTAGGCGACTTCGCGCAGGCGCGTCTGGTAAACCATGTCATTCATCGTCATCCAATCCATCTCATCGGTGATGTTGTTCCTGGGATAGCAGAAGCCATAAGTGACCAGCACATTGCCTGTGTTGGGCAGCCAATCGGCGTCTCCCATCGCATAGGTGACCATGGCATCGCCCTCGGCGGTGTCGGACTCCCACATCTGGCGCACTGCCATCTTGTCCGTATCAATCGCATATTCAACGGCGCGGCTGTAGGACTGATTGGGCGGAAAAGGCGGCGCAAAAGGGCGCGCCCGGTAATTGCCATTGTCAAAGAGCAGGACAGTGCCTTGCGGCGTGAGCGAAGGCGCGTGGGTGTGGTAGGGCCAGCGCATCCCGTTTTCGGCCCGCAGGAGTTTCGGCTGTAGCGCTTCCGACCAGTCGGTGGGTTCGCCCAGAATCCACTTGATGGCGCCGGTTTTGCGGTCAATTTTGAAGAGCGCATCCTGATGGCGCAGCGAGATAATCAACGAATCATCCGACTCATCCAGCCAAAGACCATTGCCGTGAGTCCAATCCACGTAATCGGCAAAGCCATGCATCAGCCAATAGATATAGAGCGACTCATAGCCAATGCGATAGGGCTCCAGCCAATCAAAGGCCCGCCAGCGCCAAACGACCGCGCCATCGCGCTGAAATTCCACGATCTCATCGCCCATCACCTTCTTCTGCTTTCTGGGAGCAGCGGGGTCTTCTTCGCTGGACCAATAATCATCAATGACTTTGGCGACGGTGGAAAAGGCAATGATGTTGCCGTTGGGCAGTTCATCAATGAAATGGTGGAAGGAAAGGGTGTCGATTGAAATCACCTCCGCCGAGCGCGGCGGGAACGGACTGCCGGCCGAACGCCATGACGCCACCACATTGCCGAGCAGATCGATCTCAACAATATGATGGTCCAACGTCAGATATAAAATATTGCCGTTGCGTAACTGGGTAAAATCGCTGAAACAGATATTCATCCGGTGATACCAGACGACCTCACCCTCAGCGTCGAGCGCCACCAACAGGCCGAAGAAGAGCAGGAAATTGCGCTCTTCCTGGGTCAGGTTGGTTAACTGCCCGAAGCGGCGACGGCGGACGCTCATCAGCGTCAGGCCCGGCTCCATCCGCTCCGGTTTGCTGACCGTGACGCGTAGCGGCGGAAATTCCGTATTGTCGGTCGGCAGCGGCGGGGTGGTGTAGATGAGCGTCGCCGGCGCCTGCACGACATGGCCCTCGGCGTCCGCTATGGTGACCCTGAGTTCATGGCGGCGGTTGGCGCGCATCCCCACAATAGGTAGCCCTGCCGCGGGGTCCTGGTCAAACTTTATTGCCCATGTCCCGGCGCCATCCGCTAGCTCAACTGTGGTCTGCACGCCTTTGTTGGCCGAGAATTGCAACACTGCGGCTAGCGGTACGGACGGATTGGGGTTTTGGGACACAATGGGCGTTTGGGTAAATGCCAACATACATTCTTTCACTGGTTCAGTCATTGGGTATCTCCGGTATCAGCAGATGTGTTTTAACCACCCGCCCCGGCGTCTCATTCAGCAGTGAGGAAGTCATGTGCCCGGTGGTTGCCGCCGGGCGGCCATTTTCCCCCAAAGGTGTGGGAAGCTCCTCGCTCTACGGCGTCTTTGATCGCCCCGGTAATAATCAGTTGCCGCACGGTCTCGATTAACGGGGCCAGGTAGGCATCGGTGGTGAGAAAGGGCACATTGGCGCGGATCAATTCATAGGCCAGGGCTGTTCCTGCCCCCAGATCGGCCTGGGTCTTACCCATCTCCTGGCGCCGAAAATCAATGCCCTGTGTCGCGGAGAGCAATTCAATCGCCACAATGGTTTCTACATGCTCAATGATCTGCTCTAACTGGCGGGCGGCGATGGCGCCGAGGCTGACGTGATCTTCATAGTTGGCGCCACCGGGGAGCGAATCGGCGCTGGCGGGGTGGGCCAACACTTTGTTTTCGCTGGTCAGCGCGGTGGCGGTGTAGTGGGCCATCATCAAGCCATTTTCCAGGCCGCTGTCGCGCGTCAGGAACATCGGCAGCACATCACTGTTGGAATCGGCATCCATCAAGCGGGCGATACGCCGCTCGCTCATGTTGCCCAGATCGGTAATGGCGATTTTGGCGCAATCCATGGCCAGGGCAATCGGCTCGCCGTGGAAGTTGCCCGCGCTGAGCACCTCCACCTGTTCGTTGCCCTGCTCATCTTCTTCCACAAAAATGAGCGGGTTGTCGGTGGCCGCGTTGAGTTCAATCGCAATGCAGCGCCGGGCGTGGGCCAGGGTGTCGAGTACGGCGCCGTGAACCTGGGGCACACAGCGCAGGGTATAGGGATCTTGAATATTCTTGCTCGTGTGGGGCCGCAAAAATCGGCTCCCCGCAATCAGCCCGCGCAGACGAGCCGCACACTCGATCTGGCCGGGATGGGGGCGGACCGCATGTGGCCGCGGGTCGTAGGCGCGATCGGCGCCGTAGTGCGCTTCCAGCGTCAGGCAGGCCGCAACGTCCGCGACAAAGAGCAGATTGTCGGCCCGCTGTAGCAGCCGCGCCCCCAAACCGACCATAAGCGATGTGCCGTTTACGACCGCCAGCCCTTCTTTGGCCTGCAACTCAATCGGCGCGATCCGGGCGCGCGCCAGGGCCACGGCGCTGGGCAGGCGTTCTCCCGCCATCATCACCTCACCCTCGCCGATCAAGCTCAGCGCCAGATGGGCGAGGGGTGGCAAATCGCCGCTGGCGCCCAGTGATCCTTGACAGGGAATGCAGGGGTGAATGCGGGCGTTCAGCAGGTCGAGCAACGTCTGGATCACAAGGGGACGTATGCCCGAATAGCCCAACGCCAGCGTGTTGGCGCGAACGAGCATCATGGCTCGCACGGTTTTTTCATCCAACTCCTTACCCACGCCCGCGGCGTGGCTGCGCACCAGGTTCAACTGAAGTTGTTTGACCTTATCGGGGGAAATAATTTTGTCGCGCAGTCGCCCAAAGCCGGTGGTGACGCCGTAGGCAATGACGCCCTCGGCGATCAGCCGCTCCACCGCGGCGCGTGACCGTTCGATTTTTGGCAAGGCGTTGCGGTCCAGGGCGACGGTCATGCCGTTGGCAACGGCCACGACATCCTCAATGTGAAGAGAGTCTCCGGTAATGGTAAGCATAATCAACTGTTCCGAATCAATCTGAGGCTTACTCCTGACGAATCTTTAAATCGGCAAAATAACCTTCCGTCCCAACGTCAACCCACAACCCGATTGCGCCCAATGCATCGGCCCCGTGTTTCAGGTCATTCACGATTAACGACGGCTCTTTGCTCTTATTGACAAAGAGTTTTGCCTGAGCGCCATTGACCTCAATCTTGAAGTCAATCCATTCATTCAATCCGATGCCCACATAAGATTCGTATGCTGCGGGCGACTCTTTTCTGAGGCGCTCAAACTTGAATTCCGGAAACGAAAAATATTGAATCGTTCGGTTTCTTCTGAGCTGATCCGCAGCCCTGCTATTGGTGGGACGGAGATAAAGACCTTCGAATTTTGTATTGCTCTCGTTGATCCTGAAGGCAATACCGATAAAGCCTCTTGCCATTTCACCGGCGTCTTTTAGCAGCCTGCTCAGCACCTTGACTTCGATAGTTCCATTTTTGAAGTTGACGCCTTTAAGTTTGGCGAACGTGGGTTCGTCCGGCTCTTTCACGGCAGCGTCTTTGATGACTCGTATCGTGTCTTTGCCCATGATTTTGGCGGATGACATAGATACGCTGACGGCCTCAAGTTTAGCGATGTCCAGCTTGGATACCTGGGAAGACACGGGCAACGACCCGATCACCGACCCAGCGATTAGTAAAGGAAGAATCATCTTCATAACCGTAGCTCCCGGCTTTCAGATTTTGAAAATCGCCTGAAAACAAAGTGGTTTGTAACTTCTATGCAAATTGCCGCACGCGATCAACAGGCGGCAAAAAACCGACCTGCTGAAAATAAGCGAGATAGGTCGCTACGAGCTTCTCATCGATGGGCGGACAGACGACTGATGAACCTGCCAGCCCGGCGCGTAGATTGCCCATATCAAATCGCGGTCTGTCGAAGAACAGATTGTTTGGCGCGTACAAGAGCGCTTGGATCAGTTTCAGAAACTCTTTATCGGGGTTTTGCTCGATCTGTCGCTTGAGTTCACGTCGCCACGCCGGGTAATCCACCTCTTCAAGTTCATAGCCAAGCCCACGAATAATCTCGCACAGCTCGCACCAGGGGATCGGATCGTCGTTGATGAAATGAACCGCTTTCCCCAACGATGCTTCCCGCTGCGATAGCTGCGCGATGGCTTGACTGAGATAATCAACCGGCACCATGGGAATGGAAATATCGAGTGTCGGATATTTCTTCAAATAGAGACAACTCTTGATAAAGAGGCTCAACAGATCTTTGACAGCATTTGTTTTTCCGGTTTGGCTATCCGCGGTGACACGGGCGGGGCGATAGATGGAGGCTGGCAAGCCGCGGCTTTGCGCGGTCTGAACCATTCTATCCGCCACCCATTTCGACTGAATATAACCGCTCTTGATATTTGGGTCGTACCTTGGAGCATCCGTCTCGTGAACCACCTCCGACGCGGCGTGCGCATCGGTGAAGAAGACCGCCAAACTGGAGACGAAATGAACCGGTTTGATTTGCCTCAGCGCGGCCAGTCGGATGGTCGCTTCGGCGCCATCCACATTGACCGGCTTTAAGAGGGAATACGAGCGAACATTGTCCACCCAGCCGCCGCTGTGATAGATGACATCAATTTGACCGGCCAACTGGCGAAACGAAGTTTCATCAAGGCCAAATCGCTCTTGCGACAAGTCGCCGAGAACGGGAGTGATGCGTTCAGAGAAGCTGCTTTGCCAGCGTCCACAGAATTGCAAATTTTCGATCAACCGCGCTTTGGCATTCTCCGGATTCCGACCCCGAACCAGGCAGTGCATATCAGCCGTTGTTTGACGCAGCAGGTCCCCCAACAGATAACCGCCCAACTGCCCAGTGCCGCCCGTTAAGAAAATATGTTTGGGATGGCTCGCGTTCTCCGCCGGCGGAGCGTCAAATCGAATGCCGGGATCTAAAACTGCTTCTGCTTCGAGATTCAGGCTGACTGTTTGGGTAAGTGGTGACATGGTATACACCTCAAGAAAATGTTTATTCGGCCTGGCTCACAAGGATGCGGGCGCATCAAACGAGGAAAGACTTTTTCTTGAAAACGAAGGCTCCATTTACTTGAAGCCTGTGCGTAAATCCTGGGAGCGCACGCGGCCTCGCGTGCGGGCTTGCCGAGAGAACACTTTACGATAAAGGCGGCGATTGAGCAGGCCAGCACGCGAGGCCGCGTGCGCTCCCAGGGGTCACGCCTTCTCGATATAGACTTTGATTTTGAAAGACTTTTATTTGCACAGGCTTCATTTACTTAACGGTGATGCCCGACGAATCCTCAAAGCGAGCCTGTACACCCCAGCCGCCAATATTCTCGGTCACCGTGATCAACAGATCATTCGCGCCGGCCTTCAACGGCAGGTAGACGGTATCGTTGTAGGCAATGGCGCCAATGAAACCGTAGTCGCGAGACCTGTATTCATTGTTACCGCTAAAGATCAGCTTGCCGTTGAAGTAGACGCGCGCGCTGTCGCTGTAACCCAACTTGAGAGCTTTGACCTGCGCGTTGTTGGACTGAATGGTAACTTTGGCCGCGACAGTGTTGTTGCCATTCGCAATACCTTGTAGCCTGGCGAAATTTACCAGACCAGTCGGCTCACTTTTCATCGGCGTCCAGGTTTTGGCAGCCAGGTCGTTCGCGGTCAATTCCAGCTTGCCGGCTATGGTAGCGGCGGCAAAAGGTTGGGTGACTTGCCAGTTCATGACCGTACCTGCTTCCGGTTTCACCCTGGATGCCGCGCCTAATTCTGCGGGGATCGTACTCGGCGTGTAGCTGAATCCGGCAAAATAGGCCGCTGTAAAGGGGGCTTCGGGCTGCGTGAAGACGCCCACCCCTCCCGCTTGTGCGCCGCGTTTCAGCGTGGTAATGAACTTCGGGTCATTCTGTTCGACAACATAGAAAGACGCACGGTCACCGGCCAGCACGATTTTGACGTGGAGCCATTCGCCAAGCGGATATTTAGCCGCCGCACTGAAGCCTTCTCCATAGTACAACTGCCAGCTATCCAGGCCATTGATGACAGGCTCATACTGGTTGGCGTTGGGTAGCCCGGAGCGTGCCGGCAAGACATAAAACCTTTCATGGTTGTTGGCATCCTGCACATGGAACAAGCTGCCGGCATACCCACGTGTATCCTCAAAGGCCATGTCAAATTCAATCACGCCATCGCCCAGGTTCGCATCGGGAATCATGGCCGAACCGCCGCGCAACATTAACGCGTCTTGCCCATGGTACTTGACCAGCGCCGATTCCTTTGCCTTAATCACCCACCGGCCGGAATCGAAGGGGATCGGCTTGGGCGCAACCGAAATCACCTTGACATCCGCTTCGTAGGCCTCGTGAGCAGCAATCATCTTCTTAAATTGCGCCGGATAGAGCGCGGAGAGATCGTTCAATTCTCGCGGGTCGCTGCGCATATTGAACAGCTTCCAGGGTTCATTGCCCCCCTTGCCCCAGGGATGGTCGCCAACCCGCAGAATCTTCCAGTCACCCATAAAAAGAGCTTTGTTGGTCGTGCCATACAGTTCGAAGCCAATGGGTTCGTCCGGGCCATAGATCGTGGTCGCGGATTTCCCCCACAAAGGCCGCATCGAACGACCATCAAAGGGGAAGACCTTCTTCCCGTTGTACTCGCCATTGGGTGGTTTCACGCCGGCATATTCGATCCAGGTTGGGGTCAGGTCGAGCACTGAAGCAAAGGCGTTGGTGCTGGAGCCGGCCGCAATTCCAGCGGGGTAATGAACGATCATGGGAACGCGAATTCCGCCTTCGGTCATGACACCTTTCGCGCCATAGAAAGGCGTTGCCGCTACTTCCGCCCAGCCGGCCGCCAGGCTTTGAAATGAAGTGCCCCGCCCAACATTCTCGTAGCTGTTGTCATACCCTGCTTCCTTGGGCCAGGTATAGTTGCCGGCGCCGATATTGTCATGCTCGTCCGCTCCGTTGTCCGACAGGAAAACAATGATGGTGTTTTCGTACTCACCGATCTTTTTGAGGTAATCAACCCAGCGGCCCACGGAAAAGTCAAGGTACTCAATCATCGCGGCATAGACAGCCATGCGCTTGGCTTCGTACTTTTGGGTTTCGGAACTTAACTCGTCCCAGGCCGGAACTTCATGCCAACGGGGCGGCAGCTCCAGATAGTCGGGTACCAACCCCAGTGTCTTCATGCGTTCGAAGCGTTCTGCCCGCAGCTTGTCCCAGCCGGCGTCATAACGCCCCATGTACTTCTTGATGTACTCATCCGGCGCCTGGATCGGGGCATGAGGGGCCGTATAGGCGACGTAGGCAAAGAATGGCTTGCCGTCGCCGTGATCCGCCCGGATGTTCTCCATTATTTTGTCGGTGAACGTTTTGGTGGAGTAGAAATCGTTAGGCAGGGTTTCAATATCCTTGCCGTTGTCATTGTAGCGGGCCAGCCGTGACGTGACCCAATATTCCTGTCGGTTATAGTGGCTGCCGCCGCCCGGCACCATGGTAAAGTTTTTCTCGAACCCCCGTGCTTTGGGCAATTGATCCGGCTCGCCACCCAAATGCCATTTTCCGGCCTG
>Ga0187894_10002322_pt1 | contig 22889 bp, 20 predicted proteins | sample GBC1701081metaG_FD_136650 | JGI IMG/M metagenome (GOLD analysis project Ga0187894, IMG submission 136650) | White microbial mat communities from a lava cave in the Kipuka Kanohina Cave System on the Island of Hawaii, USA - GBC170108-1 metaG ... | reverse complement strand
TCATTGCGAGGAGCGGCAAGGGACCAAGCAATCTCTGTTTGCGGGCAAAGATGGCTTCGCTGCGCTCGCAATGACCCTCAGCCTTTAGGTCATGCGGTGGAGGTTTTGTCCCATAGTCCTTAGCCAAAGACAAGTCCTTCTTTTTTAGCTAATAGCTAATAACTAACGGCCATTTTATGCCTTTACATTTTTACAACACCCTCACTGGCAAAGAAGAAGAATTTATCCCGCTCACGGCTGGCAGAGTGGGCATGTATGTGTGCGGCGTTACCGTGTACGACCGCTCGCACATTGGCCATGCCCGTGCGCTGGTCACCTTTGATGTGATCTACCGCTACCTCACGTTCCTCGGTTATGACGTAACGTTTGTACGGAATTTCACCGACGTGGATGACAGGATTATCACGCGGGCGAATCAACGCGGCATTTCTGCGCAGGAGTTGTCCGAGTTATACATCCGCGAGTTCAATGAAGACATGCAGGCACTACGCTGTCTGCCGCCGACCCATGAGCCGCGCGCGACCCAGCATATCCCGGAAATGATCGCGCTGATTCAGGAGCTTGAGAGTAAAGGGCTGGCGTATGCAGTCGAGGGAGACGTCTACTTCGCGGTAGACCGTTTCCCTGGCTACGGCAAACTCTCGCACCGCCGTCTTGACGACATGATGGCTGGCGCACGTGTGGAAGTCGATGAACGCAAGCGGCACCCGATGGACTTTGCCCTGTGGAAAGCCAGTAAGCCGGGAGAGCCGTGGTGGGAGAGCCCATGGGGCCAAGGACGCCCAGGATGGCACATCGAGTGCTCGGCGATGTGCAGCAAGTATCTCGGCCAACCCTTTGATATTCACGGAGGAGGCTCTGATTTAATCTTTCCTCACCATGAGAACGAAATTGCCCAGTCCGAGGGCGCAAAGAACTGTATCTTGGCTCGCTACTGGCTCCATAACGGAATGGTGACAGTCGAGCAAGAAAAGATGTCCAAGTCGCTGGGCAACTTCATGACTATTAGTGAAGCGCTGACCAAAGTCACCCCCGAGGTGTTGCGCCTGATCTTACTCTCCACCCATTACCGCATGCCCTTGGATTTCTCTGCCCAGAAAATGGAGGAAGCGGAGAAAGGGCTGACTCGTATCTATGAGACTTTAGCCCGAGTCGATACGGCGTTGCGTAGCGATTCTCCGGGCGCTCCAAATGCATCAACTGACACTTCTCCGACTCCGAACTCCGAACTCCGAACGAGTTTCCGTGAGGCCATGGATGATGATTGCAACACCGCGCGTGTACTTGGTGTGGTGTTCGAGAGCATCCGCGAGATGAACCGTACACTCGACGCCGGCCACACCGCTGGTCTGCTGGACTTACGGCAAGAGCTGACGACCATTGGGTCGGTTTTGGGGATTATGAACGAAATACCGGACCAATTCCTCGCAGATCAGAAACGACGCGGGCTGGAGCAAACCCAACTCACTCCTGAAGCGATCGAGCAGCTTATTGCTGACCGCGCAGCCGCCCGTAAAGCGCGGGACTTCAAGCGCGCCGATGCCATTCGGGTGCAGCTTGAAGAACAAGGAGTGACCCTAAAAGACAGTCCGACCGGGACCACCTGGAAGATAGAGAATCGGCGGTGACCCTCTGAAACGCTCCCCTCCTTCTCCTCGCCGACGTCCGCAGCGTGCCGCTCCTCGTCCTCGGACCAGTTGGACCAAACGCTTCGTTTACTGGTTGTGTGCTCCGGTCTTTGGCTTTTATGTGCTCTGTTTGCTTTCACTCTTGTACGTGAAATGGTACCCACCGCTGTCTACGAGTGTGCAGATGCAGCGTCGCTTCGAAGCGCTTTTAGCGGGGGAACCGTATACGAAACGCTATACCTTCGTCCCTCTCCGTGGGATGTCTGAGCAACTCGTCCATGCCGTGGTGGCTTCCGAGGACGCGCGTTTCTTCGAGCACCAAGGGATTGATTGGGTCGAGGTCGAGACCGTGGTGGACGACGCGTGGCGACAGGGTCACCTCAGTCGTGGCGGGTCAACCATCACCCAACAACTCGTCAAAAACCTTTTTTTGACAACTTATCGCTCGGTTCTGCGTAAAACACTCGAATTTACTTTAGCACCACTAGCCGAACGAGTACTCTCGAAGAAGCGCATTCTTGAGCTATATCTGAATGTCGTAGAGTGGGGTCCTGGCGTGTATGGAGCCGAAGCGGCCGCCGAGTTCCATTATGGTGTTTCGGCCAACCACCTCAGCCGTGAACAAGCTGCGCGCTTGACCGCGTGTCTGCCTGCCCCGCAGGAACGCCTTCCCGACGAGATGGATGGCCGCAGTGCGCGCATCCTTGAGCGCATGCGCAGCATGGGGTGGTGATACCAATTCTTTTTTGGGCGGCTGGAGCAGGTGGCAAATGGATTTACCACGGCTGGAAAGACTGGTGTGCCGCGGGCAGCTGGCTGCCCATGTCCGACTCCGCACTGGCGGACCAAGCTGCCAGTGGCACTCACCTCTCACCTTGGTAAACGCAGTTGAAATTTGCTTTAGGGCGAATTACCTTTGCATGTACGGAGAAGAAATGTCTGGAGTGCGCAAGCCGTGCTTGCGCCTTGAGAAGCCCGCAGCCATGCTACGGACGAAGCGCGGCTTCGCCAGGGAAAAGCGGGAGCGTGGCTCCCGCACTCCAAAGCAGAATTTCCGTGCACCCAAGGGTAAAGCGTATAGGTTCTGGTGGCGCAGCCGACTCGGCTGCGCAGAGTCAGCGTTGTCGATGCGACCCACCGGGCGCCCTTAGAGGGCACGGCAGCGCCGTGCCCCTACATTTCTGAGAGTTTCATCGGCCGGTGCAAACACGGTAAAGAACCGTTGCTGCACTCTGCACCGCTCAGCTTCGCTCGGCTGGAAAAGAAGGGTCACACCGACAGAAGCAAAGCCATTCAGTACAAAGGCGGCCAGGCCAACATCAAGTATCCCTATATGCTCCCAACCAGCCAGCACCATCGCGCCGAGACTTAAGGTGCCAACCGCCAGTCCGGCCAGCGCGGCCGCGCGTGAGAAACGCGGCCAGTATAAACCCAGAATCAACGGCAGGTAGAGCTGCATGAGGAATTCAAATTTGATGACGGTGAGCTGCCATAGGGTAGTAATGGGATGCAAAGAGAGGGCAGTGACGAGAAGTAAGATCAAGACCGTGAACACACGACCAGCCGTGGCAATCTCATCTTCGCTTGCATGCGGTCTGACCCAATGACGGTACAAGTCATGGGTGACCATCGAAGAGAGGGTGAGAAGGACACCAGCCGCGGTCGACATGATGGCTGCCGCGGCTCCCAAAAACACTAAGATCGCCAGCCAATACATGTTCTCAGCCTGTTGTCCGAGCAGCAAAGCCAACACTTGGTCAGCCTCGATCGCTTGCAAGTCCTGGAGCCGAATAATACCTACCAGGCCGATCAAAACCACGCTCAGCATGATGATGAAGTAGTTGGGAATCATCATGGTTAATCCGCGGCGCAGATCCTGTTCGCTCCTGGCCGCATAAGCGCTCTGGATAATTTGTGGGTACATTGACCCGCCCATACCAAAAACTAAGGCGAAGAGCAGATAGGAGCGGGTGAGAGTAGTAACTGAGGCCGGTACAGTCACTTTTTCCGGCGCTACAGAAACAGCCTGACGGATGGCCGTAGCCAATCCTCCTTCCGAGTGAACTAAGATGACTGCGGCGACGACGATAGCAAGCCAGAGTAGTGCCCCTTGCAAGACCTCAGCCCAGACGACTCCACGCCAGCCACTCAACAAGACGTAGATGAGCATAACCGCGAAAATATAGATCACACCGGTAGCAAACGAGTAGCGGCCGCCGGTGAAGCCGACGAACGCATGACCCATCGCTGTCGTCTGGATCATGAGGTAGGGAATGGCGGTGAGAATAAGAAAGAAAGCAGTCCAGTAACGGAGCAGACGGCTGTCAAAGCGATCGGCATAGAAGTCGGAGGGGGTAAGATAATCGTATTTTTTGGAAAGGACGTAGAGGCGTGGAGCGTAAGAGATAAAACCAAGAGTGATGGCAATGGTGAACGGAATCAGGGTGATGGCCATCAGCCCGACCCGATACGCTTGGCCAGGCAAACCGAAGAACGTGTTGCCGCTGAACTTGGTGGCCAGCATGGCAAAAAAGAGAACGAGAGCGCCGGTGCTTTTGCCTCCTAAGAAGTAATCTCGCGCATTCCAGGTTTCACCAGAACGATACGCGCAGTAACCGATCAGAATATTGCTAAGCAGATAAATGGAGAGGATGACCAGAGCGTCAAAACCAAGACCGGCCGCCGAGGTCACGGACGTTCCTCTTCATCGAGAATGGTTGCGGCCAGCCGCCATTGGCGCACAACGACGTACATGGTGAAGCCGGTCAGCACGAGAGAGGCGAGGAGGACGGTGAGAAACCACAGCGGGATGCCGAAAACGAGCGGCTCATAGGTCCCGGCAAAAAAGTAGGGAACGCAAAGGAAAATCAGAACCGCAATCGTCGTCCAGATCCACAGTCGGGAGGGTTCTTTGGGGAGCATAGGGGCTGGCGGCTACTAAGGTGCTAGGAGGTGTGCTGATCTCTTTGTAGGGGCGAAGCGGTGCTTCGCCCTTCGGTGGGCTTCTCTGAAGCTCACTCGTATTTCCGCAGCTCCAGACGAGCGATTTGGTTGCGGTGGACTTCGTCCGGACCGTCGGCAAAACGTAGCGCCCGGGCCTGAGCAAAGGCATGGGCAAGACCGAAGTCCTCGGCTACCGCACCACCACCGTGCACCTGCATCGCCCAGTCAATCACTTTGAGTGCCATATTTGGTGCCGCCACTTTAATCATGGCGATTTCCATTCGCGCCGCTTTGTTGCCCACTGTATCCATCATGTGAGCAGCTTTGAGGACTAACAGACGTGCCTGATCGATGAGAATCCGCGACTCAGCGATGCGCTCCTGGGTGACGGTACGCTCGGATATCGGTTTGCCAAAGGCAACTCGCGATGTGGCCCGGCGACACATCTTTTCCAGTGAGCGCTCGGCTTGGCCGATTAAGCGCATGCAGTGATGGATGCGGCCAGGACCAAGACGGCCTTGGGCAATCTCAAAACCCCGACCTTCACCAAGGATGAGATTTGCAGCCGGGACGCGCACATCCTTGAACTCCACCTCTGCATGCCCGTGCGGCGCGTCGTCGTAGCCGAACACCGAGAGCATACGCAAAACCTTGACGCCCGGCGTATCGCGCGGAATCAAGATCTGTGACTGCTGATGATATTTGTTGGGATTCTTTGGGTCACTTTTGCCCATGAAGATAAGGATCTTGCAACGCGGGTCACCCATGCCGGACGACCACCACTTGCGTCCATTGATCACATACGTGTCACCGTCGCGAACGATACTCGATTCGATGTTGGTTGCGTCAGAGGATGCAACTGCCGGCTCGGTCATGGCGAAGCAAGAGCGAATTTTGCCTTCGAGTAATGGGGTCAGCCACTGCTTCTTTTGTTCCGCCGTGCCGTAGCGGGCGATCACTTCCATGTTGCCGGTATCGGGAGCAGAACAGTTGAAGACCTCCGGGGCAATAAAGGACCGCCCCATGATTTCACAGAGTGGCGCGTATTCGAGGTTCGTGAGGCCAGCGCCATGTTCGCTCTCGGGCAGAAACAGATTCCACAAGCCGGCTTTCTTGGCCTTCGCCTTCAATTCTTCCATAACCGGCGGAATCTGCCAGCGATCGCCTTGTTGATTGAGCTGAGTGTGGTACGTCTCTTCGTTCGGATAGACCTGTTCATCCATGAAGCTTTGCACACGTTTCTGCAATTCCTTCACTTTAGGCGAATGATCGAATTCCATCGACTTACTCCTTTTCTCTACGAGATTGCCGTCGCGCCCGGTAGATTAGGAAATATCGCTAGTTAAGTCAAACAAGGAAGGGGCGTTGTCTGACGAAGGTAGACTAAGCGACCGAGGCTCTGTGCGGGTTAACCGGTAGCGAGAGGCAGCCAAATAATCGCCTACGATAAGTTAGTGAAAAAGGATTTTGCTATTATACCTCTAGTGTGTTACCTCACTTTGCCGTGAGGTAAGGTCAACTATTTTTCTCTCACTATGTCGCAAATGTCTTTAGAGGCTCTTCACCGTTTTCATACCTACTGCGCTCGTTTTCCTTCGGAGATCGTCGAGGCTGCCCTTGCGAAATACACGAAACCTGGCGATAGCGTGTTCGATCCGTTTTGTGGCAGTGGCACCACACTCGTTGTTTGTTTGGCTCAGCAACGCCACGTTGTTGGCAGTGATATCGACATCCTGGCGGGAATGCTCTCTGAGGTTAAAGCCACGCCACATGCGCCCAAACAGTACGCGACGTGGCGTGAGGAGTTCGTCGCCTTACTCACAAACGCTTTCAATGAGATTGCCCGGACGTGGAGCGCTAATTTCTCGCCGCGACCCGGAACAACGTGCTCACTCGGCTCATTAGAGCTTCATCTTCCACAGTTTCCAGAGTTGAACTACTGGTTCCCGCCTCAGCTAATTGTGGCGCTTGCAACCATTGCGGAAGTTGCCCGCCAATGCCATGACCGACACTATGAGCGTGTAGCCCTTATCAGTCTCTCGGCAGCAATCATTGCCAAATGGCCGAACACACTGAGTTATGCGATGGACGTCGACCACACACGGCCCCATCGCCGCGTGCAGCGCTTCACTCTAAATCGCATCCTCCAAACCTACCTGAGCCGCCTAGATCGCTCGCTGACCTGTTTGGGAACCCTCTACAACGTCTACCAAGAAGCTGGGGCATTCCATTCGCTGACGCACTCTTCTCACATCATCTATCCGCACGACGCTCGAGAGCCACTGCCCCTGATCTCGGACGAAAGCCAAGCGCTTGTGGTAACGTCGCCGCCATATTTTAATGCAGTAGACTACCCCCGAGCCCATCGCATGTCGCTGTGTTGGATGAACGGCTATGTGCCTGCCGACTTGACTAGCCGGCGGAATTATATTGGTCTCCGACATGCGGCAGAATTCCTTCCCGATGTATGGCTGCAAAGTCACCCTCAGATTTTACAACTACTTCCTACATCGATACTCAAGCATCACGCACTCGGGAAGAAGCTGTGTGCTTTTTTTGCTGACCTTGAAGCTGCCCTGCACCAGATTTGGCGCGTGCTCAAGCCGGGCGGACATGCCGTCTTTGTTATCGCAAACAATGTCATCAAAGGTGAACGGATCAAATCACATGCCGTGCTGACAGTATTGGCCAAAGCATTGGGATTCATCGAAATCGAAACTACTCCACGTCTCATTGCTACCTTACACCGTCGTTTTCCGGTCGGTCCTTTTGGATTCGATGGCCCAATGACACATGAGTATCTCGTTGTTCTCCGCAAGCCCAAGGTTGAATAAGCTCGCCTGGATGCACCTGTCTATATGTCTGCGTATCACGACCCCATCCACTTGCTAGCGCTTCATAGACAGCTACTGGCTGGAGATCGTGTCGCATCTGAAGAGGTCGCCAGTCTCCTCCTTGATCCTTTAACACAAGAGGTGTCCTCTCAGTTTCCTCACATGGATCGGGAGTTCATCTGGGATGGTGTCGTTGACGCTATTCTTGACTATTGCGCTCGACCCCACCAGTTCGACGAAAATCGCGGAGTTCCGCTCGATCGCTTCCTCCACCTGGCCTCCTGGCGAAATGTAGAGAATGTGCGTCGAAAAGAAAAACGGCGGAGAGCGCGAGAAGAAAAGGTAGGCCAGGATCCTACTGAAATTGCTGTCGCACTTGATTCTTCGGTGGGGAATATAGTTCAGAAAGAAGAAACTGCAAAACATTACCAGCAACAGGAGAAGCTGATGAGCGCCCTCTCGGACCCGAAGGACCAACAAATTCTGGCGTTACGTCTGCAGGGAGAGCGGAGAACGGGTGCATTCGCTCAAGTTCTGGACATCACTCACCTACCGATCAAGATGCAACGTCAGCAAGTCAAGCGGACTAAGGACCGTATTGATAAAACGCTCCGCCGTCACACGAGAGATGAAAAATGACGCTCTTCTCTAACGAGCACTTGCTTACCTATGCAGCACGCCGTACCCAGGTGCATCCTGGTTACTTGGGATGGGTACTAGCTCGGTACCAGGAGTGGGAAAACATCTCAGAACGTCGCCTTGCCGAACTCTTAGAGTGTCCGGACGATAACTTACCACATCTCAACTTTTGCTTACGGCCGCGCGCAGACCATTTTGCAGAAGACGTTAGGCAGATTAGCGCCAAATTCCATCTCGATGCTGGGAAGCTGGCCAGTGTTATTCGTCTAGTGGAATCTGTCGAGACTATAGCTTCTCAAGGGACTCAGATGGTTGCTACAGAGCCAGGTTTCCTTATGGCGGCCCGTGCACGAAAAAAGAAACGCCAGCGCCAGGATAAATAGAGGTCATGACGATACTTCCTTCAAGTCTTGAAAGGTTTGCGCGGGAGTTCTGGGCTGGGACCGGGCTCCAAGAGACGTTCCCCAGAGATATCGAGAAGGCGGTTGCCCTGAAGCTGCCGTTGGCCGTTGTTAAATTGCCACAACTCACCGTGAAGGCTGTCGGGCAATGGCTAGAACGGCAGGGTATTGTGCCTCCGCTCCCTCTCGATCCGCGTGACCTCCTCGGCTGCTTGGTCGCATATCGCGGGTACGGAATCATCTTTGTCTGTGGAGTTGACACGCCTGAAGAACAGCGACTGACGCTGGCGCATGAAGTCGCCCATTTTCTCGTAGATTACCTATGGCCGCGTCGGGAAATTATCCGGGCGCTTGGAACACCTATCTCTGAAGTGTTGGACGGCGTGCGAGCACCAACTGTGGTAGAGCGCGCCGCGGCCATTCTCTCTCATGTGCGGCTGGGCACGTACGTTCGCCTCATCCCTCGGCCGGGTAAAGATGAAGACACAGAGCCCTTTGTGGCTCAGGCTGAAAACCGAGCTGACCGGTTAGCACTAGAATTGATCGCCCCTTCAAAGCACATTCGTCACCTGCTACAAGACTTTTCTACTAACGAGACCATGATCCCCGAGAAGATTTGCAGCGCCCTCGCTGGGTATTTTGGCCTTCCCGTTTACGCCTTCGATGGCGTTGCCAGACAAGTGAATCATCAACCTCGCCCTATCTCATTCCTTGCCGATGTGAAGACGGCACTCAGGAGGCGACCGTGAGCGGCAATATTCTCAAGAGCAACAAGAGTGCACCCGAACCACAGGCCACCGAACCGCCGATTACGGACAGTGCTCCCGTGCCGCCAGGGTCGCTGGCTCCGCCCGAGTTGATCGATACGGAGGACTTCTGCAGCAGCTATGGAGAGCCGTTGGAACGGACACTCGATCTGGAAACGTGGGAACGGGGTGAGAATCTTCTCAGTGTTTTCGCGCGTCTCGAGCAGGAGATCGACCAGGCATTGGAACGGGAGGATGATCTTTGCCGGAACATTCGACGAGAGGTGCTCCCAACCATCGCCGCCCGTCCCCATGCCCCACGCGGTGCCGGCGTCTATCACGCTAGCATTGCGGACCTGAAAACCACGCAGGACAACGTCTTGTTCAACGGCGCGGTCGAGGCGTGCGACGGAACTTACGTTGAGCACGACACGCTGCCACTCTCGATTACCCAGATTGGTGTTTGCTTGGTATCATACGCCGGTGAGCAAGGAACCTGGGTTCAACGGCTGTTTCGGCGGGACTTGCGCGTGCGCGGGATGGACCCGGTCGCGGAGGCGCTGGCCGTCCTGGAGAAGCGCGCTGAACGCTCCGGACTTGGGCAGTCCGGCAAACGCGATCAACTCAGTGAACTGGGGCGCCGGGGAATCATGGCCTACGCCGAACGCGCTGTCTTATTGAAAAGATCACAGGCCCCCTGGCGCATGGGGCACGGCAATCCCGCACCATACGAGTTACTCACCGGGTCCGGCAGCATGGAGCTGCTCCTCGCTGGTTTGGAGCTACTCAGCGAACTGATTCTGGGACATAAACGTTTCGTCTATGTCCCCAGTGCCCCCAACGAAAGACTATTTTCAACCATCGGCTATGCCCTGCGCCCACTGGAGTTTGCCGTCATTGATACGATGGAGGACCGCATGGGGCCGATTATCGCTGACGGCCATTTGCGCGGCGCCTATAGAGAACGCGCGGAAGAGTTTTATCATCAGACTGCCCCGCATATTCTCATCGGTGTCTACCGGACGACGAGCACTGCGCCGCCGCAGATTTTTTATGCCCATGCCGACTTTGTGCAAGAGGCCGCGCTGATCGCCATGGCTGACAGTGTGCTCCAGGAACATCGTGGGTTTCCTATGCTCATCGACCTCGCGGACACTGTGTGTCGTAGCACATGTGGGGCCGAGGCGTTCACTGCCACCGTCCAGTCAGTCTACGCCCGTCAAGGGCGCCCCTTCCGTTACCTGGCCGAACGCGCCACCCGACCTTAGCGTGCGTGTCGCACTTGCTGTGTTGGTGGGGAATACTAAGGGAAAGGAAACCATTTCATGGCAGACATATCACACCAAGCGACCAACAAGAGTGTGCTCGATTCTATACCGCAACCTGAATTCTCCCCGCGTCCAGTTTCGACCGCTACCCGGAAGAGCGTCGATGCGGTAGCAGAAGAAGTAGGTGGCGCGTATCACCCTTTGCCTGCCACTGAGGGGGCTGTAGCATTCACGCACTTCGACACGCCGGCCAGTGAAGATAATGCAGTGACGATCTTACTCACGAAAGAAAACATGGATCGATTGCCGTCGCAGACCTTGGTGCGGATCATCAGCTTAACAGACGACGGCGCAACGGATCGCGCGTACATCGGCGCAGTCGTCGCCGGGCCGTTCGCTGAGCCCGACGGTCTGCGAGCGGATTCACCGATTGTCGTGACCACGACGGTGCAAGGACGCATCTTCTTGCCACGTTATCATGGTCGCGCCTCGGTACAAATTCTCGGCGAAGAAATTGACACGCAACTCATTCCGCCGCGCTACCGTCCACGGCCTAATAGCCCGGTTTTTCCTCTGACTGCCGAGGAAACCGCGCGGATACTGAAAGTGAGCGGCAACGCACGTCTGGGTATTGTAGTGGGTCAGGAAGAGATCCGTGAGAGTATCCCCACCGATAAGAAGTCCGTGCTACCTCGGCACCTAGGCATTCTCGGCACGACCGGCGGCGGCAAATCGACCACCGTGTCCGCTCTCGTGCATCAACTGCAACAGGCCGGGGTCGCCACCATTCTCATCGACATCGAAGGAGAATACACGGAGATGGACTTGCCCACTGACGATCCGCCGATGCTCGCGGCGTTGGAGCGACGCGGTCTCCATCCTGCTGGCACCAAGAACTTGCGCATTTTCCACCTCGTCGGTCGGGAGACCAGCCGTGAAGCCGCCGGTGGCTTCGTCAAACCTTTCTGTTTGCGATTCTCCGATCTATCGCCTTACGCCGTGATGGAGATTCTTGATCTTCCCCCTGCGCAGCAAGAGCGATTCTTGAAAGCTTACGATACGCTGAAACTCGTCCTGAAAGACCTGAACATCTTTCCCCAGAGGGGGGAAGAGCGCTTAGCGCTGGAGGTTGATGAACTGGAGACCGGCACCCCGCGTATGACGTTGCTGCACTTGATTGACGTAGCCGGAGTCTTTGCCGAGATGGCTGCCAACGCCAAAGAGGAAAGAGGAAAAACAAAAGGACACGAATTCGATGAGTCCTTGCGAGCTTTCGCTCTGGTCTCTCCTGAGCTTCGCGGCAAGGAGCAGTACATTAAACAGCGAGCGGCAGCGACCCCGATGTTGGGGAACGCCATTAGTTGGCGCGGCCTGTTGGGCAAACTGTGGCGGGTGCAGCGGCTGCAAGTATTCGATAATCCCAAAGCGCCCAGACTTGATCACGCGAGTTTGCTGCAACCGGGGAATGTATCGGTGGTCGATCTTTCCGACACCGACTCACCACAAGTGAATAACCTGGTCATCGCTGATCTGCTGCGTGGGGTGCAAAAACAGCAAGAGGAACTTTGCCACAAAGCGGAAGCAGAACAGCGACGACCAACACCGGTGGTTGTTATCATCGAGGAAGCGCACGAGTTTCTTTCCGCTCAGCGTGTTCAGCAGATGCCGGTGCTATTCCAGCAAGTGGCCAAAATTGCCAAACGCGGGCGCAAGCGTTGGCTAGGACTGGTCTTCGTTACGCAACTGCCCCAACACTTGCCGGACGAAGTGCTCGGCCTCATTAACAATGTGATATTGCACAAAATCGCTGACAGCTCAGTAGTAGATCGTTTGCGCAAGTCTCTGAGTGGCATCGACAAGGGACAGTGGGGCATGATTCCGGGACTCGCGCCCGGTCAGGCTCTGGTTTCCCTAACCAGCTTGACGCGCCCGCTATTAGTGGCTATCGATCCCGCGCCCTGCAAACTCAGACTGGTGGAGTAGCCCGATGACTCCTGCCACAGTCCAGACTGACCTCATTCCCGTCCGTGCACTGAACCAGGTGTCATACTGCCCGCGCCTATACTGGCTGCAGTACGTCGAAGGGTTGATGACTATCAATGAGTACGTCGAGGATGGTACCGTCAAACACCGTCGTGTCAATGATCCGAAAACTGCTGGCCGACCGCGTAGCGAACGTGATGTGATCCATACGCGCAGTGTGTCCCTTGCCTCTGAACGCCTGGGCCTTAGTGGCAAGCTGGATCTCGTCGAAGAAAAGGGGCAAGCCGTGTATCCGGTCGAGTACAAACGCTCGCCGGCGCCGACTGGCGAACGCAGCCAACCGAGTTATTGGGAGAATGATGCATTACAGCTTTGCGCTCAAGGGTTGCTCTTGGAAGAACACCTGGGACAACCAGTGTCTTCTGCGGTGCTGTATTACATTGGCTCAAAAACCCGTGTTCGCGTGCCACTCGATGCGGACCTCCGTCAGAAGACCCATGATGCTATTGCCCACATCCGCGCTATCGCCGCCGCCGAACACGCGCCGCCACCACTGCCCCCTGAGCTGGCCTACCGTTGCAACGGCTGTTCTCTTCTCACTATCTGTCAGCCCGAAGAAACACGCTTTCTGCGGGCAGCTGGAGAGACCGTCACACAAAAGGCCGGATCCACGACCATTGCCCGCGTCTTACCGGAATTAGATGATGGTGCCGTGCTCTATTTGCAAGAACAAGGTGCGCGCGTCGGCAAGAGCAGCGAGCACCTGATCGTGACCTTGAACAGACAGGAACTCACCCGCATCCCACTAGCGGCGGTGCGGCAGGTGGTGCTCTTCGGCAATGTGCAAATCTCGACCCAGGCGTTGGAAACGTTACTGCAGCGGGAAATCCCCACCGTGTTGCTGACCCGCTACGGCCGTTTTCTCGGGGCGGTGATGCCTGCACCTTCCAAGAACATCGTGTTACGAGTCCAGCAGTACCGTGCTTTTGCCGATCCAACCAAAGCGCTCGCCTTAGCCAAGGCGGCTGTCAAAGCCAAGATTACCAACCAGCGAGCACTGCTCATGCGCTCTTTACGCGCAAGAGCAGTAGATGATGAGGAGCCGCTCCGTGGCAGTGATGACCCTGCCGCTGTTGAAATGGCACGTATGGTAGCTCGTCTTGATGACGCTCCGGATACAGACGTCTTGCTCGGATTAGAAGGACAGGCGGCTAGCGTCTACTTCGGTGCGTTTAGCCGCCTGCTACACGCAACCGTATCAGGGAGCGGGTTCGACTTTCGCACTCGCAACCGTCGACCGCCACGCGACCCGGTGAACGCACTCTTGTCTTTCGGCTACGCGATGCTGGCCAAAGATGCCTTTTCGGCGGTACTGACAGTAGGATTCGATCCCTACCTCGGCTTCTATCACGGCGGCAAGCATGGTCGGCCCTCATTGGCACTGGACCTGATGGAAGAGTTTCGCGCCGTCATTGCTGACTCGGTGACACTGACGTTAGTCAACAACGGCATGCTCACCACTGCCGACTTTGTCGAATGGGGCGGTGCGTGTCAACTGACCGATGCTGGACGCCGCGTATTTTTTGAGGTCTACGAACGTCGTAAGGCAACCGTAGTCACTCACCCATTGTTTGGCTACAAGATGAGTTACGGTCGCATGCTGGAAGTGCAAGCGCGCCTGTTAGCGGCGTATATTCGTGGTGACGTGCCAGCGTATCAGGGGTTCACTGTGCGTTAGGGAAAAAAAGTCAAGTATATTTTACGGAGAAGATGTGTTGAAGAGTCATTCCCGCGAAGGCGGGAATCCAGAATTTGCTACAAGCCTTTGCCAGAGAGAGGATTGATGGAAACCCACATCGTCGCCTATGACATTCGCCACCCCAAGCGTCTGCGACGGGTGGCCAAGACCTGCCAGGATTTCGGCGGCCGTCGGCAACTTTCTGTTTTCCTGTGCCGCATTTCTGCGCCGGATCTGGTGCGCTTAAAGGCACGGCTGGAAGAGATCATCGACCCTATGCAAGATCAGGTGATCTTCATGCGACTGTGCGCCAACTGCGCGGTGCAGATTGAGGCGCTGGGACTGCCGACCGCAGCCCACGACGCGCAGGATGTGGTGATTGTGAGTTGACTCGGAGTTTCTCTCCTATCCATGTACGAATCATCAATCCGTTCATCCTGAGCGTAGCGCAGCGAAGTCGAAGGAGGTATTCCGCGGAATACTATAGACAATGCAAGAGGAAAGAATTATGGACTTCGACACATTATTCAATCAAGCAACTGGAAACGCTCCTTTTCCCTATCAGCGTGTATTCGCGACAGGAGAAACACTTCCACAATTAATCAACGTACCAACTGGTGCTGGAAAGACCGCAACTATCATTCTTGGCTGGCTCTGGCGTCGATGTTTCGCTGACGAGGCCATGCGGAAAGCAACGCCTCGTCGTCTGGTCTACTGCCTGCCTATGCGGGTCTTGGTTGAGCAGACTGTGGAAGCTGCGGAGCGATGGCTCAGCAATCTGCTTCTTCAAGACAAAATCCACGTACATATCCTTATGGGCGGTGAAGAAGCTGAAGACTGGGATGTGCATCCCGAACGCGACGCCATTCTCATCGGCACCCAAGACATGCTTCTCTCCCGCGCGCTCAATCGTGGTTACGGCATGAGCCGTTACCGCTGGCCCATGCACTTTGGTCTGCTCAACAATGACTGCCTATGGGTGCTCGACGAAATTCAACTCATGGGGAGCGGCTTGGCGACAACAACTCAATTACAGGCGTTTCGAGAGAAACTCGGCGTTTGGGGTCCAGTCCAAACAATTTGGATGTCCGCTACATTGCAACCAGACTGGCTCAAGACAGTGGATTTCAAGAACAAAGTCCTTAGTCTTTCATGCCTGACGCTTAAGGACAGAGACAGAGAGAACAAGCGACTCGAAGAACGCCTACAGGCGAAGAAACCTATTCTGAAGGCAGACGTTTCCGCAGAAGACACAGTGAAACTTGTGGAATGTATTCGGAGTGAGCATCAGAGGAGAAAAGGCCTTACTCTTGTTGTGATCAACACTGTGGACCGGGCGCGAGATCTCTACGACGCCCTACGTAAAGCTGATGGACGATCTACAAAAAAGAAAGGACAGAAGGAGAGGGCAACAACCGACAAAGCTGCTCCTAACGTCTCGGAACCCGAAGCGCTCTTGCTCTACTCCCGTTTCCGTCCTGTCGAACGCCAAGTTCAGATGCAACATCTTCGCTCGCCGGTTCCCGAAACAGGACGCATTGTGGTTGCAACTCAAGTCATCGAAGCGGGAGTGGATATTTCCGCGAAGACCCTTTTCACTGAGCTTGCTCCCTGGCCCAGCCTCGTGCAGCGTTTTGGGCGCTGTAATCGCTTCGGGGAGTACGGCGATGCTCAAGTTTTCTGGATTGACGTGCCTACTGGCAAAAAAAGCCAAGCTCTCCCATATGACGACAAGGAGTTAGGTGCTGCTCGGAACACGCTAGAAAGCCTGGACCCTCCTGACGTTGGTCTGTCCTCGTTAGAAAAGTACTCTAAAAAAGAAAACCTATTTCCCTACGATCCTATTCATGTCGTTCGGCAGCATGATTTACATGGATTATTTTCGACTGAACCTGACCTCGCCGGTGGGTTCACCGATATTTCCGCATTTGTCCGTGACCGAGAACGTAACGCTGATGTATACGTCTTTTGGCGACAGTTTGAAGGAAACAAACCTGGTCAAGACCAGCCCTTGATCGATCGTGATGAGTTGTGTCCCGTTCCATTCTATGACCTCCAATCTTTCCTTGGAGACAAGGATAATGCCTGGGAATGGAATGGTGAAACTGCGGAGTGGGAAAGGCGGCGAGCCAAAGATATTCGTCCAGGAATGACGCTGCTCCTGCATGTCGATCAGGGTGGGTACCACAAAGAGTCAGGCTGGACAGGGCGTTTACACGACAAGCCTTCTATTTACGAAGTGGGAGAAGAGGAGCAAGAGGGGCTGAAGAGCGAACCTGCAAGCCAAGCTGGTTGGCTATCGGTACCTAACCATCTGAGAGACGTCGAGGCCGAAGCAGGTCAGGCGGTCAAAGAACTAAACCTTCACAACTCGCCCGAGGGGAAAGCCGTAGTGCAAGCTGCACGCTGGCACGATGTCGGTAAATGTCATGAACGATGGCAAGACCCAATAAAAGAACATGCCCCGGAAGGAGAATGTGGTCCTTGGGCAAAGTTTCGGGGTGTGAGAAGTTTCCGTCCTGGTCTCCGTCACGAGGCGGCCAGCGCATTGGCCGCGTGGCAACGGTGGCGAGAGAAGCATGATGGATGGACAGCACTTGCTGTATATCTTGTGGCTGCTCATCACGGCAAGGTTCGCACAGTGCTACGAAGCACGGACTCGGGCAATGATGTGTTTGGCATCAAACCAGGAGATGTACTTCCTTCGTTGCCCGGTTGGCTCTCGGCTGAACTTCAGGTGGACCTCAAGCCTAAAACATTCGGGGCAGTCGGAACGTGGGATGACGCCCAGAATACTTTCACGCTTGCTGCGCCGAGTTGGGTGAGTATGGTCGCTGAACTGCTCGGACCAGAACTCCCAGGGGATCCTGTACCCTGCGGGGCGATTCCACAAGGTGAGCCGCGCAGCCTTGGCCCTTTTCTCCTAGCATTTCTTGAAACATTGGTGCGCGTGGCAGATGCACGCGCCAGCCGGACTCCAGGAAAGAGAAAAAATGCATGAGCGCGATCCTCAACGTTCTCCATTGTGAAGGTATTCGCCCAGATAATTTGGGTCACTACCTGGCTGGGTTGGGGCTTCTTGCCGCCACATCACGGAAATGGCCGGGTATCAGGGGATGCTGGCAGCAAGGTCATTTCGTGCTGTTAGGTCAAGATCTTGATTCCGCACAGGTGGAACAATTTCTCCTGGAAGAGTGGCGACAAACAGAATATCAGCGATGGTGGGGTGAAAGGCAAAAAGCAGACACGAAAGCCAAATCAGATCGCCAGATCCGGTACGCCCGGAGCAGAGAAGACAGCTCAAAAGTACGCCTGCTTGATTGCCATATTGTCGGGAGTGGGCGTAACCAATTCAACCCAGTTTTGGGGACTGGTGGAAACATAGGCAAGCGCGACCTCGCAAAAGTCTTCAAGGACGCTCAGGCACTGATAAAGGACCGTCGTGCAGCTAATGTCCTGAGTTGGCTTCGCTCTACTCTTTTCGGAAATTCGGTGGAGTCGTTGCCCAACCTTAATTCTGCGGGAACCTGGTTTGTCTATGCCAACAAAACCTTCAATAGCGGGCAAGACTGGTACCGTGAGGGACACATCTCACCGTGGTCGTTCTTGCTCGCCCTCGAAGGTGCGCTGCTGCTTATTGGAGGTGTCGGGCGTCGGCTGGGGTCTCGTGCGCGCCCCTATGCTGTTTTCCCGTTTGTCACAGACAGACCTTCGCCTACTTCAAGTGACGAAGTTGGTCTTGCCAGGGCTGAATTTTGGGCACCGCTGTGGGTACAGCCTGCCAATTTGGCGGAAATCCGTATCTTGCTGCAACGCGGCTTGGCACGTATCGGTCAGCGTGTCGCTCAAGCACCTCACGAATTTGCTATTGCTGCTTTAGCTGCTGGTGTTGATGCTGGTATCGAGACTTTTGTACGATTCGTTCTGCGCCAGACTACGAGCAGCCAAGTATATGAGGCCCTGCCACGCGAGAGAGTCAAAGTCAGGGAAGCGCGAAACCGTGAGTCCGATATGATCGTCCCTCTCTTGCCTTGGTTGGAACGGCTTCCTTACGAACCGCGCGATAGCAAGCAGAAAGGAAAGTTTAAGGGACTACGTGGTCCTCTCGGAGAGGCCATCATCCGAGTATCCGAGCGACCGGATGAACCAGAGTCGTGGCAATATCTGCTTCTCGGTCTGGCTGAGGTGCAGAGCCGTGTTGACCGCAACAAGGAATTGCGTGGGCGGCTGCAAGCGCTGCCTTTCCTGGACCCAGCTTGGTTTGAAAAAGCCTGGCCATCCCCTCCTGACGAGATACTCATAGCGCGTGCTATCGCTTCAGTTGGGATGGGCACTGAGCAACCACTACAGGTTAATATCTACGGAGTGGAAACAGATGGGAGAGGTTCTACGTTGCTTTTGAGCGACCCACGCCCACAGAGAGTAGTCTGGCACTCTGGTGCCCCACTGCGTGTGATGGCGGATGTCCTGGAGCGTCGGCTCATCGACACCGATGCCATAGCATCCCTACCTCTAGATGGCTCCTGTTTCTGTGAGGTAAATACAGTAGCAGCTTTCCTAGCTGGCTCTCTGGATTTTGAAGAAATCGTCCGATGGGTACCACCCTTATCACTTATTCGTTGGCGAGAGATCCGCGAACACTCAAGCAATGCCTCGGTCTCCGCTCCCCAGGACGGTGCCTACCTTCTGCATGCGCTGTTTCGCCCCTTGTTCCATCCCCTTAAAATCTTCATCAACGGAAGCCCCTTGTTCCCGGATAATCTGCACCCTCGGGCAGTAACTGCCCGGCGTCTCTTAAATTTGATTCGTGCTGAAGCCTGGGAGGAGGCTATCCGTTTGGCTCGAGATCGCTACCTCGCCGCTGGTCGTATGATCGTTACACCCCCGTCTGGGGTTCGCGTCAAGGGCGAGCACATAGCGGCTGCCCTTTTGATCCCTATGTCAAGTAGTGACGTCACTGCTGGCATCCGACGCTGGCTAGAACCAACCAAGAAAACTAACAGCTAGAAGAGGAGGACAAATGGCAAATCTTGCGCTCGAAAAGCTACTTCAGGAAGACGGTTCAACGTGTTTGATCATCAGGGCAAGTCTTGAACCTGTAGGCGGCGTCGCCCGATTCCAACCTGCAGGTTTTCCAGAAGTCGGTCACGTTTTATACGACGCGCCACGAGGAAGTAATGCTGTGGAGAAAGTCTGTATTATCGACAGCCCCGCAAGTATGGCGAACCATCTCGAAGCGGTATGTATGCCTGATGGTACTGACCTTCATCCAGACCTTGCTGGCTTGCCATACGTGATGTGTGTTACAGACCGGTCGTACACTCAGGGCGAAGATAAACTTACCCTCAACCCTCAAGATCCTCGCGACAAGGTGGTCGTCACTAGTCTAACAGAGGGGCACCGTATCGCTTCGGATTATTTTCTTGATGGCTTGATTGATCCTCAATGGAAAGAAGAGGAAAAAAAGAAAACCAAAAGGAAAGACGGCAAAGAACAAGAGAGCACGATTCCAGCCCATTGGGAGGGAGTAAAATTTCGGGACAGGCTCCGCAAGGACTTTGGCATTACCGAAATTAAAAAGGATAAGACGTATTTTGTTCATCCTGAGAATTGGTGGACGATCTACCAGACTATTTTTAGGTACGATCCCAACTCTTTGGTACATGGTGTCATGTTTGCCAAGGAGCAAATCAAAATTAGCCGTCTCTTGACTGCCCATCTAGAGGCATTCGGTGCGGCGCGTGTCGGTCGTTCTGGCGTCAAGTTCGACCGGCTTGGCAAAACAACCTCTGGACAGCCTATTTTTTCCGTTGATGAAGAAACGGCACGAGAGATCCGCGCGACCTTTATTCTCGACCTCGCTCTCCTTCGGTCGTACGGTCATGGGGATAAAGGGCTCAATGAAACACAGAAACGGTTGCTATTAGAATTAGCGCTCTGGAAGGTCCAACGGCTCCTCAAGCAACCATTCCGCTACCGCACTCAATGTCATCTTGCCTGCACGCATATTGAGATCAAGACGGAGAAGGAAACTTTGCAGGACTGCTTCCCTACTCTTAATGTCAAGACGCTGCTCGCTCAGTGTGATTTCAAGCAATCGACTATCAGCGTGTATTATCCTGCAAGCGACCTCTTCACGTTTGGGAAGGGAGAAGAGCAAAATGCGGGGGCTTCGGGCGACACTGAAGACGAGGAACCACGGGAGGACTGACATGGAGCTAGTGATTGAGCAACGACTTCCCCTAGGTCGGTTCCATGCGACTCGCTGGAATCAGAATCCCTTCGAGGATTCCTACGGTGAGTGGCCTCCTTCACCTTGGCGATTGTTACGTGCTCTTGCGGCACGCTGGTTTCAGTATAACCGGGAAACTGGCGATCGAGAGGAACAGCTTCGCGATACACTTCTTCAAGCTTTGGCTCACTCCTTGCCTGCTTTCTGTTTGCCAGAGCTTTCTTGGCGCGGTCTAGCCTTAAGACAGTACCAACCTACTGCCCTCGAAGATCAGCACCAGTATAAGAAAGATCCCAAAACTAAAAAGCAGGTTTTAGACTACAAGTATAAGGAGGTCGGCAGAACTCTGGTCGCCGACCACTATCGTGTCCTGCCGTCGGAGGAATCGATTTACTGGTATTGGCAGGATCTTTCCTTGTCGAACCCTCAGACGGAGTTATTAGATAGACTGCTCGATCGTATCCTCTACTTTGGTCGTGCTGAAACTTTCTGTCATATGCGTCGGCTTGATGTTCTACCTGACGGCATTCAACCTAATACAACTTTCAAGGAAAAGGATGCAGGAGGGATGATGCCTGTTCTCGTTCCATTACCACGCCAAGAGTTGAACCTTAAATCACTTCTGGCTGCGACTGATAGTGATACTCTGAAAGGCAGACCTATCCCGCCAGGAACTGCGTGGTACTACGCTGCTCTTCCTCAGCGGCCGGCCGTTACTCGTGGGATTCAATATACTCCACGTTTTCCGGATGATTTGAACTGCATCCAGTTCGCTGTAGGAGGGCGTGTGTACCCACCACTAGCCCGGTGGGTTAAAGTGACCGAACGCTTTCGTGGACGTGTACTCAAGCAGTTAAGCGTTCAGATCACCGGTCATCATCGAACCCACTACAACGTCTTAACGTCTGAGCAGAAAGAAGAGCTTGCTTTACTCGCGGGAAAGGATGCGCAAGGACATCCTATTCAGGGACACCAACACGCATTTTTCGCACTTTGGCCGAGCGATACTGGTATTCCGGACCGCCTTGTGGTGTGGCGACGACAACCCTTTACCTCGCAAGAAATCCAAGCGTTGCTCGCTGCTTCAGAACATCCCATTTCATGGGCAAACGGTGCACCTGACTGGTCTGTCCGCTTGGTTCCTCTTCCGTTCGAAACATCTCTACCTCGTGGGCTTACCTCCGAAGCGCGTATATGGCAAAGTGCAGTGCCATTCGTTCCACCATCAGGTCGGCACCGCTTTCGGAAGAATGGCCGCCCTCGACCTGGAGAAACCCCCGCGCAACTTCTTGGTAGATTACTCCAGGCAGATGGGAAGCCGTTGCCCAGCAAGGTTATGGTATTCGACAACCAAGAGGGGGTAGCATGGGTAAGTCTTCATGAGACACGGGAACAGCGGCGACAGCGAGCAGAATTGCGTACTCCCCGAGTTCGGCCGGGATATTGGTTGCAAATTGAGTTCAAAGAGCCGATTAGCGGACCGCTGATTCTCGGTGACTCTTGCCACTTTGGGCTGGGGTTGTTTGTGCCTGTTCAGGCTTGAAGACTATAAAGCCATGATTAGACGACTCGAAAGCCCGAGGCGTAAGTGTATAGTGACAAGGTACCAATGAAAACGAAGGTAAAGAACATGGAAACCAAGGCTATTACTATTCGTGTCAGCCCTGAAGCCGCGTCTGCTTATGAGACAGCGCCTGCCGAACAACGGCGTAAGCTCGATGCCTTGCTCAGCCTGAAACTTGCTGAAGTGATGCGAACGAAACGCCCCTTAGAAGCCATCATGAGCGAGATGAGCCGCAAAGCCCAGGAGCGTGGTTTGACGCCAGAGATTCTGGAATCCATTTTGGCGGAATAGTTATCGTGATGGTAGCGAAGTTTTTAGCGGCTATGAGTGGAGAGGAAGAGGTCTAATCACGGACGCTGGACATTGACCGGCATTTCTGTAAGCTCTTTGACAAAATGATATACAGAGCCTTTCGTTGCAAATACTGCCGCGAGCGGCTCGGTGCTGACGATTCATAAGGAGCCGCTCGCAAGCAGTAGGGCCTTGTTTTTCAAGGATCTTCACTCCATGAGAGAGGTGCGATTGAAAAGTAGCGATGAAAGAAGCAAAGGTGCTCGCAAAGGTCCACTTAACCCGTTGTTATTTCAAGAGTTAGACGCGAGCCGTTTCCGCATCCATCAGTGATGCGGCCCCATTGAAGCCTCTTTGTGATTGCTCTCGCAATCTGTATCGATCTTGTTTCCGCATCCATCAGTGATGCGGCCCCATTGAAGCTGCTTTACAGTGGCCCCTATGCGGCAGGTGTTAATCAAGGTTTCCGCATCCATCAGTGATGCGGCCCCATTGAAGCTAGATATCCGCGCCGTAGCGAGACGCGCAGATTCCCGATCGTTTCCGCATCCATCAGTGATGCGGCCCCATTGAAGCTCTCAGGTAGGTCTCACGGAGAATATATAGGGAAATGTTTCCGCAT
>Ga0187894_10002321_pt1 | contig 22893 bp, 19 predicted proteins | sample GBC1701081metaG_FD_136650 | JGI IMG/M metagenome (GOLD analysis project Ga0187894, IMG submission 136650) | White microbial mat communities from a lava cave in the Kipuka Kanohina Cave System on the Island of Hawaii, USA - GBC170108-1 metaG ... | reverse complement strand
TGCGCTCGGCCTCGCGCCCATCGATGAAGTCGCAGGTGAGCAGGTAGTACTTGGCCTTGGCCATGCCGCAGAGGAGGGGCCAGATGATGGCGGCATGATCGCCGGCGGCGACGCCGAGCCGCGTGTGGCCGTCGGTGAGCCGCGCGGTCTCCGAGATGATGCTGACGTCGGCCAGCAGGGCGACCACGAGGCCCGCGCCGACGGCCACGCCGTTGATGGCGGAGACGACGGGCTTGTCGAGGTCGATCATGTTGTAGACGAGGTCGCTCGCCTCGCGCATCGTGCGCGCGCCGGCGTCGGGGTTGGTGGCGATCTCCTCGACCAGCTCGAGGTCGCCGCCCGCCGAGAACGCCTTGCCCGCGCCGGTCACCAGCGCGACTCGCGCGCGTGGATCGGCGTCGACCGTGCCCCAGACCTGCGTCAACTCCCAGTGCAGGCGCGCATTGGTCGCATTGAGCACCTCGGGTCGATTGATCGTGATGAGCAGCACACCGTTCGGCTGGAGGTCGAATGTGAGGTGCCGGTAGTCGCCGTAGTCCATTGGGGCCTCCCGCCCGCATCTTAGCGCGGCCCGAGACCGTGAGCGCGAGGTGCCGGACCGATGTGCGCCGGATCGCCATACGCGACCCTGCTATCATCGCTGCCTGGAGGTCGCCGTCGGCATCTGCCCTGCGCCGTGCCCCAGGCACATCTCACGAAGGGGAGGACTCTCATGGCTGATCGTGGCATCGAGGTCGTTCGCGCTCACCTCGCGAAGCTCCCGCCGCCGGAGTCGCTGACAGTGGCCGAGCGCCGAGCCCAGTACGAGCGCGCCGAAAAGGTGTTTCCGACCCCGCCCGAGGTGAAGGTGGAGCGTGTCACCGCGCCTGCGGCACCGGCGGAGTGGTTGCGCCCGCCGTCGGCGGTGGCAGGCCGTGTCGTGCTGTACCTCCATGGCGGCGGCTACGTGATCGGCTCGCCGCGCTCGCATCGCCACCTCGCTGCGGCCATCGCCAGCGCGGCGGGCGGAAGCGCGCTGCTCCTCGAGTACCGATTGGCGCCCGAGCATCCCTTCCCCGCCGCCGTCGACGACGCGGTGGCCGCGTACCGCTGGCTGCTCGACCAGGCGATCGCCCCCGGCCATGTGGTCGTGGCCGGAGATTCGGCGGGTGGCGGACTCACCGTCGCGACGCTCCTGGCGCTGAGGGGTGCGGGACTCCCGCTGCCCGCGGCGGGAGTCTGCATCTCTCCCTGGGTGGACCTCACCTGCAGCGGCGCGAGCTACGCGACCAAGGCGGCATCCGACCCGATCGTGAAGCGCGCGGGTGTCGCGGAGATGGGTCGCGCCTACCTCGGGACAACCGATCCGCGGACCCCGCTCGCGTCGCCGCTCTTCGCCGATCTCCGCGGCCTGCCGCCGCTCCTGATCCACGTCGGCAGCGAGGAGGTGCTGCTCGACGACTCGGTGCAGCTGGCAGCGCGCGCGCGCGCCGCCGGCGTGGACACGGCGCTCGAGGTATGGGACCGGATGATCCACGTGTGGCACTGGTTCCTGCCGATGCTCGACGAGGCGCAAGCAGCCGTAGAAGGTATCGGCCGCTTCACGCGAGCCAAAACGGCATAGGGTCCCCGAGTCAGCAGATCATTGGACCCGCGGCGCCGGGCGGGGCGGGGGCCCTCCCCGCAGGACCGTTGCTTCTGCGGCCCATCGAAGCCGAACACGAAGGATCTCGTGGCCCGTTGAGTGCCGGCCAACGCTCATGCGGCTCAGCGTGTCCCGCGGGGAGGGCCCCGCCCCGCCCGGCGCATTGTCGGCACGCCGCCGACTCTGCGGACGCGACTACAACGCTTCGATGTCGATCGTCACGTTGACCGCAGGTCGCCAGTCCCCGTAGCCGAGGAGGTCGGCGAGCGTGGCGCCAGGCACGACGGGCGCCGTGTAGTCCAGCAAGGCCCGGTAGAGCCCGGGCGGAGACACGAGCGCCACCTGCTCGGACTCGGCCGGGCGCGCGAGGAGCACGGTCTCCTCGCCGGCCGCGCTCGTGAGGGCGAGCCCGCGATCGGCCGTCCACGAGAACGCGTGGTCGCCCTCGCCGCCGGTCACTCGCTCGCGGAGCAGGCGGACCCTGCGCACGTCGGCGAGGAGCGGCGCGAGCGAGGGCCCCTCGTAGCTCCACCCCGGGCGGTCCGGCGGCCGCACGACGCCCGTGCTCCGATCCGGCGACATCGCGTAGACGATGCCGCGGCGCGCGGGCTCGAAGAACGAGCCCAGGTTCTCGGGCCGATAGCTCACCAGGGGCTCGAGGCGAAGCCGACACAGTTCGCCGCCGAAGGCGGGCACCACGAACGACGAGGCGCGCACCGCGCGGCCGTCGTCGCGCACGATGAACAGGCTCGAGGCGTGGAGGCCCGGCTCGAGATCCGAGGCGAAGCCGGGACCCGGTACGTACAGGAGATCTTTCCAGCGCCCGCAGAGCCCCGCCGCGCGGCGACGCTCGGGCTCGGGCAGGGACAGGTCGAGCGAGCGGATCAATGCCCCCGGCCGGCCCGCGGGCGAGGGCCGCTCGGCCGCGCACCGGCGCCCCCGGGTCTGCTGCCATCGCCGGGCCGGCCACCCCGCCGCGGCGCGCCGCGCGCGGCCATGCGCTGGCGCCGCTCCTCCGCGAACCGGCGGCGCTCCTCGGTCGTGGGCTTGATCTCGGTCAGATAGAGGTCGTCGCCCGCCCACTCCACGTGGATCTTCTGGCCGATGAACTTCTCGATGGGCTCGACGTTCTCCGCGCTCGCCTCGTCGGCCAGGCTGATGGCCTTGCCCGCCGCGCCGGCGCGCGCGGTGCGGCCGATGCGGTGCACGTAATCCTCCGCGTCCTGGGGCAGGTCCCAGTTGACCACGTGGCTCACGCCCTCGATGTGGAGCCCGCGCGAGGCCACGTCGGTCGCCACGAGGATGGGCAGCTCGCCGTCCTTGAACGCGTTCAGAATCCGGAGTCGCTTCTTCTGGTCCACGTCGCCCGTGAGCGCGCGCGCCTGCCACCCGTTCCGGCCCAGGCGGTCCTCGAGGCGCCGCGCCTCTTCTCGCGTGTTCGAGAAGATGAGGATGCGACTGCCGCCCTCCTGCCGGAGCAGGCCGAGCAGCAGGTTGAACTTCTCGTCGCGCCCGACGTGATAGAGCACCTGCTCGGCCTTCTCCACCGTCTTCTGCTTCGGCGTGATCGTGATCTGGGCGGGGTTGTTCATGAACTCCCAGGTCAGCTCGAGCACCCGGAACGACAGCGTCGCCGAGAACAGGAACGACTGCCGGCGCTCGGGCTTGGGGAGCCGCCGCAGGATGAAGCGGAGGTCGGCGATGAACCCCATGTCGAACATCCGGTCGGCCTCGTCGATGACGAGCACCTCGACCTTCGCCGGGGACCAGACGTGCTGCTTCAGATAGTCGATCAAGCGGCCGGGCGTGCCGACGAGGACGTCGGCGCCGTCGCGCAGCGCCTCACGCTGCTTGTTGTAGTCGATGCCCCCGTACACGGCGACGATGGACAGGCCGGTGTGGGCGCCGAGCAGGCGCGCATCGGCCTCGATCTGCACGACCAGCTCCCGCGTCGGCGCGATGATCAGGATCCTCGGCGCCGTGACGGCACCCCTTGCCGGAGCCGTCGTCGAGAGACAGCGCGTGAACGCCGAGATCAGAAACGCGGCGGTCTTGCCCGTGCCGGTCTGCGACTGTCCGGCGACGTCCTTGCCCTTGAGGGCGAGCGGCAGCGCCGCCTCCTGGATCGGGGTCGCCGTCACGAATCCGGCGCCACGCAAGCCCTCCATCACCGGCTCTGGAAGATCGAGCGCGGTGAAGTCCATGGCGCTCAGGCGCCGCCCCCGCCGCCGGACCCCGTCGCCGCGCCGGTCGTCTCCGACGGCGCCGCGGGCTTCGGCGTGCGGCGGCCGAAGATGCGCGCGGCGATGATCCCCACTTCGTAGAGGACGATGAGCGGTCCGGCCATCAGCGATTGATTGATGATGTCGGGCGTCGGCGTCAGGACGGCGGCGATGATGAAGTTGATCAGGATGGCGTACTTGCGGTTCTTCGACAGGAACTGCGGGGTCACCACCCCGATCATCGAGAGCAACGTGATCACCACGGGCAGCTCGAAGACCAGTCCGAAGGCGAGCGTGAACTTGAGGACGAAGTCCGTGTAGCTCGCCACCGAGATCATCGCCTGCAGCCCCTGGTCCTGCCCGAAGTTCACCAGGAAGGTCGAGGCGTAAGGCACGATGACGACGAGGGCGAAGGAGCCGCCGAGCAGGAACAGGAGGCTGCCGATCACCACGAACGGCGCGGCGTACTTGCGCTCGTGCTTGTGCAGCCCCGGCGCCACGAAGGCCCAGACGTTCCACAGCACGATCGGCATCGCGATGAAGAGCCCGGTGATCATCGCGACCTTCATGAAGGTCCAGAACGCCTCCGTGGGCGTCGTGAACACGAGCTTCGTGTCCATCTTGAGGAGCGGACGCTGGATGAACTTCATGATGGCGGGCGTGAAGTAGAGGGCGACGCCGAGCCCGATCGCCGCGGGGATGAGGCTCCAGATGATGCGCGTGCGCAGCTCCGCCAGATGCTCGAAGAACGACATCTTCGCGCCGTCGGCGTCGCTCGTCACCAGGCTGTCTTGCTCACCACTCATGGATGAAATGTCGGAGCTGGCCGACGCCGCGTCCGGCGGCGAAGCCCTCCCGAATGGCCCGGGTCACGTAGGCCTTGGCGTCGCGGATCGCGTCGCCCAGGGCCTGTCCCCGCGCAAGGCCCGCGGTGATCGCCGCCGAGAACGTGCAGCCGGTGCCGTGGGTGTTGCGCGATTCGATCCGGGGTGCGCTGAAGGCCGTGAATGCCTTGCCGTTCCACAAGAGGTCGAGGGCGTCGCCCTTCAAGTGGCCGCCCTTCACGAGGACGTAGCGCGGGCCGAGCCCGTGGATGCGCCGCGCCGCCTCCTCCATCTCGGGCCGGTCGCCCACCGGCATGCCCGCGAGCACCTCGGCCTCGGGAAGATTCGGCGTCACCACCAGGGCGCGCGGGAGGATGCGCTCGATCAGCGCCTGGCGGGCATCGGTCCGGAGCAGCACGTCGCCGGACTTGGCGACCATCACCGGATCCACCACCAGCTTGTCGACGGCCCGCTCGGAAAGACCCGAGGCGACCGCCTCGATGATCGCTGCCGTCGAGAGCATCCCGCACTTCGCCGCGTCCGCGCCGAAGTCGGCGAGCACGGACTTGAGCTGCTCGGCCACGAACGCGGGGGGAAGATTCTCGACTCCCTGGACGCCGAGCGAGTTCTGCGCGGTGACGGCCGTGACGACCGACATCCCGAAGACGCGAAAGGCGTTGAAGGTCTTCAGGTCTGCCTGGATGCCCGCCCCGCCGCCCGAGTCAGACCCGGCGATGGTCAGGGCCTTCGGAATCAGCATGGGCCCCTAGTATACGGGAGGGGCCAGGATGGCACCAGATCGCGACGGTGCAGAGGCCGCATCGCCCGCGTCACGTTGACTTTGCCCGGCCGCCCGGAGACGCTCTAGCGTCCGGAGTCATCCGGCGGAGGGGAAGGAGCCAGCCATGAACGTATGCCCGTCGTGTGGTGAAGCGCTCGAACTGATCGAGGACGTCGGCTTGAGACCGGCGTCCGACGAGAGCGAGGCCGTGATCGGGGGCGAACGGGCGCCACGGCCCGCCGCCCGGATGGTTTGCAGCATCTGCTCCTGGCCCGTCGACGAGACCCGGCCCTGACGCTCACGCCGGCGGCGAGCCGTCCCGGGGCGGCGGGATGATCACCGTGAACTCGCCCCGCACGGGCGCCGCGCTGAAACGTTCGTGGAGCGACGCCGCCGGCCCCCGCACGATCTCCTCGAACTGCTTCGTCAACTCGCGCGCCACCACCACCTCCCGATCGCCGAACACGAGGCCGATGGCCTCCAGCGAGGCGAGGATCCGGTGCGGCGACTCGTAGCAGACGACGGTCGTTTCGAGCGCCCGAAGATGTTCGAGCCGATGGACGCGGCGGCCGGGCTTGACGGGCAGGAACCCGTCGAAGACGAACCGATCGGCGGGAACGCCGGCGGCCGAGAGGGCCGCGACGAGCGCGGACGGGCCGGGCACCGGCACGACCGGGATGTCTGCCTCCCGTGCGGATTTCACGAGCAGGAACCCCGGGTCCGAGATGCCGGGCGTTCCCGCGTCGGTCACCAGGGCCACAGACTTGCCGGCCCGCAGCGCGCGGAGCACGACCTCGCCCTTGGTCAGCCGGTTGTGCTCGAAATAGCTGGTGACCGGCACGTGGACGTCGAAATGGCTGAGCAACCCGCGTGTCCGGCGCGTGTCCTCGCACGCGACCAGGTCGACCTCCTTGAGCGTACGGAGGGCGCGAAGGGTCAGATCCTCGAGGTTGCCGATCGGGGTCGCGACGACGTAGAGCGTGCCCGGCGTCACTTGCGCTTCTTCGGTGGCTTTGGCGGAGGCGGCGGGGGCGGCGGCGCCTTGGCCTCCACCTCGGGCATCGCCGGCACCGCGCGCGCGAAATCGAGCACGGTGACCGCCGTCTGCTTCAGCCGCTCGTAGGGCTCGCCGGAGAGCGCCTCGAGCCGCCGCTCCTCCTCGCCGATCACCAGGCGCAGCACCACGGCGTGCCGCGGGCCGGGAGCGTTGGGATCGAAGGTCTGCGCCGGGAGATCGTCGATGACGGCCGGGGCGTCCAGCAGTCGTCCGACGAGGCCGATGTACGGCGCCATGGGGATCTCCTCGGCGCGCCGCCACACCAGCGCGTTGTTCGAGAGGCCGCTCAGGCCCTCGAGCGACACGTCCCCGTCACGCATGGCCACGCGCACGATGTGCCGTTCCCCCGGCGACGCCTCGTCCGGGCGACGCTCCACCGACATCTGGATGCGCGAAAATTTGAGCGCTTCGGCGAGCAGCACCTCGCGGAGACGCTTCACGCGCTCGCCGACGCCGTCGCTGTCGGCCGTCCGCTCGGGTCGCTTGAGAAGGTACTGCCGGAGGCGAATGTACCCGGCGAGCGGCCGCCCCGCCTCCGCGGCCGCGATGCCCCAGCGTTTGAGCGCCTCCGGTGGCAAGGGCCCCGGCGTCTCGCGGGCGACCGCTTCGAAGGCATCGAAGGCCTCTTGCCACTGTCCGGCGTCGAACAGACGAAACGGGGTCTCGAGAGAATCGCGAACGCGCGGGACCGGATACTGCCCCGAGGCGTCCAGCGGAAGGCCCAGCGCGAGCGCGATGGCGATCAGCACGGGTGCGGCGCCCGGGCCTCGGCCGCGCAGACAGCGTGGCACGCGCGGTGCCGAATCCCGCGGACCGTCGACGAGGCGGGCATGCATCGGGCGCACATTGTCACACGGAAGCGCACACGCTTGCACGTCGCCCGAGGCGCGTCGATACTGGCGCTGCTCACGACGGCCCATGCGATATCGCGTCTCCACCCTCGACAAGGAACCTGGCCTTCGCCGCCACTTCGAGCGGCTCCATGGCGTCGCCTGGCCGCCGTTCCTCCGGGACGACGCGGCGAACGCGCTCTGGCCACAGCTCTACGATCGGTTCGCGGCGTTCCAGATCGCCCTGGTGGACGGCGCCACGCGCGTCGTCGCGATCGGCAACACGATCCCCTTCGTCTGGGACAGGACGCCGCGAGGCCTTCCCGACCGGGTGGCCGACGTGATCGCAGCCGGCATCGCGACGCGCGAACGCGGGCTCCGGCCGAACACGCTCTCGGCCCTGGCCGCCGTCGTCGACCCGCGCCGCCGCGGCGAAGGTCTGAGCGCTCGGGTGCTCACCGCCATGCAAGGGCTCGCCGGGGCCCATGGATTCCGCGCCCTCGTGGCGCCGGTTCGCCCGTCGCACAAGGGTCGTTATCCCCTCACGCCGATGGCGCGCTACGCCGCCTGGACCCGCGCCGACGGCCAGCGCTTCGATCCGTGGCTGCGCGTCCACGAGCAACTCGGGGCGCGCTTCGTGCGCCTCACGCCGCGCGGCAACACGGTGCGCGCGACGGTGGCCATGTGGGAGGAGCGCACGGGCCTCAAATTTCCCGAGACCGGGCGCTACGTCGTCCCGGGCGCGTTTGCGCCGATCGTCGTGGACCGCGCCACGGACCGGGTCCGCTACGACGAAGCCAACGTCTGGATGCTCCACCCGGTGCGCCGAACGCGCCGCTGACGCGAGGCGCCTTCAGCCTGTTTCGCCCAGCAGCCTTCGCAGCAGCTCCGGGCCGTTCTCCCAGACCACGAGGGTCACACCCATGAGGCTCTCGCCGGCAATCCAGCCGGACGCGACGGGGAACGTGAACTCCTCCGCCCACTCCGGATACCGCTTCTGCAGCGCCCAGCCGGCCGCGGCGCCGGCGAAGAACAGCAGCCCGTAGTACCAGTGAAAGGTCCACGCGAGCCCCACGCCCGCCGGTGACGGGATGAACGGCTCCCATCTCGGGAACAGGCGCGGCAACAGCGTGAGCGCGACCCCGACGAGGCCGCCCACGGCGATGCTCCAGATCTTCACGGCGCCGAGCGCGCGCACGCCCTCGGACAGCGCGACCGCGACGGCGCGCCACGTCTGGGCGGCGGGCGCCGGGAACTGGTCGGTGCCGAGCACGCTCGCGTCCGGCACCAGGAGCCGGAACGACAGCACCGTCACGACCGTCCCGACGAAGATCCCGGCGAACTGCGCGAGGAACTGCTTTCTCGGGTTGGCGCCGAGGAGGTAGCCGCTCTTCAGGTCGGTGAGCAGGTCGGCGCTGCTGCCCGCGGCCGCCGCCGTCACGTTGGCGCTCATGAGATTCACGTTCACGTTCCCGGGCGACAGGACGCCGAACGTGAGCTGCGTGATCTTGCCCATCGCGCCGACCGGCGTGGTGTCCGTCTCGCCGGTCACGCGGCACGCGACCAGCGCGAGCGCGAAGGAGAGCGCGACCGCCGCCGCGGTCTGCCAGTACGGCATGCCGAACGTGCGATGGCCGAGCCACGCGAGCCCGACCAGACCGGCGACCTGGCCGCACACGAACCAGGACGACGGCGTCTCGATGGCGGCCATGCGATCGTGCGCGCCGGCGCGGCGCGCGCCGAGCATCGCCCACAGGTCCGAGAACGCCCGCGCCGCGGTCCGCCATTGCAGGGCGAACGCGAGCAGGCTCGACGTCACCATGCACGAGACGCCGCCCCACAGCGTCCACTGCACGAGCGCGCCGTAGCCCGAGCCCTCGACGATCCCCTGATGCTGGAGCATCGGCACGAAGATCATCCACGCGGTGAGGCTCCCGAGCAGCATGCTCCAGCTCACGCGCAGGCCGGTGATGGCGCCCGCGGCGATGAACATCGGCTCCCACGACAGCATCACGGTTCGGCCCATCCACACCGGCCCGAACAGCCGCGCGTTCAGCGCGCTGACCCAGCTGCCGATCATGAGCGGGGCGAGCGTCGCATTGACGAGCACGAGCCCCTCGGCCCAGAACTTCGCCACGAGGGCGACGAGCCCGGCCCACCCGAGCGCGCGGGCCGAGCGCATGCCCGCGTCGCTCTCGGAGTAAAGCGCGCGCAGCGTCTCCGCCGCAGCGATGCCACTCGGGAACCGGAGCTGCTCGACGTTGAGCATCTGCCGCTTCATCGGGATCGCCATGGTCACGCCGAGCAGCGCGAGGAAGAAGACCCACGCGAGCATGGTGGACACCGACATCGCGCGCTCGTCGAGGAGCATGTACGCGGCGAAGGCGGAGATCAGGGTGCCGCCCGTGGAGTAGCCCGCGGAACTGGCCGTGGACTGCATGCAGTTGTTCTCGAGGATCGTCATCGGCGTGCGCACCACGCGGGCGCGATGAAGCGTCGTCCAGATCGCGTACGAGAGAATGCACGCCGTGATCGCCACACCGAACCCCCAGCCCGCCTTGAGCCCGATGTAGAGATTGGTGAGCGAGAGCACGCCCCCCAGGACCGAGCCCATCAGGATCGCGCGCCAGGTGAGCTGCCGCATGGTGTCGCCGCGGCCGCGATAGACCTCGTCGTACCACTGGCGGTCGATCTCGTCCGGCGACCCTCGAAACCCCTGGAGGGGGAGCGCGTCGATCGGCCGGACACCATCCGAGGCGGGCCCGCCGGCGGGGCGGGCGTGGGGGAGGGCTCCCCCGGCGCTTATGCCGACTGTTCCTTCTGCTCGGAGATCAGGATCGGGCGATCCTTGTTCAGGATGACCTCGCGGGTGATGATGCACTCCTTCAACCCCGGCATCGACGGCAGCTCGTACATCATCTCGAGCATCACCTCTTCGAGCACCGCGCGCAGCCCGCGCGCGCCCGTGCCGCGCTTCATCGCCTCGCGGGCGACGGCAGCGACCGCGTCGTCGGTGAACTTGAGCCGCACCTTCTCGAGGTCGAAGTACTTCTGGTACTGCTTGACGATCGCGTTCTTGGGCTCCTTCAGGATCCGCACGAGCGCGGGCTCGTCGAGGTCGTGCAGGGTGGCCACCACGGGCAGGCGGCCGACGAACTCGGGGATGAGTCCGTACTTCAGGAGGTCCTCCGGCTGCACCAGCGCGAGGAGATCGCCGATCCGCCGGTCCTCGCGGCTCTTGATCTCCGCGCCGAAGCCCATGGCCGTCTTGCCCACCCGGCCCTCGACGATGCGCTCGAGCCCGACGAAGGCCCCGCCGCACAGGAACAGCACGTTGGTGGTGTCGACCTGGATGAACTCCTGATGCGGGTGCTTGCGCCCGCCCTGGGGCGGGACGTTGGCGATCGTGCCCTCGAGGATCTTGAGCAGCGCTTGCTGGACGCCCTCGCCCGAGACGTCGCGCGTGATCGACGGGTTCTCGGACTTGCGGGCGATCTTGTCGATCTCGTCGATGTAGACGATGCCGCGCTGCGCCCGCTCGACGTCGTAGTCGGCCGCCTGCAAGAGGCGCAGGATGATGTTCTCGACGTCCTCGCCCACGTAGCCGGCCTCGGTGAGCGTCGTGGCGTCGGCGATCGTGAACGGGACGTGGAGCATCTTGGCGAGGGTCTGGGCGAGCAGCGTCTTGCCGGACCCCGTGGGGCCGATCAGCAGGATGTTGGCCTTCTGCAGCTCGACGTCGCCCGCCTCGCTCCCCGCCTCGACGCGCTTGTAGTGGTTGTGGACCGCGACGGCGAGGATCTTCTTGGCGCGGTCCTGGCCGATCACGTACTGGTCGAGGACGTTCTTGATCTCGGCGGGCTTGGGGAGGCTGCGCAGCTCCCGGCTCTTCTCCTCCTCCCACTCCTCCGCGATGATGTCATTGCACAGCTCGATGCACTCGTCGCAGATGTAGACGGTGGGGCCCGCGATCAGCTTCCGGACGTCGTTCTGGCTCTTGCCGCAGAACGAGCACTTGAGCGAGCCCCCTCCCTCGCGGGTCCGCGCCATCGGTGCTCTCGCCCTAGGCCGGCGCCGTGACGACCACTTCGGCCACGGGCCGCGTGGTCGGCTTCGAGGCGATGACCTCGTCCACGATGCGGTACTCCTTGGCCTGCTCCGCCGTCATGAAGAAGTCGCGATCCGTGTCGCGCTGGATCTTGTCCATCGACTGCCCCGTGTGATGCACGAGGATGCGGTTCAGCTCCTCGCGCATTCTCAAGATCTCCCGGGCCTGGATGTCGATGTCCGTCGCCTGCCCCTGCACGCCGCCGAGCGGCTGGTGGATCATGATGCGCGCGTGCGGCAGCGCGAAGCGCTTGCCCTTGGCTCCGGCCGTGAGCAGGAGCGCGCCCATGCTCGCCGCCTGACCCATGCAGATCGTGGAGATGGCCGGCTTCACGTACTGCATCGTGTCGTAGATGGCCATCCCGGCGGTGACGGAGCCGCCCGGTGAGTTGATGTAGAGGTGGATGTCCTTGTCGGGATCTTCGGCCTCGAGGAACAGCATCTGCGCGATCACGAGATTGGCGATCTCGTCCTCGATGTAGGTCGGCAGGAAGATGATCCGCTCCTTGAGCAGTCGGGAAAAGATGTCGAACGCCCGCTCGCCCCGGGGCGTCTGCTCCACCACCATCGGAACCAAACCCATCGAACGCCTCCTTTTGGCTCGGAGGGGGCCTTCGCCAGCTTTCTGCGCGAGGGGGCTACGCCCCCTCGGACTCCCCGGCCGACGTTCCGGCAAGCTTGCCGGCTCGCTCGGAACTGCCTCCCCCCGAACTACACATCGCGCCGGCGAAGCCGGCGCGCGACCATCCGTCTCTCCGCGCGGAACCGAGGGACGCAACCGCACGCCGCCGTCTTGCGAAGGGGCCTGCATGGCGTCGTCTAGTTTACCTCAGGCGTCACCGTGGCTCGATCAATAAGGAAATCGATCGTACGCTTCTCGCCGAGGGACAGGCGGATGCGATCGAGATCGCCGTTCTGCTCGAGCAGGGATCGCACCGCGGGGACCGGCCGCTGGCTCGCCTGCGCCAGGCGCTCGACCTCGGCATCGACGTCGGTGTCGCCGGCCGCAAGCCCTTCCTTCCCGGCGATTGCCTCGATCAACAGCGCCCGCTTCACGGCTTTCTCCGCGCCGGGCCGCATCTCGGCGAGCATCTTCTCGTAGTCCCACGGCACCTTCTCGGGGTCGACGCCCTGGCGACGCATCTGCTCGCGGATGTGCTCGACCTGGTGCCCCACCTGCCGGAGCACGAGGGCATCCGGCACCTCGAACGGATTCTCGGCCAGGGCCGCCTCGAGCACCGCCGTCTCGAGCGCACGCCGATTGTCTTGCTCCCGGCGCCGCTCGAGCCCCGATCGCACCTGGGCGCGGAGCGCGTCGAGCGTCTCGAACTCCCCCACGCTCTTCGCGAAGTCGTCGTCGAGCGGCGGCAGCACCTTCTCCTTGACCTCGCTCACGCGGATCGACGCGTCGGCCGCCTTGCCGCGCAGGCCCTCGTTGCGATGATCGTCGCCGAATCGCACGCGCGTCTCGCGCGAGCCGCCGGGGGCGAGCCCGATCACCGCCTCCTCGATCTCCGGCATCACCGCACCGCTGCCGATGACGAGTCCATAGCCCGTCTCGGAGCGCGGCTCCATCTCCTCCGGGGTCAGGGTGTAGTCCATGATGACGAGATCGCCGACGTCAGCGGGGCGCTCCACCGCGCGATACTCGGCGTGCTGCTCCTGCAAATGCGCGAGGGCCTCGTCGACCTCGGTCTCCGCGAACGGCTTCGGCGTGTGCGTGACCGCGAGCCCCGCGTAGTTCGCGAGGGCGATGGTCGGCTTGATCTCGACGACCGCCGAGAACTTGAGCGGCGCGCTCTCCTCGAGCGTCACCTGCTGGAGGTCCGGCTCCTCGACGGGCTCGAGCCGACTCTCCTGGATCGCCTGGCGGTACACCTCGGGGATGAGATGGCGCGCCACCTCCTGGCGCACGTCGTCCGAGAAGTGCAACTTGATCATGCTGCGCGGGACCTTGCCCTTGCGAAAGCCGGGAAGCCTCGCTTGCTTCTGCACCCGATTGAACGCCTGCTCCCACGCCTGCTGCACCACCTCGGGCGTTTCCTCGACCTGCAGCCGGCGCTTGCACGCGCCGAGCTCCTCGACGTCCACTTTCATACGAGCTCCGTGAGTGCTGGTGCGAGAGGGGGGAGTCGAACCCCCACGGGTGTGAGCCCTCTGGATCCTAAGTCCAGCGCGTCTGCCAGTTTCGCCACTCTCGCACGTCGTGTGCGGCGCCGCGCTCCATCCCCGCCGAGCACACGGACGGCACGGTTCGGAGACTCTGGGTAGGGGAAGCGCTCGGCCATCTCAAGAGAGGCAACCGACGGGCCAGCCGCGATCGCCGGCCTCAAGAGTAACACACTGAGGCAAGGGACCCGCCGTCCTGGACGCTCGTCGCGCTCAGTAGAGAAACGGGGCGGGCAACGGCGGCCGACCGAACGGGCGGCCCGCGCGCACGGTGAGCACGGGGACGAGCTTCTTGTTTCCCGGGCGCCGGTTGTTGCGCGTGTCCACGAACTCGACGGGCCCGTCCACCAGATCGAAGATCGCGACGTCGGCGGGCGCGCCGATCATGAGCGTGCCGAGGCCGGGCTCCCGCCCGATGATCTTCGCCGGCTCGACGGTGGCCTTGGCCACCACGTCCTCGAGCGGAAGGCCCAGGTTCAGGAACTTGGACATCACCCAGGGCAGCGTCGGATAGCCCGGCGTGTTGATGCTCACCGCGTGGATGTCGCTCGAGATCGTGTCGGGCGTGAAGCCTTGCGCCATCGCGGGCTCGCACACCGTGTAGTCGAAGCTCCCGCCGCCGTGGCCCACGTCGACGACGACCCCGCGCTGCTTGGCGCGGAGCGCCGCGGGGAGGAGCTGGCCGTTCTGCACCGTGTTGTTGCCGGCGCCGCTGTAGGCGTGCGTCACGATGTCGCCCGGGCGAAGCAGGTCGAGCAGATCCGAGAGCGAACCGGGCGCCGCGCCGATGTGACACATCACGCGGAAGATCTTGCCCGCGGCCTCGGCGGCCTTGAGCGCGCGACGGAGCGGCTCGAGGCCGTTGGCGCCCACCACGGAATCGGAGATGCGCACCTTCACGCCGAGCACGAGGTCCGCGTTCTCGGCCACCGCGCGGGCGCACGCGTCGACGTTGGCGTAGTCGATGTTGAGCATCTCGCCCGGCGCGAGCCCGCCGGCCAGCCCGATCGTCGCGATGTGGATGAAGCCGAAGAGGCGCGTGCGCGATTGCGGGACCACGCCGTGGCGGAAGTTCCCGAAGGTGTAGGCGCCCGCGTCCCCGGCGGACACCGCGGTGGTCGTGGCCGTGATGCCGACCAGCTCGTCGGCGGGCAGGCCGATGCCGAGATGCGGGCACAGATGCGTGTGGAGGTCGATGAGGCCCGGCGTGACCAGCTTGCCGCGGGCATCGATGCGCTGCACGGACCGATCGGGGGAAATCGTCGAGCCGACGGCCGCGATCTGGCCGTTCTTGATGCCGACGTCGGAGACTCGCCGCAAACGCTGACCCGGATCGAGGACGTCACCGCCCGCGATCACGAGGTCGTACTTGAGGGCGGGATCGGCCGGGTCGAACCCTCTTGCGAGCGGCTGGCCCGTCGGCGTCAACAACATCGGCGCGGCCGGCGCTGAACCGGCCTGCGCCACGGCCGTCCCCGCCATCGCCGCTCCCGATCCGAGCTTGATGAAATCCCGACGAGACACGTCCATGGGCATCGCCCGACCGGGCCGATCGTGGCACAAGCGATACGCGATCGCAACAGACCGGGCACCCAGGGCGTCGGGCTGTTCAATCGACTGCGGACGGCGTCTGACCCGCTACCAGGAGACGCGGCGCCCGCGATCCCCCATGCCGGCTGTGGCGTGGCGCGTGGAGGCTGTGAACCCGCCCGGTCGAGTCCGCTTCTGGCGGGCGGGCGGGGGCGCCTGCGCCCTTCGAGAGCGGACACTCGCGATGCGGTCGACGACAGGCACCTCGAGTCGCTCCGCCGCCCGCGCCGCGTAGTCGAAGCCCGGCAGCGTCACTCTCGTGATGCGCCGGCCGATGGCGCGCTCGATCGCAGAGAGGTCGGATTCCTCGGCAGGGGAGACAAAGGTCATCGCCTCTCCCACGGCTTCCGCGCGCGCGGTGCGGCCCGCCCGGTGGATGTAGTCCTCGGCCAGCGGCGGGACGTCGAAGTTCACGACGTGGCTCAGCTCGGCGATGTCGATCCCACGCGCGGCAATGTCGGTCGCCACGAGGACGCGGATGCGGCCGGCCTTGAAGGCGTCCAGCGCTCGGGTCCGCTGGGCCTGGCTGCGATTGCCGTGAATTCGGTCAACCTCCACGCGACGGCGGGCGAGGAAATCGGCCAGCCGGTTGGCGCGATGCTTCGTGCGCGTGAAGACGAGCACGCTCCTCACCCCCGGCTCGCCGAGCAACGCCAGGAGCAGCGCGGACTTCAGCTCGGAGGGCACGGGATAGGCCGCGTGGGTGATGCCGGTGGCCGGCGCGGCAGGCCGCTCGACGTTGATGGCCACGGGATCGCGCAGCATCTCGCGCGCGAGGGCCGCGATGGCCGGCGGGAGCGTCGCCGAGAAGAACAGGGTCTGCCGGCGCGCCGGCAGATGCGCGAGCACCCGCCGCACGTCGGGCAAGAACCCCATGTCGAGCATGCGGTCGACCTCGTCGAGGACGAGGATCTCGAGACCCTCGAGGCGCGCGTAGGGGAACCGAAAGTGGTCGAGCAGGCGGCCCGGCGTCGCGACGATGACGTCGACACCGCGGCGGAACGCGGATTCCTGAGGCCCCATGCCCACGCCGCCGTACACGGTGGCCCCACCGAGCCGGGTGAATCGTCCGAGGTCGCGGCGGTGCTCGTCGATCTGCGCGGCCAGCTCGCGGGTCGGCGTGATGACGAGGGCGCGCGTGACCCCGCGTGGCTTGTCGATGAGACGCTGCAGGACCGGCAGCACGAACGCCGCCGTCTTGCCGCTGCCCGTCATCGCGCAGGCGAGCACGTCACGGCCGTCGATCGCGGGCGGGATGGCGTCCTTCTGGATCGGCGTGGGCACCGCGAAGCCCATCTGAGCGACTCCGCGGAGCAGGTCGGGGTGAAGGTCGAACGAAGTGAATGACATGGTCGGTTCGATGTCCTCGAGGCGCGCCTGGGCCCGTTCAGTCTTCCGTCAGTGAACACGACACGCCCGACCACGCGGAAGAGGAGGCGGGGTACGCGGTCTGAATGAGGATGAGGGGCTCTCTACCGAACCGCCAACCGAACCAGACACCGTGAGTGTACACGACACCGGGAGCGCCCGCGACGAATCTGCCGCTGCGAGCGCTCCCTCGAAGCCCCGTGGAGGGGGGCCTCGCCGGCCCCCCTCCACGCTACTTGGGTGTGACGATGAACCGCAGGCGCGCCTCCGGTTGGTGGTAGCGGGCGAACGCGTCGCGCACCTCGTCGCCGGTGAACCGCTCGTAGGCGGCGGGCGCGTCCAGCAGATCCTGGATCCGCTGCCCTCGATAGTCGAGCGTCGCGAGCCGGCTCGACCAGAACCCCGGATCCTTCATGAGCTCGTCGAGCAGATTCGCCATCTGCTTCTTGGCCACCACGAGCTCGTCCGCAGTCGGTCCGTCCTTTCCGAACTGCGCGTACATGTCCTCGACCGCCGCCGCCAGCGTCTTCGCCTTGCCAGGGTCCGTGGGCGCGACCGCCGCGAACAGACCGAGGCCCGGGTAGATGACCGCCGGCTCGGCCGAGGCGCCAATGCTGTAGACGAGCTGCTTCTCCTCGCGAATGGTCTTCGTCATCCGAGTGGTCAGCATCCGCGCGGCCAGGAACATGAGCCGCGTGTCGCGGAGCTCGCGCAGGTCGGAACCGAAGAAGCCGGCGAGGACGGCGGCCTGGGGTGTGCGCGAGTCGATCGTCTGGTCGACCTGAATGGGGCCGCGAGGCTTCGGGATCGTCCGTAGGTCGGCCAGGGTCTTGTCGCCGATGCGCGGCCGCGGCACGAGCGCGCCCAGATAGCGGGTCACGAGCTTCGTCGCCGTGTCGCGGTCCACGTCGCCGACGACGGCGACCTCGATCGGCGCTTTCGCGATGAGCCCCTTGAGCCACGCTTGCGCGGCATCGCGCGTGATCAGGTTGACCTGGTCCGTCGTCAACGCCTTCGCCCGCGCCTCGTCCTTCGGGAAGATCGCGTCCGCGCTCACGAGGGCCAGAGCCTGCATGGGTTGCGTCTTCCGCGCGGCGATGCGCTCCCGCTCCGTGTCCTTCCATTGCTCGAGCGCGGCACGCTCGACCACCGGATCGGTGAGCAACAGGTAGGCGAGCTGCAGCCCGCGCTCCAGCTGGGCGGGATCGCCCGACACGGTGAGGGTGAGCGTGTCCCCCGTCATACCGCTCTTCACGCGCACCTTGGCGCCCGTCATCAGATCGCGGATGGCGGTGCTCGAGAGCGTGCTCGTGGCGGGACGGTCCCAGGCCCGCAGCGCGGCCTCGGTGACCCCGCGATTGGCCGGCGTCTCCTCGATCTGCCCGCCGGCGAGCGTGATCGCGATCGTCGCCTCGTTCTTCCGCTGGTCCATGAACCGGTGGTGCACGCGCACGCCGTTGTCGAGCCACATCGAGGTCACGCCGCTCGGGGTGTCCGTGACGCTGTCGACCACGGCGCCGCCCTGGGGCAGGGTCGACAGGAGCGCTGTGGCTCGCGCCGTCTCCGCGATCTTGTCCGGCGTGACGTTCACGGCGGCCTGGCCCAGCGCGACCAGCTCGGCCTCGCTCGGCACGCTGTCCGTCGTCGGCAGCTCCGCGATGAACAACGGGCGGGCGGGATCGAAGTTGGTCGCGAAGGCCTGCGACACCTCCGCCGCCGTGATGCCGGGCAGCAGGCGACGCTGCAACGCGAGCGACTGGGCGGCCGACATGACGGGTTCCTGCCGGGTCACGGCTCCGTTGATCTGCCGCAACACCTCGCGCGCCGGCCGGGTCGTCTCGCGCTGCACGGCCTCCTCGGCCTGCGAGATCAGCGCGGCCCGCGCGTCCTCCACCTCGCGCTCGCTGAAACCGTGCAGACGCGCCCGCTGAAGCGCTGCGCCGAGGTCGGTCAGCATCGCGCGCCACGTGCCGGGCGTTCCCGAGGCCTCGACGCCGGTCGTCCGCATGATGCCCGCCCAGTCCGAGACCGTGGCGGCGGCTTCGAGGAAGGCGACGCGTCCCGCGGCGACTTCCGCCTGCATGCGCCGAGTGAACGTCCAGGCGCCGATCTGGTCGATGAGCTCGCGGCGCTTGCCCGCGACCGTGGTCACGGGCTCGAGCGGGGGCCCGACGCGAACGATGGAGACTTCGGCGCGCGTCAGCTCGGGATCGGTCGCCACGATGGCGCGGGGGCCCGCGGTGACCTGCACGCCCACGTCGCGCGGCGTGGGCCTGGGCGCCGCGGGGGCGCTCCCGAAGTCGGCCTTGATGAGGTCGACGACCAGCGCCGGGTCGGCATCGCCGACCACGATCACCGTCATGTTGCTCGGCACGTACCAGCGCTGGTAGTAGTCCAGGAAGTCCTCGCGTCCCACCACCTTGATGGTCTCCTCGGTCCCGATGGGGGCCCTCCGGCCGAGCGTCGACTCGGGGGCGAGCTTCTCGTACACCTGGTCCTGCACGCGCTGTCGCGCGCTCGCACGCGCGCGCTTCTCCTCGAGCACGATCTGGCGCTCGGCGTCGATCTCGGGCGTGTGAAGGCTCAGGCGCGAGGCGATGTCCGCCATGTAGAGGAAGCCCTTCTGGAGCAGCGCCTTGTCGCCGCCCGGCAGCGTCAACGTGTACGTGGTCTGGTCGAAGCTCGTGAACGCGTTCTGGTCGCGCCCGAAGGACAGCCCCAGCGACTCGAAGAACGGGACGACCGAGCCGGGCGGAAAGTTGGCCGACCCGTTGAAGGCCATGTGCTCCAGGTAGTGCGCGAGGCCCCGGGTGGCGTCGGTCTCGTTGAGGGAGCCCGACGACACGTGCAGCCAGATGCTCACGCGTCCCGCCGGATTCTTGTGCGGCCGGACGACGTAGCCGAGGCCGTTGGGCAAGGTGCCCGTGATGAGCGCGGGATCAGCGGGCAGCAATTCCTCCGCCGCCACGGCCAAGGCAACTGCGACCTGCGGACCGAGCGCCAAAGCCATGACCACAGCAGCCAGAAGTCGCATCGCGAGCAGCCTTCGCATGGTGCCTCCTCGAGTTCCGATCAACATGACCGCACTGCCGCCGACTCGCTCGACCCGACCGCGGCTCGAGCGCCGGCTTCGCCGGCGCAATCCCGTTCGACGGGGGAGGGCCTGGGAGGGGGCCCCAGCGGGCAACGCCCGTCGGTCGATAGCCCCCTCCCACTCACTTAGGCCTTGACGATGCTCCTGATGATACGCTTGTCGCCCATCTCGACGTACGTCACCTTGACGTGGTCGCCGGCCTTCCACTGCCCGAGGCTCGCGAGCGCGCTGTCCTCGACGGTGAAGGTCATCTGCACGGGCTTCTTGTCCACCATGTGCTTGACCGTCACGGTCTTGGCAGTGTGATCGGCGGCCACGAACTCACCGGTCAGGCTCTTCGAAGCGGCCTTGGCCGCTTCCTCGGCAACCGGCGGGGTGGCAGGCTTGGGCGCCTGGGCCAGCGCGGGCCCGGCGAGCGCGGGGATGGCCACGGCGGCCACCACGAGGGTCTTGAACGTCTTCATCGGTGCTCCTCCTTGGAGATCTGGTTGGGATCCTTGGGGCGGCCGAGACCCGTTCTCGACCATGCCCAGGAGGAGCCTAGCGGTCGCGCGTGAGAGCGGGATGAGAGCCGGATGAAGATGCTCTCACCGCGGTGGACGACGCCCGAAGAGGCTCGGGCAAGGCGTCGAGTATACTCGACCGAAACGCGGGAGAGACGCAGCCGCCGCGACAGGGCGGCGCTGGAGGAGATCGCGCGATGAGCCGAGCAGGTCGCAGGAAGTCGGTGCGCGTCGACGTGGGGGGCGTGGGCGTGGGAGACGCGCGGCCCATCGTCGTCCAGTCGATGACGAACACGGACACGGCGGACGTCGACGCGACGGTCACGCAGGTCCGCGCGCTCCACGCCGCGGGCAGCGAGCTGGTGCGGGTCACCGTGAACACCGAGGCGGCGGCGCGGGCCGTGCCCGACATCGTGGCGCAGGTCGACGTGCCCGTCATCGGCGACTTCCACTACAACGGCCACGTGCTCCTCACCAAGTACCCCGCGTGCGCCCGCGCGCTCGCGAAGTACCGCATCAATCCCGGCAACGTCGGCGGCAAGCATCACGACGAGAACTTCCGCGCCATCGTCCAGGTCGCCATCGACAACGGCAAGCCCGTGCGCATCGGCGTGAACTGGGGAAGTCTCGACCAGATGCTCCTCACCGAGATGATGGATGCCAACGCGCGGTCTCAGGCGCCGCTTGATGCCCGCGAGGTCACGATGAACGCGATCGTGGAGAGCGCGATTCGCTCGGCCGAGCTGGCCGAGGCGACCGGCCTCGGCCACGATCGCATCATCCTCTCCGCGAAGGTATCCGGCGTCCAGGACCTCGTCGACGTGTACAGAAAGCTCGCGCCGCGGTCGGACCATCCGTTGCACCTCGGACTCACCGAGGCGGGCATGGGCACCAAGGGGATTGTCGCGAGCACGGCGGGGCTCGCCATCCTGCTCCAGGAGGGCATCGGCGACACGATCCGCGTCTCGCTGACCCCGAAGCCAAATGGCGACCGCACCGAGGAGGTGCAGGTGGCCCAGCAGATCCTGCAGTCGATGGGTCTGCGGAGCTTCCTGCCCCAGGTGACGGCGTGCCCCGGATGCGGTCGCACCACGTCGACGTTCTTTCAGGAGATGGCCGAGGAGATCCAGACCTACCTGCGCGATCAGATGCCGGTGTGGAAGGCGCAGTATCCCGGCGTCGAGGACCTGAAGGTCGCCGTGATGGGATGCGTGGTGAATGGCCCCGGCGAGTCCAAGCACGCGGACATCGGCATCTCGCTCCCGGGTACGTTCGAGGAGCCGAAGGCCCCGGTGTTCATCGACGGCGCGCTCCGCATGACACTCAAGGGCGACACGATCGTCGCGGAGTTCTTGAAGCTCCTGGACCACTACGTCGCCGACCGCTACGCCGGGCGACGATAAGGGGTCATTGGCTTCGTTGGCGCCCTCGACTGGGGGCTCGACGTACAGAGAGTACGCCTCGCCCCCAGGCTTCGGGCGCCGCCTCGCCACTGATCCCCTTCTCGCCGCCCGGCGGCGGCCGTGATCACGCGCCTTCCCTTCGCGACTGGCCCTTCTCGGCCCCGGCGGCGGACGGGATCACCAGGCTTCGATCTCGTACAGCTGTGCACGGCGCTTCGCGACCGGCCATTCTCGACCCGCGGGGCGCGGCTATAGTCGTGCCGCCTTGGCGGGCGGGCAGCGTGAGCGCGGCGGTGCCAGCGGGCCGTGTGTGACCGTCGCTCGTAGGATCGTCGCCTTGCCTGGCGAGCTTGGTCCCGGCGCTGGCGCGCGTTCGTGATCCTCTTCGTCGGCGCGGTGGCCGTGCTCGTCGGCGCGTTCATCAAGGGCGCGATCGCGTTCGGGTTTCCCACCATCGCGACGCCGATCTTCGCCATGGTGGTCGACGTGCGGACAGCCGTGGCCATCCTCATCCTGCCGAACCTCGCCATGGATATCGTCCAGTCGGCCCGCCGGCCCGGCCTCTGGTCCGCCGTGCGCCGCCACGCCGTGCTGTACGTGGCCGGCATCGCCGGGACGTATCTCGGGACGTACTGGCTCACACGGTTCTCCGACCGCCAGGCGATGCTCGTGCTCGGCGCGTTCGTGATCGCGTTCGTCATCGTGAGCGCGTCGGGCCTCTCGTTCCGGGTGAACCCGTCGTGGGAACGCTACCTCGCGGCGCCTGCCGGCCTCGTCGCGGGGGTGATGGGCGGCATCACCAACGCCCACGGCACACCGCTCGCGCTCTACTTCTATGCGCTCGGCCTCGACAAGGCCGAGTTCGTGCGCGCCATCGCGCTCGCGTTCATCGTCTACAAGGCGGCGCAGCTCGCCGCCGTCACACAGGCCGGCATCATGACGCCCGCCCTCTTCTCGCTCTCGATCCTCGCGTCACTCGTGGCCCTGGCCGCCTTCGCGTTCGGATTGCGCGTGCAGGACCGCATGAACCAGCGCGCGTTCAACCGAGTGATCCTGTGCGTGCTCGCAACGCTGGGCGGCCTCCTCATCCTCCGCGGCACCCGCTGAGCGGGCGATCGGCCCGGCGGTGACAGTGCGCCCGGTTTCGGCAGTTCGTCGGACTCGCGGCGCCGGGCGGGGCGGGGCCCTCCCCGCGGGACCGTTGCTTCTGCGTACCATCGAAGCCGAACGCAACAGATCTCGTGGCCCCGCAGCGTGCCGGAAACGCTCATGCAACTCAGCGTGTCCCGCGGGGGGGCCCCGCCCGGCACTCTGTCGGCAC